>Ga0208106_1000042_pt1 | contig 53592 bp, 46 predicted proteins | sample CryBogCBE25Jul08_FD_184577 | JGI IMG/M metagenome (GOLD analysis project Ga0208106, IMG submission 184577) | Freshwater microbial communities from Crystal Bog, Wisconsin, USA - CBE25Jul08 (SPAdes) | ecosystem: Environmental > Aquatic > Freshwater > Lake | place: Crystal Bog, Wisconsin, USA...
TCTGTGATACTTTGAAATCCTTTATTTGTAGTGTTTTTGATTTTGGGATCAACTCTGAATATCTCTAAAAAACAAAGGTTCAAGTCCCTTCCTCTCTGCATAAAAAAAATCCTCAGAATTTCTGAGGGTTTTTTTTATGGGATAAACATTTTATATAATAACCATAAAAGTAGGGCTCCAATCAGAGCCATTATCAAGCCACTCCATTTTTTTCTCTTAATATAAAGTATGAGGATCATGCCTGTTAAAGAAACTAATATAAGTAGTGCTGCGGAAATATCTATCACCCAAGACCATCTTGATCCGGTATCTCGTCCCTTATGTAAATCGTTCATAACACCTATCATGCCTGCTTGCAAAAGTGTTAATTCGTAGCTGCCATTTTCCCGATTGATAAATGCATCAGCAGCATATCCTGGTCCTTTAAATGAAACCGTACACTGCCCATCATCCATTCTAAATTCACTAACTGCTGCAGTAATATGATGATTCTTTCTTAAATATTCTACAATAGAGAGCTTGGCAATTTTATTAGTGTCTTTACTCATAACCCAATTGCTATCCATTTTCCCTTTCTCTTGTGTTGTTTTTAATTCACCCGCAAAATAATCGGGATGATTTAAAGTAATTCCAGTGACAGAAAAGAAAAAAACAATTGCAAAACTGATCATCGATCCATAAATATGCAACCATCTTGAAAGCATCGCAACCTTTCTTTCGAAAGCTATTCTAGTTTTTGATTTTACTGGTTTCACTTTTATGGAAAGATTAATTTTCGATTGATTTATTTTTATAGGCAACAAGCACAGTTCCTACTTCTGAATTTCCTTTTAATGTAAATTGTTGATCAGCATTACTGCAATTTACTTCTTGTTCTAATAAATCATAACCGCCATGTTCTCGTGCCACTTCAATATGTATCGAATATTTTCCGGGACTTAAAACTTTTCCCTTATCATCTTTACCATCCCATTTCATGGTATATTTTCCAGGAGAACGGGTAGAACTAGTAATGGATACAAATGTGCTAGGGTCTGCAGAAAGGGAACTTCCATTTTTTCGATACCAGTCTCTCAAATCAGGAAGCCATCTTCCTTTATTATACCAAAGAGCAATGGTCTTTACAGTTTTAAGTTCCTTGTCTTCAATCCATATTGCAGCAAAGGGTCTTTTTGCGTAACCCATTTGTGGTGCCAGTTCCAGACCGATAACAATTTCTTTGGTCCAATCTTTTTGACCATTTATGATGGGAGTCATGTTTGGTATGGAAGCTTCTAAATTCTTCCAATTCTTGCTTTCATAACGTGCTCCATTTCTAGTGATAATCAGGTAATCAACATGATCCATACTTTCTGCCATGGCAATGCTTTCACTTGGCTTCATTACATTGAACGCTGTTGCCAAAGCACCTGCATCAGTAGCAGAATTGGTAACCACCGTGGCGCTGATTACTTCATTGGCTGGTAACGCAGTTCGTGGATCCACAATATGTGAATACCATTGTCCATTTATTAATTCACCCCTTCTATAATTGCCGCTAGTAGCGATGGCTTTTCCTTGAATTAAAAGTTGATCAATAGGGGCATCATTTTCAGCATCAGCTTTTGGATTACTGATCCATACTTTTTCATTGATCGCTCCTTTTATAACCATATCGCCACCGATGTTTACAATAATGCCATTTAATTCTGTTGCATTCATAGCAGCATTTACTGCGGCTTGAATGATATAAGACTTTGCAAAACTATTCAGCTTTAAAGCGGCATTGCTGATATGGGTGGCTGTTTGATTTTTTTCATCTAAGGTCCAATGTATTTGCTTTACATTGGCAATTGCCTGATTCAATTCTTCTTGAGTGGGAAGCGTAGATTTTGTAGCTGCCTCTTTCCAAACTTTATTCACTATTTCTGCCGCTGGATCCAATGCGCCATTCGTGCGCATACGCCACTCATCGAACAAATGAAGCACGCTAAATAAGTCTTTAGAAATGTGAATGGCTTCATTATGAGTATTCATCCATTTGTTAAACTCACTATTAGTATCATATCCACTTAGAATTTTGGAAAGTCGATTTATTTCATTCAAAACTGTTTCTTCTGCAATGTTTGCTTGCTTTTCAGAAAATGCGGAAGTTTTAATTTCCAAAGAAGTACCTAATACGTTTTCGTAATGTGCAATATGCAATTGTGCGGTTTTCTTTTCCTTAATCGGATCTTTTGCTAAAGCCCATTGGCTTACAAAAAGGCAGAGCCCCAAAAAATAAATGCTCAGAGATTTCGACATGTTATTTGATTTTGCTTGATATTTTATTAGGGCATCAATGTAGCAGATAACAATCTAACACCGATCTTAAAATCGGTAATTGGTAAAATAGAGTCTGTGAATGGGTGAATTTTCAATAATGAAACATCCACAGCGTAAGGGCTAAAGCCCGGTATCAGTGCGTATGCCCTGCCCCCTAGGCTGAAGCCTAGGGTTAACATTGTAGCAAATGATATAGTATATAATTTGCGGAAGCCTGGTATCAGCGCGTATGCTCTGCCCCTAGCTTAAAAGCTGGGGGTAACAGCAATATGAGAAATACACTACTGGCTCCAGAATTGGGATGAATAAGAAAGATACAGGCATGATATTTTAATCCTAGTCTTCAGCATTGGCAGGATAAGAAAGATACAGGTATTACATGTTAACCCTAGGCTTCAGCCTAGGGATTAAAGATAAAGTTGAATTTGGGCTTTAGCCCTTACGCTCTAAACATCCAATATAAAATCATTTTATTCCTAGAATGATGCCCTTCCATTTTCTTTTATTTCTTTTATAATAAAATGTATAGCTATGTCATTCACTAAAATTATGATACATGCAGTTTGGGGAACTAAAAAAAGAGTTGCTATGATGACTAGTGATATTCGCCCCACAATTATTCAGCATATAAGAACAAATGCAATTTCAAAAGGTATTTATATTGATAGATTGAATGGGCATCATGATCATCTTCATTGTTTGATGGATTTGCATCCAGATATTAGTCTTAGTAAAGTATTGCAACTAATAAAAGGAGAATCTGCTTATTGGATTAATCAGCAGAGTTTGATAAGCTCAAGATTCGAATGGGCCGAAGAATACTATGCAGTTTCAGTGAGTGAATCTATGTTGGAGCAAGTGAGATGGTATATTGATGGACAAGAAATACATCATAAAAAAGTAACGTTTCAGCAAGAGTACGAAGAGTTTATAAAAGAGTATAATGATCTAAAGGGTTTGTGGTGATGGTAAGGTCTAAAGCCAAGGGTTAACTACTTGATATTGGGCTTATAGCCCTCACACACTATAGATACTTTAAAGGATCATCACCCACCTATCAACTTAGCAATTCCAAATGCAAAGCCAGCTGCGATGGCTCCGATTATGGCTACTTTTAATCCACCTTTGAATGGAGGGGTGCCAGTTAATTTACTTTTGAAATATCCAAATATGAATAAACAAATCAAGGTAACTATCGCGGAAATTTTGAGACCATTTAACCCATCTTGTACAAAGAAATACGGACTCAAAGGAATTAATCCACCAACTATGTATGAAGCACCGATATTGAAAGCACTTTTGCCTGCTCGTTTAGGATCTGGTTTTTCTAATCCTAATTCATGCTTCATCATAAAATCAGCCCACCGGTCTTTGTCCTTAATTAATTCTTCTACTGCCTGTTCTTGAACGGAAGCACTCAAACCGAGTCCCTCAAAAAATTCACGTACTTCTTCTCTTTCAACATGAGGTAATGTTTCAATTTCATCATATTCCCTTTTCAATTCACTTGCATAGTGTTCTTGTTCTGTTTGCCCGGCCAAGTAGCCACCTAAACCCATTGCAATAGATCCAGCAGCAATTTCAGCGATACCAGCAATCACAATCAAGTGCACATTCGAAACCGCACCACTTAATCCTGCCGCAAGTGCGAAGGGAACAGTTAATCCGTCTGACATGCCAATAACAATATCTGTAAGAGTTTCAGAACTGGTTAAGTGCTTTTCAACGTGGTCGTGGTGTAAGTGGGTATCCATATTTGTAAAGATAAGAGATAAGAGATAAAAGTGAAGAGTGGGTATGGATATAATAGATATATGATAAATAGCAAGGTTCAAATTCTAGGTCGAATTTTTTAACGCTTCCCTTTTCACTCTTATATCTTCACTCTTACTTCATATCTTATTATTGATTTTCAGGAGCTGAATAATTAAAATTCTCACCCTCTTTATCTTTTAGCTTAAATTTCAACTTGCCAAATTTATAACTCAACGTAATGCCAAATGAACGGTAGGGGGCAAATCGATAAATATTAGAAACAAAGTCTTGCGTTTTTTGCTGACTGTATTGATTGATATATTTATTGAAAGGATTTACCATTATAAAACCTAAGCTGGTTTTGTTATTATTAAATTGTTTACGAATCGCAAATGTGTAAGAATAAGAGTCTGGTTGTTTTCCCTGCCACTTCATACCTACATTATAATTACCAAAAAACTCAGCAGCAAAGTCTTTTGAAATCTGGTAACTCAAATTCATATTAGCTCTTACACCAAAAGCATTGGTAATGGCAGGAATTACATTTACATTATTTAAGTGACGATTATACATCTGCAAATTTGGACGAAGCGTCAATTTTTTGGCAAACGGAATAGATCCCGAGATGTTTACACCAGTTCGTACTTCTGACGCAATTGTTTCCCTTGTAGTAACAGTAACATCATTATAGATACTATCCCCAATTTTATAACTAGGGTAGTAAGTGATATAGGGTTTTATATCCGGACTATTTCTTTGATAGTATGCAGTGATATTAATATTACCACCAGACTCAAATGATTTATTATAATTCAATTGAAAGTTGTTTCCGATTTCAGGACTAAGATTGGGGTTACCTGTACTGATATTATGAGGATCTGAAAGATTTACAAAAGGATTCAGGTCTCGGAACTCAGGTCTTTCTATTCGATAGGAATAAGAAAATTTGATGCTATGCTGATTCGGAAAATTATGTGCCATTATAAGAGATGGAATAAAATTTTTATAGTCGGGTATATGCACATCTGATGAATTGGAATAGTAGGCTGTATTAATAGTATACTCATATCTTGCTCCTGCTTTTACTTCAAAGAAATCCAGAAGCGGGAAATTCATGGAAAAATATCCTGCCCAGATGGTTCTTTTAAAATCAGCATTATAAGACTGTTGTTGATCTTTTGCATAATTTCCAGAGCTCCCATTTAAGGTATACACATCTGCTGCACTAATGATATCAATTAAGGTGGTTCTTAATCCTGTTTCAATAGCAACTTTTTCTTTGATGGGCTCTGAATAATTTAATTCAAAATTTATTTCATTCTCTTTTCCCGGGTTTATACTATTAGAACCAGCATAGGGGGTATTGCTGCTAATTTGAAATTGTTCTTGATGATAAGAGCTCGTATTATTTCCATAAGTAGCATTGTAGGCAAGCTCTAATTCGCGCCCTTCTTTTTTAAACTTCTTTCTATAGTTTGCACTGTTTTCAAAATCAAGCACGGTAAATTTTGATCCAGATTTTCGATTGCTTAAAATGTCGGCTAAGCTATTTCCGGCTGCATCAAAATTGATTGCCTCCTGATTTGAAATGCCAGTATTATTTACAGCAAAATGATTAAAGCCAATACTGGCACTAAAGGTTTCTGTTTTTGATAAGGTCCATTCCATTCCCAAACCAGATTTGTATCCATTGCGATACACATCCGATAAATTATTTTGAACTAATCGATTGCTTAATGGAGTAGTGATTCTGTCTGATCCATTCGGTGTACTGGAAGTAAGTTGCGCATTACCGCTGAAATAAGCATTCAAAGCAATCTTACCCTTTTTGTAAGCCAGATTTAAACTACCATTTTCTAATCTTGTGCCAGCTGCGAAATTGATATTGCCATTAAAACCTTCAATCTTGCTCTTCTTTAAAATGATATTGATGATACCTCCAGTTCCTGTTGCATCATATTTAGCAGAAGGACTAGTAATAACTTCTATACTTTGAATCTGACTATTTGGAATCGATTGTAATGCATCAGCAATGCTGTTCCCAAAAATGGCAGATGGTTTTCCATCAATCAAAAACTTGACACTTGGGTTTCCTAATAATTCTACATTGCCATCAATATCCACTGTTACTCCAGGTATTTTTTTCAATGCATCAGTAGCAACTCCTCCTTGTGAAGTAATATCTTTTTCAAGATTATAAACCATTTTGTCGAGCTTATTCTCGATGATTTGTCGGGTACTTTTAACAGTTACATCATTTAGTTGAACTGATTTTTTCTTAAGCAAGATTTCTGAAATGATATGATTATTAGTCAAAGATATTTTTTGAGTGTAATCCTCATATCCTATAAACTGGACCACTAATTGATAATTGCCAGATGGAATATTCTGAATATCAAATGATCCTCTTTTATTGGTGATACTGCCATTAAGCACTTTTTTCGTACTATCATTCATTAAAGTGATCGTGGCAAATTCGATTGGTTCATGGGATACTGCATCGAGTACTTTAGCAGAGATCTTGAAAACCCCAATCGTTTTATTGCCTAGTTGTGCCTCCACATTGGTATACAGACAAAGGACAAAGAATGATAATATGATAAATCTCGCCATGGATATGAATTCTAAGATTGCAAATTAACTAAGCAATTCTGAATCAAATTTGAGTTTCTTGGTTTGCAAAATGTATGGATCTTGAAATAAGCATGATTATTAATTGCAATGTCATATTGCATCATAATTAACTGATTAACAGTTCATTATAAAATATAAACTTGTAAAAAGACTAAACGCAAAAATCAATGTTAACAATTCGGTAATATTAAAGTTACAATTTGGTAACTCTCAATTTCCAATTCCCCTCTTAATTATGATTTCTTTTGCGCTTTATTAGAGCATTAGAGCGAAGGCTTGTTTGTTTAATACAAAATGTTCTAATGAATAAAAATGCTAAACATTTATAGATTTCGATTTGTCAACAAAAAAAAGTTTTATGAGAAAAAATTTAATTAGGAATTCAGTTTTGTTTTTTATTTTATTAACGGTTTTTTCCGTTAGTACTAGTGCGCAATATTTATTGAACTCAGATACAGCATTCAAAGCAAGCAGCGCTAATTCTGGAAGAATCTGGGGTTATGCTTTCGGGGATGCTTATTACAAAGCTAACAGTGATTCTTTTAACAGAGGTAATGGTAACCAATATAGTGGTATCCCAAAAAATAGAAATGCATTTGCATTCCGTCGTATTTATTTGGGTTATGATTATAATATCTCAAAGACATTTAGTGCAGAGTTATTGTTAGCTGCTGAAGATAATTTTCCAGCTGGTAACCCGCCTTCATCAGCCGGAGCAAGTGGAGACCAATTATTGAATAATAAACTGGCTTTTTATATCAAATTAGCAAATCTTCGTTGGAAGAATATCTTCAATGGAACAGATTTGGTAGTAGGTCAATTATCTACTCCAACATTTGCATTGCTTTCTGAGAAAATGTGGAATTACAGATCTGTTGAAAGAACCATTACGGACATTCGTAGAACTCCTTCTTATGATTTTGGTGCAGCATTGCAAGGAACATTTGATCCTAAGACTAAAAACTTTGGATATAATGTGATGATGGGTAATGGTAGTAGTGCTAAACCAGAAGCTGATAGCTACAAATGGTTTTATGGTGATGTCTATGGTTTTTTCTTAGACAAAAAGTTAGTAGTTGATTTATATGCTGACTATGAAAGATTAGCATGGACGCCATCTTGGCATCATGCTCGCCAGATGTCAAAAATTTATGTAGCATATAATAGTGCTGCAACCACCAAAGGGATTGATCCAGGCAATGGTTTCACAATAGGTGCAGAATATTTCGTGAATAATTTGAAGAACGATTGGTTTGCTACTAAAGCAGCTGGTGGGGTTGATACAGTTACTGCTAATGCCTCAGGTTTATCTTTATTTGTTCATGGTGATATCATACCTAAGAAATTAAGATTTTTTGTAAGATATGATATCTATAATCCATTTAACAAAATCGACAACACTAAGTATACTAAGTATGTAGGTAACACAGGTAACTACAATGATAACTCCTATGTTGGATCAACTGGAAATGGAGATGTAACTTATAAGCAACAGTTTTTTACAACTGGATTAGACTTTATGCCTGCTAAAAATGTACACTTTATTCCAAATATTTGGTATAACCATTATGCGACACAGTTATCAAATAGTTATGGAAAGGCAACTGGTGATAATGATTTAGTATTTAGACTTACTTTTCACTATGTTTTTGGTAAATAATTATACAACTATTAAAAAAATAAAATGAAAGCGATTTTAAAATCAATTAGCAAGACCCTGATTGCAGCAACCATGATTATTGGTTTTGCATCAAATGCAAAGGCACAAGACGACAAAACATTGTTAGGTGCAGGTGCAACTTTCCCTTATCCTTTGTATTCTAAATTGTTTTCTGAATACAATGCTAAAACTGGCATTCAAGTAAATTATCAGTCCATTGGTTCCGGTGGTGGTATTTTACAATTAACGAATAAAACAGTTGACTTTGGTGCATCTGATGGCCCTATGAATGCGGATCAAACTGCAAAAATTGGTGCTCCAGTTTTACATATACCTATCGTATCTGGTGCTGTAGTAATTACTTATAATTTACCAGGCGATAACAATGGAATCGTTTTAACAGCTGATGTTATTGCAGATATCTTCTTAGGAAAAATAACTTCATGGAGTGATCCAAGAATTGTTTCTAAAAATAAAGGAGTTAACATACCTGCTTTACCAATATTAGTAGCTCACCGTTCAGACGGAAGTGGTACAACTGCGATTTTTACAAGTTACTTATCTAAAGTTAGTCCTGATTGGATGGCTAAAGTTGGACAAGGTGGTGCAGTTAACTGGCCTGCCGGTTTAGGTGGAAAAGGTAATGAAGGTGTATCCGGTTTAGTAAAACAAACCCCAGGTGCTATTGGTTATGTAGAGTTGATCTATGCTTTACAAAACAAAATGGACTATGCTAAAGTGGTAAACAAAAAAGGAAAAACAATTTTACCTTCTATTGCATCAGTTACTGCTGCTGGAAATATAAAATTACCGGAAGATTCAAAAGTATTTTTGACTGATACAGAAGCTGCTGATGGTTATTCCATTGCAGGTCTTACCTGGCAGATCATTTATAAAGAACAGAACTATAATGGACGTTCATTAGAGAGAGCAAAAAAATTATTAAATCTTATTTGGTGGAATATCCACGAAGGTCAACAATTTGCAGCTCCTTTAAACTATGCACCTTTATCTAAAGAAGCATTAAAAACTGCAGAAAAGATCATTAAGTCTGCAACTTATAATGGCAAAGCCATTTTGAAATAGATTATTGATAAGTAATCTTATATAAACTTTCAATTAACAATTACCTGTACAGTTTTACTGTACAGGTAATTCTATATATTAGCATTATGGAAGATTTAACTATCGCCAGTAAGAAAGCCTATAATAAAAAAATAGGCATGGAAGTACTTTTTACTAGAACACTTATTATTGTAGCATTGTTGTTGATAGTATTGGTATTGGGGATTATGACAACATTGGTCATAGAATCTATACCCTCCATGAAATCTTTGGGCTTTAAGTTTTTATGGAGTAAAACCTGGGATCCAGTTAATAATATTTATGGAGGCTATCCTTTTTTATTAGGAACAGTTCTCACATCTTTTATTGCATTGGCAATTTCAATTCCTTTTTCTTTTGCAATTGCAGTTTATTTAGGCGAGTATAATTCAAAAGGCTGGCTTTCCAATTTGCTAAAAAATATTGTTGAACTAATTGCTGCCGTACCATCTGTCATTTACGGTTTTTGGGGGTTACTAGTACTCGTTCCAATTGTTAGAGATTTTGAAACCAAGTTTAATATCTTACCATATGGGATTGGTATTTTTACTGCTTCCATTATTCTATCCATCATGATTATTCCTTATGCTGCATCAATGGGTAGAGAATTGATAAAAATGGTTCCATCAAATTTAAAAGAAGGAGCTTATTCTTTGGGCGCCACCAGATTTGAAGTAATTAAATCAGTAATTTTTCCTTACACAAAGTCTGGTTTATTTGCAGGTGTTTTGTTGTCGTTAGGTAGAGCACTTGGCGAAACAATGGCTGTGACAATGGTGATAGGTAATACCTCTTTAATTCCTACTAGTATCTTTTCTCCAGGTAATACCATGGCTAGCGTAATTGCTAATGAATTTACCGAAGCAGATCACACACTTTATTTATCCGCCCTAATTGAGTTGGGTTTATTTTTATTTTGTGTAACCGTTGTTATCAATATCATTGGTAAGTTCATTATCAATAAATTTTCAAATAATTAATGATATGCATCCTCATATAAAATTCCGTGTGGCAAAAAGCAAAGCGGCAGAAATAGTTTTAGTTGTGCTGGCTTTTTTTGTAACAGCACCTTTATTATTTATCATTTATTATATTTTCCAAAAAGGTATTAAAGTAATCAATTGGAATTTTTTAACACAATTACCAAAACCAGTTGGAGAAGTTGGGGGAGGAATAGTAAATGCATTAGTGGGAACCGGACTAATTGTGCTTTATGCATCAATCATGGCCATTCCAATTGGCATTTTGTGTGGCATCTATTTAAGTGAACACAAATCTTCAAAACTCGCTTATTTCAGTAGACTTTGTGTAGATGTTTTGCAGGGTGTGCCGTCTATTGTAATTGGAATTGTCGTGTACTTTTGGATAGTGAAGCCTCTTCACACTTTCTCGGCCATTTCAGGTAGTGTTGCATTAGCCATTATGATGCTTCCAATAATTATTAAATCTACAGAAGAAACTTTAAAACTTTTACCTGCATCGTTAAAAGAAGCAGCAATTGCTTTAGCTATCCCTTATCACCGTGTTATTACCAAAGTGTTGTTGCCCTGTGGTATCAGTGGAATTCTATCTGGTATCATTTTGTCTGTTGCGCGTATTGCCGGTGAAACAGCTCCACTTCTGTTTACTGCATTTGGAAATCCATATTTGAATACAAGCATGTTGAAACCTATGCAAAGTTTACCTTTGCTGATATTTAATTATGCAACTAGTCCCTACGATGAGTGGCACGATTTAGCATGGGGTGCAGCATTAATATTATTATTTACCGTGTTGCTTTTAAATATCATTACTAAGTTAACAACCAGAAAATGGAACGTACAATTATAAAAAGCGAAAATTTTAATGCTTATTTTGGCAACAATCATGTTGTTAAAAACGTGAACATCGAAATAGAAAGAAATAAAGTCATTGCAGTAATGGGTCCTTCTGGTTGTGGTAAAACAACTTATTTGAGATGCATTAATCGATTGCATGAATTAATTGAAGGTGCAAAATGTGATGGTAAGATGCTATTAAATGGACAAGATGTTTATAGCATGCATCCAATCTTTACAAGATTGAAAATTGGGATGGTATTTCAAAGACCAAACCCATTCCCCAATCTAAGTATCTATGACAATGTTATTGCTGGTTATGTTTTGAATGGCATCAAAATGAGTAAGGCTGATAAGAATGATATTGTAGAAAAGTCTTTAACTAGTGCTGCATTATGGAAAGAAGTAAAAGATTCTCTCCATAAAAAAGGTACTTTTTTGTCAGGAGGACAACAACAACGTCTTTGTATTGCCCGTGCCATTGCCATGGAGCCCGAAGTATTATTGTTAGATGAGCCCACGTCAGCTTTAGATCCAATTTCTACCTCTAGTATTGAGGAACTATTAAAGGAATTAAAGAATAATTTTACCTTGGTTATTGTAACACATAATATGCAACAAGCTGCTAGGGTAAGTGATAAAACAGCTTTCTTCTATATGGGAGAATTAGTTGAATATGATGATACGAAAAAAATGTTCACTAATCCGGATGATATTCGAACACAAAATTATATTACCGGAAGATTTAGTTAATTTAATGCGATCACTTTAATACGTAATACTTATGACACAATTTGAAACAGAAATAGAAGAACTTCGCGAAGAGGTAAAAAAAATGTGGAAATTGGTTCGCTCACAGCTAACAAAAACCTTGGATGCGCTTGTAAATTTTGATAAAGATTTAGCAAGAGAAGTTGTTGTTAAAGAAAAAAGAGTGAATGCATATGAGCTGAAGATTGATTTAGATTGCGAAAATATATTTGCACTTTATCAGCCAGTTGCCATAGATCTTCGTTTTTTATTGGCAGTATTGAAAATTAATTCAAACATTGAACGAATTGGGGATATTGCTGAAGGTATTGCCAAATATATTATCGATACTGATAAAGTATTTAGTGAGGAACTGTCAAAACAAACTAGGGTTTTGGAAATGTTCCAGGAATCAATTGTGATGTTTGAGGACACGCTTAAATCTTTTGAAAATGACGATACAACAATCGCTAGAAAAGTATTTAAGAAAGACGATTTCTTAGATCAAATCAATGTCACTTCGAATGAAACCGTAGAAGCTTATATTAAACAAAATCCAGAGGATATCAATCAAGCTTTATATGCTTTGTCTATTATACGTAAACTAGAAAGAATAGGGGATCAGTCTAAAAATATTGCAGAAGAAATCATCTTTTACTTAGAAGCAAAAGTACTTAAGCACACCAAGAAGAGTTAAGAAATAAGATTAGCGATAAGAGATAGCAGCTGATAAATTTCCACTCTTCAATAGTATCTCTTATCGGGATTTTACCAATTATTCATCTGCCCTTCTACAACTCGCTCGGGCTTTTCAATGGGGTTTGATCTCCAGTCTTCTTCGTAGGATACAAACCAACCCAACCAAAGGGTTCTGGAAAGTCTCATCAATATTGGTTGAACAATAATCAGTAATGTTATATTGGTTGCCATCCAGTATAACATTCTATCGTCATCAACAGAGAAAGTCATACCGATTAAAACTTTCCATGCTATAAATGTGGCAACTGAAAATGCAACAGATAAACCATAACTCACATAACCTGTACCATAATAAAAACCAACTTCAATTTCCGTAGCCTGACCACAAGAGGGACACTCTTTGTTCATCTCCATGTTATTCTTAAAGTTATAAGGATTGTTATGTTTGTACAATTTGCCTTCTCTACAACGAGGACATTTATTGCTAAAAATGCTAATGATATATTGAGGGAAAGATTTTTTAGAAGCCATTTTATTCAATTTCGAAGTGCAATTTACTCATTTAAAAATTAGCAATGGTCATTATACCCACAACCTGTTTTAGTGATAGCTGCTATTATTCCAATTATAATAATGGCAGAACCAAAAAGTCCTGGTAACCAGTCTTTAAATTGAATGGCAATAACGATAAAGCTAAGGCCGAAAATTGTACGAATTAACAAAGCCCAATCCATGTTAAATTGCCATCCTTTCATTATCTCAGTTTTGATTGCAAAGAATGCCATCCACCACCATTGACAGCCTCAATACCCGCATTTTTTAATATTGTTGTGGCCAAACTGCTTCTTCCGCCACTTGCACAGCAAGCAATAATTGGCTTGTTTTTCTTTTTTACCTCATTAATCTTTTGTTGCAAAATTTGCAAAGGAATATTTTGTGATTGAGGAATATGCCCCGATTTAAATTCCTCAGGAGTTCGCACATCAATAATGACTGCACCATTATGCAACATCTCCTTAAAATCAACGGCTGGTCCGCCTCCGAATAAATTACTAAAAAATCCCATGGTTTTTTGTTTTGACAAAAGTAAACAGGCAATAAGTATATATTGGTGACAAGAGTTACAAATTAGATAAGAAATAGGAATGAGGAGTGAGAAGTGAGAAGTGAGAAGTGAGGAGTGAGGAGTGAGGAGTGAGGAGTGAGGAGTGTTACCTCGCCATTTAGGGTGGGGTAGGTGGTAGATATATGAATCAGGCCTTAGCCCTTATACTGTGTTACTTCTAAGAAAAAATGTATCATTAATTGAATGTTAGATTGCTAAACACTAAAGCCAATTTTCAATTGATACGCATTATTCACAAATATTAAGCAGGAGTTAAAAAAACAATCTCTTATCTCTTAATGCTTCACTCCTCACTTCTCACTCCTCACTTAAATCAGCTCTATCGCATTCCGATGAAGTATTACCATATTCCGTTGCTCCATTTTTTTGAGCAATCGGGAAATTACTTCTCGAGAAGAGTTTAACTCTTCTGCAATTTGTTGATGAGATAAAGCAATCGTGTTTGTATGATTAATTTTTGCATGACGCTTCAAATAAAAATCTAATCGCTCATCCATATTTCTAAAAGCGACCTGATCAATCAAATTAAGTAATTCATCAAAACGATTTCGATAAGTACTCAATACAAAATGATACCAGGATTTATATTCTAACATCCATTTGTCAATCATCCCTAATGGAACCATAAGCACGGTAGTCTCTTCCACTGTCTTCGCCATGATCTGACTGGCTTCCGACTTCGCTGCGCAGATGATTGAGAGAGCACAGGCTTCACCGGGTTGTAAATAATACATGAGAAATTCTCCCCCATCTTCATGCTCTCTAAATACTTTTATGGAACCTTCTAATACTAACATGGTACTCTTAATAAATTGACCAGTACGCATCAATATTTCTCCGGCAGGAATTGTTTTGATCACTCCGTTTGCTATAACCTCTTCTAGTAATGCAGGTTCAAACTGAGAAAATAAAGAAGTAATGTTTTCCATAAATTATTGAATGATTTTTTCCATTTGCATACTGCGCGATCCTTTCAATAATAGGTAAGTGCCATGGAATCCCTGTTGCTGAAACCATGTTCTCGCTTCCTCTGAATTGGATAGATAGGTAAATTCCTGTTTTAACTTTCCGAAATCACCGCCCACTAAAACTACGGCATCCCAGATAAAAGATTTTATTAATGTGATGATCCTTTCATGTTCTACTATACTTTCTTCACCCAATTCCATCATGCCCCCAAGCATCAATACTTTATTGGACACTTGCATTTTCGCAAAGTTTTCGATGGCCGCTTTCATACTAGTTGGGTTAGCATTATACGCGTCCAAAATAATATGGTTGCTACCTAATTGTATTAACTGAGAACGACTATTCGTTGGTTGATAATTTTCAAGTGCAGCAACTATTTTTTCTTGAGGTACTTTAAAATAAATACCAACCGCAACTGCACATAAAACATTGGGCAAGTTGTAATCCCCAACTAAAGAAGTAGGTATCGTAACAGGCTCTAATCCTTTAGTAATGCTAACTGAAAGAAAAGATTCACTCCTTTCTAAGTTTCCGACAATATCTCCATGGGCAGTACTATATTCAAATCGTTTTGAAATGCCTTTACTCATTTCATTCAAATATTCATAGTCATTGAATAAGAATATCATTCCATCATTAGCTCTAATATAATCATAGAGTTCACCCTTGCCTTTTTTTACACCTTCCACGCCTCCAAATCCTTCTAAATGTGCTTTGCCACAATTTGCAATGATACCATGTGTGGGCTCCGCATACTTACAATAACCCTCGATTTCTTTTTGATGATTGGCACCCATTTCAATCACCGCAATTTCTGTATCGCGTTTTATTTTTAAAATAGTTAATGGAATACCTATATGATTATTTAAATTTCCTTCTGTGGTAGCGGTTTTAAAATGAGTGGATAAAACAGCAGACACTAATTCTTTGGTAGTAGTCTTTCCATTACTTCCCGTAATGGCAATAAACGGAATGGAAAATGTTTCACGATGATAGCGTGCTAGTTCTTGCAGAGATGTTAGCACATCTTCCACAAAAATCAAACGGCCAGTAATATCATCAATAACTTCATCTACCACCGCATAAGCTGCACCTTTTTCTAATGCTTGTTTTGCAAATTCATTACCATTAAAATTGGGTCCCTTCAAAGCAAAAAATAAATCTCCTTTCTGAACTTTTCGAGTATCTGTTTGAATAGATGGAAATTGTAAGTATATCTTATAAAGGTCTGATAATTGCACGTGCGAAAGTTTATCTGTAAAAATAAAGTATTAGAATCATAAGTGAAAGGTGAAAGGTGAGGAGTGAGGAGTGAGGAGTGAGAAGTGAGGAGTGAGGAGTGAGGAGTAAGAAGTGAGGTTTTAAACAAAATACAGCCCTCCTATCCGCAAGCGGCAGGAGTGGTGCTTATTAAAAAAGAAAATTCGTAAGCGAACATTAGTATGCTTTTTCTATTCGCCTTCCTCTAATAAAAAAAGCCACTCGATTAAGAGTGGCTTCTTTATACGCTATAGTTACCTTTTCCTTTAACGCTTATTTCTTCTGGCTGGAAAGAAGGTACCGGTCTGATCTTTGGTACTCAAACCTTCAGCTGATCCGTAATGGCTCATGGCACAACGGAAACCTAATGATCTGCTACTTTGATCTTCTTCCAAATATCTACGAGTGCCCGGACTTAACCAATAAGCCCTGTCATCCCAACTTCCGCCTTTATAAACTCTTGATTTATCTGAAATCAATGAGGTAATACCATACCCATAAGTTACTCCACTGGTGCTATCACCATCATCGTAATTCATCGCATTGGCATGATGATAATTTCTTCTGCTTTTTAAAGAAGAGTCTGTTTCAGCGATCATTTTAATACGCCCCTTATCATCTCTTAAATTTCCTTCACCACCACTTTTATCTACTTGTTTGAAAACGTTACCACGATAAATATTGAAATCTTCTCCATCGGTACTCGTTAACGGACGATATACATCGGCAACCCACTCACTCACATTACCACTCATATTATAGATCCCAAATCCATTAGGCATAAACGAAGTAACTTCAGCAGGAATCGCTGCGTTATCATTCAATCCACCAGCAACTCCCATATTATCTCCAGAGCCACGTTTAAAGTTGGCTAAGAAAGCTCCTTGGAAAGCACTCTTTGAAGTGTAACGAACATTATCAAAACCCTGGTTCTTCCAAGCATAAATTTGTTTGTTGGCAACCACTTCTTCACCACGACTCTTACTACCTTTCTTACGTTGTGGATTTTCCATCATATAACCATAAGCCGCATATTCCCACTCCGCTTCAGTTGGTAAGCGATAATCTGGATGGGTCATGCCATCTTCAATACGAACGGTTGTTCTTGGTCGGCCTTGTGCATCTTTTAACGGATTCTTTTTAGAAGTCACTTCCTTGCCAGGTACTGCCTGATACTCGCCCATCAAATAAGCTTTGGTATTGAAGTTATCCTGACCAGCTCCGTTCAATTCTTTTTTTACCTGTGTACGCTTGTCTAGAAATCCTTTGTTCATCAAACTTAACTCGTTCACTCGATCAGTACGCCAAATACAAAAGTCGGAAGCTTGTTTCCAAGACACACCCACCACTGGGTAATAATTATAAGAAGGATGGCGGAAATAATATTCTACATAAGGTTCGTTGAAGGCTAATTCACTTCTCCAAACTAAACTGTCGGGCAGTGCTTGTTCTACAATCGAATCCATTCCTGCACCACCAAATACATTACCTAACCAATAGAGGTATTCGCGATAGTGCACGTTTGCAACTTCTGTTCTATCTATAAAAAAGGAAGCAACAGTAACACGGCGGGGAGTATTATTCCAATCGCCCATCACATCTTCCTGAGTAGCGCCCATGGCAAAAGTACCACCTTGTACAAATACTAATCCCGGAGCTGCTTTGATGTCTTTTGGTTTGGCAACGTAAAAATTACCCTGATTTTTATCATTGTAATTCCATCCAGTAGCCGTAGACTTCTCTGATTTTTTGCCTAGTGAACTGCAAGAGGCAAATGAACTCACAACGGCCAAAAGCAAAACCAAATTTTTGGTTGTTTTCAATAACTGCATTATAAAAAATTGAGTTTGAAGTAGAGTTTTATCAGATCTTGCTTATTTACGTCTATGCGAATATAGAAGTTTTCTATTTATGATGGTTAAATCTACTAAATAGCTTCTGTTATCGAAAACCTAATTTTCTGCTAAAATCTGAGATATAACTGTGTTTTTGTGTGAGTTATTGCCTTGGGAGGGATTTTTTATGGGCTAGGCTTCAGCCTATGGTTAATATGAGGGATAAAGATGTAAAGCTTAAAAGCAAAGCGGGTAAAACAAATTATAAGCAGCCCTCCTATTCGCAAGCGAACAGGAGGGCTGCTTTTCAAAAAGTAAATTTGTAAGCGAACAGTTAAGGGTTTTTTAGGATCATTAAGGGATTATATTTGTTATCGTGAAAAACTACTGCCTCATATTATCCCTTTTATTTGTTCTTCAAGGGAAAACACAACGGGTGTATGCGGATCATTCTGTGCTGGCTTCAGGGAACTGGGTGAAATTGGGGATTACGCAGGAAGGTGTTTACAAAATTGATGCGCCTACATTGTCGGCTTTGGGTTTGGTGAGCGGCTCTATTAATGCTTCTTCCATTCGTTTATTCGGAAATGGAGGGGCCATGTTGCCAGAATCGAATGCAGTGCCCAGACCCGATGACCTGCAAGAAAATGCCATCGAAGTGGTGGATGGGGGAGACGGAATTTTTAATAATAACGATTACTTATTATTCTACGCTCCCGGACCAAACCAATGGTTGAAAGATAATAGTACCCAACGTTTCATCCATCAGAAAAATTTATATAGCGATACGGCCTATTACTTTATCAGCATCAGTGGAACGGGTAAAAGAATTGCCTTGCAACCAACCCTTACCGGTAACCCGGGTAAAACTGTTCAGACCTACCAGGAACACCAGTTCTTAGAGTCGGATACCTACAGTCTTTTAAATAGTGGCAAACAATGGTACGGCGAGTCCTTTAACAGTAATGGCATCGGTACCCTGAATAAAACATTTGCCTTTAATTGGCCAGCTAGTGCTTCGGGTGCCAACACTTTTTTTAGGTCGGCCCTAGCCGCGCAATCTATTGGATCTAATAGTAGTTTCAAAGTACAGGTAGCAGGTCAGTCAATTCCTGATATCAACATCCCATCCGTATCCGGGTATTTTTTAGATGCTTATGCGCAAGATGCTTCCACCGGAAACGGTATGGGGGTGCCGATTAATATAGCGGCAAATAATACAACAAGGTCTATCGCCATTCAATATATTTTTCAACCGGGTAATTCTGCCGCGCAGGGATGGCTCAATTGGCTGGAATTGCAGGGCGAATGTGCGTTGCAGATGGACGGAACGAAGGCTTTGTTTTTTCGTAATTGGGGGCATACAAACGGAACCCCTTCCATTCCCGGCGCCGATGTGATTGATCAATATAATGTTGCAAATGCTACTGCCAACTCCGTTGTTTGGGATATCAGCAGTTGCTTAAATCCTGTTTTAATCCATACAAATTTTAATAGTGGAAATAATACCCTTATTTTCCAAAATCTCGCAGATAGCTTGCACGAATATGTAGCATTTGACAGAACCAATGTAGCTAGTCCAATTATACTTGGCAAAATTGCCAATCAGGATTTGCATCAGGTGGGGAGTGGTGCCGATTTTTTAATTATTACACACCCCAGTTTAGTTAGTGAAGCAAAAAGACTGGCTAACTTTCACCAAGTTCAGGATGGGTATCAAACGGTGGTGGCTCAAACACCGCAAATTTATCAGGAGTTTGCCAGCGGCAATCCTGACCCCGCTGCTATCCGCGATTTTGTAAAAATGTATTACGATCAGGCACTAAAAACAGGAGGTAAAAAACCACGTTTTTTATTGCTATTCGGAGAAGGCTCATATGATCCCAAAAATCGGGTTCCAGGCAATATCAATTTAGTGCCAGTTTATGAAACCGTTAATAGTTTAGACCCTTTGGTAAGCCATGTTTCAGACGACTTTTTTGGCCTGCTCAGTGATGCTGACGATATTAATTTAGTGTCTCCCGCCGGCTTACTCGATATCGGCATTGGCCGCATCCCCGCACACAGTATTGATGAAGCAAAAATAATGGTGGATAAAATCATTCATTATTCCGATACGGCCAGTTTGGGATCCTGGCGTACTAAAACCGTTTATATCGCTGATGATAAAGATCAAAACCTGCATTTGAATGATGCAGAATCACTGGTGCAAACAGTATCAATGGCTAATCCATCACTGCATGCTGATAAAATTTATCTGGACGCCTATCCCCTTGTGAGTGGCAATGGCGGCGCCACTTATCCGGCTGTGAATGATGCCATCGTTAACGAGGTATTCAACGGAAATTTAATTGTCAACTATACGGGTCACGGCAGCTATCAAAGACTTTCAGCGGAATCGGTGTTAACAGAAACGGATGTGAACCGATTTAATAATCCCAACAAACTGCCCTTATTTATTACAGCCAGTTGCGACTTTGCTCCCTATGATGATCCTGCAAAAAATTCACTGGGGAATAGTCTATTATTTGGCAATCAAAATGGGGCAATTGCACTCATGACTACTACCCGTGTAGTATTTGCATACAGTAATCGCATCATGAACAATAATTATTTGCAGGTAGCTGTAAAGCCTAATGCACAAGGCAATTGGCTTACATTGGGTGAAGCTACACAACAGGCTAAGAACCTGAGCTATCAAGGCTTTGGTGATGTATTCAATAATCGAAAATTTAGTTTGTTGGGCGATCCTGCTTTGCGTTTAGCCATCCCTACTTATCATATCCAATTAACAACCATCAACAGTAAACCAATTACCGGAAATGATAGTATGCAAGCATTGGGCAATTATCAACTCTCCGGAATTATTACGGATGGCTTAGGAAATCCGATCACAAACTTTAATGGAACTATTTATCCAACGGTGTACGATAAAGCACAAATGCAACAGACTTTGGGCAACGATCCTGCGAGTATCGTTACCAGTTTCGCAGTGCAAAATAGTGTGTTGTATCAGGGTAGGGCTACTGTAAAAAATGGGGCATTCCAGTTTCAATTTATTGTTCCTAAAGACATCAACTTTCAACCGGGAAAAGCCAAGATCAGTTTATACGCTACCAATGGATTTAAAGATGCAGCAGGCGCCGACACTTCATTTTTTATTGCGGGATTAGCAAATGCTTCGAAAGACACCAGCGGACCTATCATCAAAGCCTATTTGAATGATGAAAATTTTAAAGACGGCGGACTCACCAACGAAAACCCCTTACTGCTGCTGCATTTATACGATAGCTCCGGCATCAGTACTTCGGGTGCTGCAATAGGGCATGATATAACCGCGGTCATCGATGGCAACGAAAGAAATGTATTGGTGCTCAATAATTTTTATACTGCGGCATTGGATAGCTATCAACAAGGAACGGTGAATTTCCCTTTACCTACGATGACGCCGGGAGTGCATCAAATAAAAATCAAGGCCTGGGATGTAGCCAATAATTCCAGTGAAGTGTTGCTGAATTTTGTGGTAGCCAAACAAGAAAAATTGGTAGTTACCAAGCTGATGAATTTTCCTAATCCCCTTACATCCAGTACCCATTTTTCATTCGAACATAATCAGCCAAATACAGATCTTGGTGTGGAGATTGGTATTTATTCTCTTACCGGACAATTGCTCAAACAAATTAATAGTACGGTAAATACCGGAGGTACCAGAAATATGCAGATCGATTGGGATGGTAGGGACGATTCTGGCAGAAAACTCAAAAAAGCTACTTATATTTACCATATTAAAGTAAGTTTGCATAATAGCTTCTACCAAGAGGCAAAACAATTAATCGTTTTCTAAAACCCTCGGATGATTCCAGCTCTACACTTTTTTTAACTTTTTTTCGTTTGATTAAGTAACCGGATTGTAAAAATCATTCATTTATGTTATTATCCTTATACCGAAAGTTATTGGTTGCCATTGTTTTTGTAACAATCAGTACCAGCATGCAAGCGCAGTCGGACTCTCTAAATATTGTTAGTACTGCGGTACCTTTTTTGCGTATTTCACCCGATGCTCGTTCCGGTGGAATGGGTGATGTGGCAATTGCTACCCTGCCAGATGCTAATTCGGGTTTCTGGAACCTGGCTAAAATTCCATTTACCAAGAAGCAGGCAAGTGTAGCATTGAATTATACGCCCTGGTTAAAAGACCTCGGATTAACCGACGTATATCTGGCTAGTATGGCCATGTATTATAAACTGGATGAGGAATCAGCTATTTCTTCTTCCATGCGTTTTTTTAGTTTAGGAAATATTCAATTAACAGATAATTCAGGCAACTTATTGAACTCGGTAAAGCCCAGTGAATTCTGTATCGATTTTGGCTATACCCGTAAATTAAATAATAACTTAAGTATTGGTGGCGCTTTGCGTTATATCAATAGTAGACTGGTAACAGGCGATGTTGGTACCGGCGTAGTGTACAAAGCCGGAAACTCCGTAGCGGCCGACGTTTCGTTATTTTATAATGGTGTGCAGGATGAGAATAGCAGCGGCTTTAACTGGGGGGTGGTTTTGTCAAACCTGGGTTCTAAAATTGGCTATACCAATGATGCTAATAACAAAGATTTTATCCCTGCCAATTTAGGATTGGGTGCAGCTTATGTCCATGCTATTAATGAGAGTAATAAAATTAGTTTCGGTTTAGATCTCAATAAATTGATGGTTCCCATTGTTCCAAAAGCAACGGGTAATTACTCAGCTGATTCGGCTTCTTTATCTGCATATAGAAATACAGGAGTAGTGTCGAGCTGGTTAAAATCGTTTCATGATGGGACACCTTTACTCACTAGTTTTCAAGCTAGTCTGGGGATAGAATATGCGTATAACGATCAGTTCTTTTTCCGCAGCGGCTATTTTTATGAAGATAAAACCCGCGGTAACCGAAAATATTTTTCTGTGGGTGCAGGATTTAATATGAGTTCTCTGGGAATCAATTTATCCTATCTGGTGCCATCAGGAACCGGAGTTACCAGAAATCCATTATCCAATACCGTGCGTTTTGGAATTATATTTCATTTGGGGGATAATGAGAAATAGGAAATGAAGAGTGAGGAGTGAGAAGTGAGAAGTGAGGAGTGAGGAGTGAGGAGTGAGGAGTGAGAAGTGAGGAGTGAGAAGTGAGGAGTACCCCTACTCCGCTTGCGGATAGGAGGGGTGGTTTTGAGAAAAAAAATAAATACATGAGCTACAGAATAGGACAGGGAACAGATTTTCATCAACTAGTAGAAGGACGCGATCTTTGGATCGGGGGGGTGAAAATTCCACACCATAAGGGGGCATTAGGACATAGTGATGCCGATGTGTTATTACACGCTATCTGCGATTCCCTGTTAGGAGCCCTGGCTCTGGGCGATATCGGATTTCATTTTCCGGATACCAATGCCGAATTCAAAAATATCGATAGCAAAATCCTGTTAAAACGCACAGTCGAATTGATTGCTAAAGAAGGCTATCAGGTAGTAAATGTAGATGCTACACTTTGCTTGGAAGCTCCAAAGATCAAACCCTATGTAGCACAGATGCAACAAACCATCGCAGACATTTTGGGTGTAACTATCAAAGACGTATCTATTAAAGCAACCACTACCGAAAAACTGGGATTTGTGGGAAGGGAAGAAGGTTTAGTCGCTTATGCGAATTGTTTATTGAAAAGCAACTAGTTAATTTTTAGCTCACAATAAAATTGATTTGCGAAATTGTACTCCCTTCCTGTTGGTGGGGATTTTTTATAAAACTGATGACAATTGCTTAGAAAAATACATACCAGTTTAAAGCCTCATCAGATTCTGATTAAAAATTTCGCACACTTAGGATTCATTCAAATCACTAACTCATTATTACAAATTCTGATCTTCCCTTTTATTTTAAGAGTGGTGGGAATCGAAGAATTTGGTAAAGTGATGGTGGCAAATAGCTTCGCGTGGTTACTCACTATTATCGTTAGCTATGGAAGCGGACAAACAGGCATTAACGATATTGCTACCAGTATCAATGATCCCCAAAAATTATCCTATCATATTCGGGTAATTATTCAAAGCAGGTTGCTTTTGTTTTTTATTCTAATGATTTTGTTAACTGGATGGTATTTATTTTTTAGTCACAATGCGTTGTACTTTTTATTAGCCATGCCGATAGTATTAGGAGAAGCATTGAACCCGCTGTTTTATTTTGTAGGGATGGAAAAGAGTCCAATTTATAATGCTGCTAATTTAGTTTCAAAAATTATCACACTCTGCTTCATTTATTTATTGATCAAACATGCCGATCAAGGGGCTTGGGTTAATTTTTTAATCGGCTTTATTAATACCGTTTGTTTCGGACTCTTAGTAGGTTTTGTATTTCTGAAAAAGCAAATCACCTGGGTAAGTATCAATTGGGAGGATATGGTACATTTTTTTAAAACGAATAGCTATTTGCTAGGGAATAATATCACGGTTTATTTGCAACAATCCGTTTTTTTGTTTGCTTTATCTACTTCCGGTCAGGCTTCTATTTTGGGAGCCTATTCGCTATGCGACAAATTGATCTGGAGTTTTCGGGTACTAATGGTAGCTGTATTTAATGCCGTATATCCTAAAGCAGCTCAATTGTATCAAGAGGATATTTTAAAATGGAAAAAATTCAAACAAAGGCTTAATCGATTGATCTTTTGGGGTTGTATCGTTTGGGCAATCGCACAATTTCTTTTAGCCAATCTGGTTATTTTACTAATAACAGGAAAAGAAAATCTGGTGGCTGCAAATTATCTCAGATGGATGAGTTTTGTGCCTTTATTCATTGCATTAAATATGATGAATGTGTTGGGCTTATTACTGGAAAAAAAGAATCAATTTATTTTTTATGCAGGTGTCGCCATTCTATGTTTTGCTTTAATAGTCTGTTTTGTTTTATTACAAATTAATCCTTACTGGTATGGATTATTTCCGTTGTTAGTAGAATCGGGTTGTTTGTTTTTATATTTAAAATATGTAAACAATGGAGCATAGTCTTGCCATCATTTTGGTGAATTGGAATGGATATGCACTAACCCGCGATTGTATACAGTCGCTTGGAAAAACCAGCTTTCCTGATTATAAAATAATAGTAGTAGATAATGGAAGTGTTGACGATTCTGCCACAAAATTAATGGAAGAGTTTCCAAATATTAAACTCATCGCGTTGCCGGAAAATAAGGGATTTACAGGTGGCAATAACCGAGCTATGGAATATGCTATTGAAGCTGGTTTTAGGTATTCATTGCTGCTGAACAACGACACTTTTGTGGAGCCGGATTTTCTGGAACCACTTGTAAATTATTTGGATAACCATACTAACACAGGTGCTGTTCAACCATTAATTTGTTTTGAATACGATAGAAATACTATCTGGAATGCTGGTTCATTTTTTAATCGCTTTTGGGGTACTTGTTATACCAATGGCTATCAGAAAAAATTGTCTGCTGCTTATACACAAACCAAACAAGTTGATTGGTTTACGGGCTGTGCTTTTATGGTTCGTAATGAAGCCTTAAAAAAAACGGGTCTTTTCGAAGAGAAACTATTTACTTATTATGAAGACGTGGATTTGTCTTTTCGATTGCGTAATCAGGGATATGATTTGCAATTTATTCCAACATCAATTGTATACCATATTGCCGGCATGTCGGGTAAGTCTTCTGTAAAGGGTAAGGAAGGATTCCTGAACCCCAATGTTCATTACTATAATGTGAGAAATAGAATTTGGATCTTAAAAAAATACACGCAAATTTGGGATCGGCCATCTGTTTTTCTATACCATGTTTTTTATTTTACTGCGATGCTAATCTATTTTTGTGTAAGAGGAAGATGGGGAAAGCTAAAAGCCTGCTTTAATGGAATCAAGGATGGTTTAATATTGCAATCATGATGCTGATACTTTTTCCAATAGCGTTTATTCTGGCATTCATAGGAAGCATAGTGGCATTGGTGCGCGAAAGAAAAAATGCAGTTTTTATATTTATCATTTTTGCTTTACCTATTTATACCACCGCATTATCTGTAAGTTTTGATCTGGGATTAAGATGGTTGGTTACCATGCTTCAATTTTCAAAAGAAATTTTTGTATTGATATTTTTTGTAAACACTATTTTAACCCTGCATAAAAAACCTACTTTTTATTTGATAGATAAACTCCTGCTCGCTTTTTTAGTATTGAATTTGTTCTACTTAATTTTACCCATTGGAAGCTTTGGTTTTTACGAGAAGTTAATGGCATTTAGGAATATCAGTTTTTTGGTATTTATCTATTTTATCGGACGGTTTATAGATACCAGTAAGATCTATATCAACGAAGTATTTTCTTTAGTGGGTTTAGTAGGTATAGCGGCAGGATTGGTAGTTTTAGGAGAATTTTTGTTCGATACCCATTTCCAAACCATTACCGGTTATGCCGAATATAATTCCTATTATTTCGGACAGGAACCCAGTGGTAATTACGGACTTAGCTGGACCTTCGAGAACGAGAGTGGCTATAAACGATTTGCCAGTTTTTTTGCAAATCCATTAGACCATGCTGCTGCCACAGTGATCACTGTTTCTATGTTATTGGCTCTTACCGTTTCATCAAAAAATAAAGTAAAGTTTAATAATTTTACCTTGCTGGTTTTATTCGCCACGTTAGCGTCTATTATCTTTGCTTTTTCACGAGCAGCTTTTATAAGTTATTGCCTAGTGTTTTATATATATAGTCTGGTAACTAAAAATAAAGTAATTCTTAAATGGGCTAATTATGCCTTATTTGCTGGCTTTTTAGTCATTGTTTTTTTCGGTAAAGATATTTATGATCATCTGGTTGAAACAGTATTGCTGCAAGACAATTCCAGTTTAACGCATATCACCGATTGGTTAAATGGAATTGAATCGATCATTGCACATCCATTTGGTATTGGATTGGGTGAATCAGGGCGGGTATCAGTGTATGATAATCTGCAAACTGGCGGAGAGAATGCACTGATCATTATTGGAGTGCAAGTTGGCGTTCTGGGAATGATATTGTATCTGCTTATTTATGGAAAGTTGATTCAGATATGTTATCAAATGGCGATGCATTCCACGGGCAAGTATCGAAAGCTGGCATTGGCTTTGTTATTGATCAAGATCGGACTGATCCTGCCAATACTCAGTTCCGATCAGGAGAGTTATATCTATATCAGTTATATGCAATGGTTACTGTGCGGCTTAGTAATTAATTACTATTACGAAGAGAAAGCTATTTCTGTACCAGCGTAGTGATTTTTAAATTATCGATCGACCAGCTTTTATCGCACTGACTATTGTGCAATACATCATTGATGGTAAGGTGTACCGTATTACCTGAATGAATTCTGGTAATGGAAATTTTATAAGAAACCGTTCCGCCTGTAACTCCTTTTAAATTACAAACTCCAGGGAGGTTAGTCTGAAAAGCATTACCTCTTGGAGGTTCAGGTACTGCTCCAACATTATACCATTCTGGGTAGGATTGCATTTCTGGAGAGTTAGAAAAAGTAGTACTCAAAATCAGCCCACCATCCATTGAAAGATTCCATATATCGGGTAATCCTCCTAACAGTTTATTGCCTTCCCAATAGCCATGAGCGTTTAAAATGAATTCTATATTTATGAGGTTATGGGCGGGTAATTCCGGACTTTCAAATTCCATGCGTTCTTCCCAAAATCTTCCTATCACATGGCCGTGATTAAAACTGTCGATATAAGGTTTGGGTACTAATCCATCCCAATTGATCACAGTAAAGCCTTTGTCATCTCCTTTTTCAAAATCATTGTAATAGGCAACCGTTGAACTAGAGATGTTTTTGAAACAACTGCTAAGAAAGAAACTAGTGAAAATGAATAATACAACAATTTTAAAGCTGGTGCGCATAGGTAAAACAGTATGGGGGCTGAAATTACAATTATTCTTCAATCGAACCCTTATTTTTGCAACCTTAACCTAATTAAAACATCTTGAAAAAACAACAGCCTATTATTGTTGGTATCGACATCCGCGATTTGAAGCTGGCTGTTACAGGCACTAAAACATACCTGAAAGAATTAACCAATACCTTTGAAGCCATTTCTGATCCAGAAATTAAATATGTGTATTTAGATACCCAACTTCCGGTTTATGGGGGAGGAAGCAAGTTTTTTAAAGGAATGGAGCATGTTTATTATTTTATCTGGAAACAAATATTACTCCCGTTTAAAACCTGGAGAAATAATTGTACTGTATTATTTTGTACTGATTATTTTGTACCTCTTTTACAACCCGGATTCAAAACTATCACGGTGTTTCACGATGCACTATTTTTTGATATTCCTGAACAGTATAATCCTGTTTGGCTAAAAATTTTTAAAATGCTGGCCATGCCAGGGGCAAAAAAATCGGCCCATATCGTGGTGCCTTCTCATTTTTCAAAAGAACGATTGCATCACTTCACCAAAATAGCTGTGGAGAAATTTGTAACTGTTTATGAGGGGCCAAAAACTATTGTAGAGCGAAAATCTGTTAGTGAAAAATTGAATCACATTATTGATAATATACAGGGAGTTCAGTATATATTACATGTTGGTTCGCTAGATAAAAGAAAAAATTTACCCAGACTCATTCGTGCAGTAAAATTGCTCAAAGACCGGGGGCATCAAAGTTTAAAACTGGTATTAGTTGGTAAGTCCAGTCCAAAGATCTTTATCAACAATGAAGTGGAAATCCTTGCCACTATTGAAGAACAGGGTATGAAAGATCAGGTAATTGTAACGGGTTATTTAGAAGACGAAGAATTGGGAACTCTATATCGCATGGCAACTGCTTATGTATTTCCTTCTTTATATGAAGGCTTTGGAATTCCAATGGTAGAAGCATTTCAGTTTCAGGTTCCAATTGCCGCCGCCAATAATTCTTGTTTACCAGAGATTGGTGGTGATGCGGCTTTGTATTTTGATCCGCTTCAGGAAGAAGACATTGCTAATAGTATTGAATTGCTAATAAATGATGCCTCTTTAAGAAAAGAACTCGCTGATAAAGGAACCAAACGGTTAACTCATTTCTCCTGGAATAATGCAGCTTTAGAATTGAATCAACTGTTCAAACAAACGGCTGAACTTAACTAAGCAATATTTACTTTCTTTGCAGTCTAATTAAATTAATGGCCAGTTCAATTAAAAAAGTAGATTTATTTGGTGTGCATTATGCCGTGGTAGATTATGCCCTTGCTACTGAGCTCATTATGTTATTTGCAACAGCTAAAAAAAGTTTCGGAGTCTCTGCATTGGCCGTTCATGGATTGATGGAAGCATACAATGATGCCAGTTTTAAACAATTAGTCAACCAGATCGACTTAGTAGTTCCAGATGGTCAGCCTGTTCGCTGGGCTATGAATGCCTTGCATCAAACTCAATTAAAAGATCGGGTATACGGCCCTGATTTAACCGTAAAAGTATTAGAACAATGTAATGAGCTGGGATATAAAATTTTCTTATTTGGGAGTAAGCAAGATACGCTAAACAAACTCTCCAAGCAGCTCCATGAATCTTATCCCCATATTATCATTGCCGGCATGCAGGAAGATAGATTTAGGGAGGCAACTTTGGAGGAAGACTTAATGGATATCGCATTGATCAATAGTGTAGCACCCAATCTGGTATTGGTAGGAAGAGGCTGCCCCAGGCAGGAGAAATGGGTTGCGCAACACCTTACTACTATTCATGCTCCCATGATGGCGGTTGGTGCGGCATTTGATTTTTTAGCAGGCACCGTATCTCAGGCACCTGCCTGGATGCAAAAATCTGGACTAGAATGGTTCTATCGTTTATGCATGGAACCACAAAGATTGTGGAAGCGATATTTTTTTACCAATAGCTTGTTTCTGGGGGTATTTGCTAAAGCGATGGTTCGTAAAACTTTTCAACAAAAAAAGCCTTTAGCAAAATGAATATATTAATGCTCCATTGCACTGCAGATTTATATGGTTCCAGCAGGATCCTGTTGAATGTAGTGGAGATCATGCGCAAAAAGGGTTATCAGATCATTGCCGTGTTGCCAGAAAAGGGTCCGCTTAAATTGGAACTCGAAAAATTAGGTGCGGAAGTTCGGATCATCAACCTAGGGATTCTTCGAAGAAAATATTTCACCATATGGGGTTTGATAGGCAGATTGTTTTTGTGGAAGATGGCTTTTTTTAAATTAACTGGTCTGGTATTCAGCAAAAAAATTAACCTGATTTATTCCAATACTTCTGGCGTAATTCTTGGGGCCGCAGTTGCTGCAATCACCAGAAAAAAACATTTCTGGCATATTCATGAGATCATTGAAAAGCCGAGAATATTGGCAAAACTAATTGGATGGTTTACCAGATCGGCAGATCAAGTGATTGTTGTTTCAGAGGCAGTAAAAACTGCCTGGCTCCCTTATATTGATGCAACAAGAATGGTGGTAATTCATAATGGAATCAATCATGTGGAAAGGCCAGTAAATGGGTCTACTTTGAAAAAAGAATTGGGATTATCGGAAGAAACCATCCTGATTGGCATGATTGGCAGAGTACTTTATTGGAAGGGACAGGAATACTTTTTAGAAATAGCCGGAATCCTCCATTTTACCTTTCCCAAAGTTCATTTTGTACTGGCAGGCGACGCTTTTCCGGGTTATGAATATCTCTACCAAGAAATTGCCAATAAAATAACATCCTTAAATCTTACAGAAGTAGTGCACGATCTGGGCTATCGAACAGATACGGCTAATATATTGTCGGGCCTTGATCTTTTTGTGTCACCGTCAACCCTGCCTGATCCTTTTCCCACGGTTGTTCTGGAAGCCATGGCTTGTGGAACGCCTATTGCAGCTACCAAGCATGGGGGTGTGCTAGAAATGATAGAAGAGAATGAATCTGGCATTTTTTTGCCAATTAATGAGGCGAAAAAGGCTGCCCAATTAATAACTGAACTTTTGGAAAATACAGACAAGCGCAACGAAATGGGTAAAAAAGCACAGGTGTTGCAGCAAAATCGCTTTACAAAGACTCTATTTGAAAAGGATATTAATCGGCTTTTAGCAGATTAATGCTATTTTTGGCTCCCCTCCTTAATTTCATGATTCAATATGTAATTAGTTGAAAGTCACTAAATCCTATATCAGATACCAACAAAGCAAATACCTGGCAGACCTGCTGAGTATCAGTGCCATTGTGCTGATTGGGATGCCGTTTATTGGGCTGGAGGAGCATGGCCCAACAAAGCCTTTTTTATTTTTGCTGCTTTTTTTAACTCTGGCAGCCTGGTATATCGCCTCATTTTTCTCCAGATTGTATGCCGATAGAAGAACTAATAAGTTCGCTGAAGAAATTATTTCTACTTCGTATAATTCGCTTCTATTTACAATTCTTCTGGCCGCGTTTTTATACTTTTTCATGAAACAGGTAACTTTTGATAACCTGTTCTTTTTAATATTTACCATTGCTATTTTCAGCAGTACTATTACCTGCAAATACATTATTCGTAAGTATATACATGGTCAGGTATATGCAGGCAAATTCTCTGATAATTTTTTATTAGTGGGAGCCACACCTGCCGGAGTAGACTTTTTAAATACGGTGCATAAATATGGGTATTATGGGTATAATTGCAGTGGCGTATTACACCATTCACCCGTACAATTAAATGGGAGTAAATACTTCGGAGCGGTAGAAGCATTGGAAGAAGTATTAAGTAGCCATAATTTCGACGAAGTGGTCATCGCCCTTCCCAATACCCAACCCGAAGTGATCAAAAAAGCGGTACAGGTTTGCGATCGTTTTGCCATACCCATCAAAATAATTCCTGATCTTGACCAATTTGCCACCACTAATATTCAGGTAAATAATATTGGTTTAATTCCGGTATTAAATTTCAAATCACTACCACTCGATAAATGGGAAAACAGAACCCTTAAAAGAACTTTTGATATTGGTTTTTCTTTATTATTTTTTCTCATCATTGGTAGCTGGCTCATGCCTATTTTAATGTTAGCCATTAAGATCAGTTCCAGAGGCCCAGTAATGTTTCAACAAGTGAGATGGGGATTGAACAATGAAAAAATGATTTGTTATAAGTTTAGAACAATGGTGGTTAAGAGCAAGGATACCAATGAAAAGGGCGAGTATTTGCAAGCCACAAAAAACGATCCACGTATCACTCCTCTTGGCATGTTTTTACGCAAAACAAGCCTCGATGAATTGCCTCAGTTTTACAATGTGTTGTTAGGAAATATGTCGGTTGTGGGTCCAAGACCACACCCAGTTCCATTAAATATGGCTTCCATTGATACAGTAGACAATTATATGTTACGTCATATGGTAAAACCAGGTATCACCGGATGGGCTCAAGTAAACGGTTGCAGGGGCGAAACCAAAAATGTTTCCGCTATGCAGAAGCGTGTGAACTATGATTTATATTATATCCATCGATGGTCTTTCTGGTTCGATTGTCAGGTGGTACTACAAACCATCATCAATATATTCCGAGGCGATCAAAACGCTTATTAATAATCCATTGCATTTATGAAGTATATTTTTTCTGTTCTATTTTTTTGTGCTATAGGCTTTACATTAATTCATGCACAAACTGTAATGGAAAATGTACATGCACCTATTTATGATTTTTTAAGTCTTCAGGCACAAAAAGGAAACATTGTTTTTGATGATCTCGTAAGACCTATATCGCGAATAAAAATAACCGAATATTTAGATAGCTTAACGGTTAGTAAAAATCATTTAAGTAAAGTGGAAAGAGCAGAAATTCTTTTCTATCAAAAAGAATATGGAACTGCGCTAACACCAAAACAATGGAATTATTCTGAGAAACCCAGGTTCCTGAAAAAAGATAGTAATCAACGTTTACGATTGATATCGGTTGAAAAAGAAAAGTTTACTTTAAATATTGATCCACTCATTCAATCGGGTTATGAAAAAGGGGATACGGCAAAAGTTACCAAGTTCGCCAGAGGTATTCAGGGATGGGCAACCTGGGGCGATCATTTTGGTCTGAACTTTTCGTTTGCTGATGCTACAGAAACTGGTTCTGGATTAAATCCGGATAAAACTTTTACACCCGATCAGGGAATTGTATTAAACACGCCGATTGTTGGAAGATCTTTTAATTATAATGAAACCAGTGCCAGCCTTTATTATTCCTGGAAGCATGGAATAGTAAGTATTGGACAGGATTATCTGTTATGGGGTTATGGCGAAAATGGCCGAATGGTATTGTCTGATAAGGCACCTGTGTATCCTTATTTTCGGTTGAGTTTAGATATTTTAAAATGGCTACGTTTCGAATATACCAATGCGGTACTGGCTTCGAATGTGATCGATTCTAATCGAACTTATTTTAATGGTAATTCTGTTTTTGGTGGAGAACGCATTCTTTACCGACCAAAGTACATGGCCACCAATACGTTGATTTTTAAACTCATCAAGGGCTTAGACCTTGCTTTTGGAGAATCCGTCATTTATAGCGATCAGATACAGATAGGGTATCTGCTACCTTTTATTTATTTAAAAGGGTATGATCAATATGCCAATGGAAATAGGGCACAGGCAGGTTCTAATAGCCAGGTTTTTATGCAAATATCATCCCGTAATCAAATCAAGCATACCCATATTTATGCTGGATTGTTTATAGATGAAATTAGCCTAAGTAATGTGTTCAATCCACAAAAAAGCAGAAATCAATTAGGTTATAGCTTTGGGACTTCTATTACCGATGTGTTAATACCTAATCTAACCTTACTGGCAGAATATTCCCGAATCAATCCATTTGTGTATGAGAATCAAAATACTACTCAAACTTATTATAGTAATTATAGTACGTTGGGCGATTGGATGGGCAATAATGCCGATCGATTGATTGTTTCTGCGAAATATACACCCCTGCCAAGACTTAAGTTAATGGCCAGATATCAATATATCAGAAAAGGCGGTGCAGGAACTGTTGACCAACAATACGATCTAACCAAGCCGCAGCCCCCATTCTTATTTGATTTGCAACGGAAGCAAACTGAATTACTATTTAAAGCGAATTATGAAGTTTTGAATAATTTTTATCTTACAGGAAGTTATTCGGCTACTAATCAATTATTGGCCCCTAACTTTTTGACTAAGAATTTTAAGACCTTAAGTTTAGGAATGTCTATTGGTCTTTAAGATTAAAAACAAAAAACGATATTTACACTTTAAAACCCTCCATGCAAATAATAACCAGGTTTCTATATCAGTCTCTTTTTTTGTTCCTTTTTGTAGCATTGTCTTTTGCTGCAAGCGCCCAGATGCCCACTAACCTCAAAAATATTAAGGTTAATCAGCTAAGCGACCAACAAGTGGCACAGATCTGGCAACAGTTTCAACAATCCGGGGTTTCTGAAATGGATGCCATGAATATTTTAAAGCAGAAGGGCATGAGCGATGTGGAATCCACTAATCTTCGTTTAAGAATTGCTCAACTCCAAAAAACTAATCCTCATTCTACTATCAGCAAACCCTTAGGTAAGGATTCAGCTTCCATTTCAAGAGATAGTATTGCGGTAATAACTCCCTTGTTAAAAAAACAAACCCGTTATTATGGCTATGAGTTTTTTAGCAACCCCATGATGAGCTTTGAGCCAAACTTAAAATTAGCTACTCCTAAAAATTATATTCTGGGTCCTGACGATGAGCTTACTGCCATCCTTACCGGTCAAAATGAAGTAACCAATACTTTGAAAGTATCCCTCGAGGGACAGATACAAATACCTTATGCTGGACTCGTGCAGGTAAACGGACTTACCATTGATGAAGCTACAGCCAGAATCAGGGCGAAGTTTTTAAAAGTGTATCCGGGTTTGCAATCGGGCAAAACGCATTTAAGTGTTAACCTCAGTAATATCAGAAGCATTAAAGTTTCGGTGATTGGCGAAGCGCAACAACCAGGGGCTTTTCAGGTATCTTCGCTTGCTTCAGTGTTTAATGTATTATATCAATCGGGTGGTCCCAATGAAAATGGTTCCTTGCGCCAGATTGAATTAATCAGGAATAATAAGGTGATTCAAACCATCGACTTTTATGAATTTTTGCAGCATGGTATAACAACAAATAATATCAGATTAGAAGACCAGGATATCATTCGTTATCCAGTTTATACTAAGCGCGCTTTTATTGGCGGACAAATTAAACGTCCCGCATTTTATGAGTTAAAGGCCGAAGAAAATTTGGGGAGTCTTTTAAATTTTGCAGGTGGGTTTACCGATACTGCTTATCAGGAAATGTTGAAGGTATATCAGGTAACAGGAAAGGGAAGAATGTTGCGCGATATCAAACGAGAATTGTTTAGTGGGTATAATTTACTCAATGCCGATTCAATAGTGATAGAGGCAATAGCACCTGAAGTGAGAAATGTGGTAACCCTATCTGGTGCTGTGTTTCATCCGGGACCTTATGAATTAAGTGAAGGGCTAAGTTTAGCGCAATTAATTAGTAGAGCAGATGGCATTAAAGAAGAGGCATTAACTGGAAGGGGCTTTATTAAAAGAAAAAAATTAGGCAATGAACGCATGATGCTTGCCTTCGAATACGAACAATTAAAGACAGGCAAACAAGCAGATATCCTATTGGCTAGAGAAGATTCTATTGTGGTTTTATCGGCCGATAGTTTAAGAAATAATTTGAGTTTAACTGTTGGGGGAGAAGTGCGTGTGCCGGGAATGTTTGAATATAGAAGAGGCATTCGTTTAGCAGATTTAATCATTATGGCGGGAGGTTTTACCAATGAGGCAGCGAATCATCGCGTGGAGATTTCCAGATTAGAAAAAAATAAAGCAGATACACTTGCGAATAAATTAATCAAGCTCATAACAATTGATGTTGACTCCGCCTTACAAAATGAGAACAGTCAAATTTTATTAGAGCCTTTAGATTATATACATATACCCAGACTGCTTAATTACCGCAATTTGGGTTATGTAAATATTCGAGGAGAAGTTTTATTTCCGGGAGATTATATGTTGAGCAGAAGAGATGAAACTGCACCGGAGATGATACTACGAGCTGGTGGTAGAACACCTATTGCTTCCATACAAAATGCCCAATTGTATCGGAATGGCGTTCGGGTAGAAGTTGACTTACTTTCTGGGGAGGATAAGAAAACAAATATTGAGTGGTTATTATTACCGGGCGATAGTATTTATATTCCGCGTCAGGGAACTTTTATAGAAGTAAAGGGATTTGTAAATACCCCACAATTATTACGATTCAATAGTACCCGTTTCAAATACTATATTTCAGCAGCAGGTGGGGTTAACGAAAAGGGTTCGTTGAAGCGGGCCTATATTCAATACCCGAATGGTATTAACAGACCTGTTCGTAAATTCTTATTTTTCAGAAACTACCCTAAAGTAAAAGAGGGAAGTAGGATTATTGTGCCAGAAAAGGGAATCAATGAATTAACTAAATTATCCTTCGCTGAGTTAGCCACAGTAACTACTTCGTTAACTGCGTTGCTGGGATTAATCATAGCGTTGAAAAAATAAATAATGTCAACAAAAAATATTTCAGAAGAACCCGAATTTTCCATTCTTGGATTGCTGGCAAACTGGCTTTCTGTTTTTAGTTCTCTACTAAAACATTGGAAGCAAATTGCCATAGCTGCTATTATTGGGGGTGCTATCGGGTTTGCTTATACTTTACTCGTAAAACCCACTTACACGGCTCGTCTCACTTTCGTGGTTGAAGAAGCCAAACAATCTGGTGGAGGAATGCTCTCTGCATTGGCCGGACAATTTGGGGTAGATATTGGCGGGATGGCGGGTACCAGTGGTGTACTTGCGGGCGATAATGTGCAGGAACTTTTAAAGAGCCGATTTCTGATTAAAAAAGTATTGTTGAGTAAGAGCCCTATGGATAGTTCCATCAGTATTGCCGACAGTTATGCAAAAGTATATGGCTGGGAAAAAGATTGGAAAGAGCCCGTTTTAATTGCTGCAAATAATCTTACGCGCAGACAAGACAGCTTGTTACAAATAATGGTTAAAAGAGTTTTAGAAAAAGAATTGTCGATCAGTAAACCCGATAAAAAACTGGGCTTTTTTGAATTAACGATCAATAATAAAAACGAATTATTGAGTCAGGCAATTTGTCAACAACTCATCAAAGTGGCAACTAGTTTTTATATCGATACCAAAACCAGAAGATTAAAAGTAAATGTAGATAGACTGCAACATAAATCAGATAGTCTGGAATTTTTATTAAATAAAAAAACTTTTACTACCTCGGCTGCTAACCGCGATATGCTAAACCTTAATCCTGCCTATACAACAGCGGGAGTAGATCTGGAAATTAGTAATCGCGATAAAATAATGATCTCTTCTATTTATGCAGAAGTGGTAAAAAATTTAGAGATTAGTAAAACTGCTTTAATTCAGGAAACACCTACTGTGCAGATTGTAGATCAACCCGAATTGCCTTTAAAGAAAAATGAATGGAAATGGTGGATGGCCCTACTAGTAGGGGCTTTTGGAGGAATGATTGTTACGAGTAGTACGTTTTTATTTTCAAAAGCCAATCAATGAAGCAACTAATAGTTCCCTTTTTTCTTTTATTGAGTTTTAATGCTATTGCACAATCTTTTCCAATAGGTGAAATCGAAGATCAAGCCCTTCGACAAATGCAGTTGGAGGGAAAATTATCAGCAGACTATTCCTTCACCTCCAGGCCCTATACCAATGGCGATACCGTTACGTATCAATCTATCAACGCATGGTTGGAAGGAAATGATCATTTCAAAGCCAGTAAAAAAAAATCTCCTTTCGAATATAGTTTGCTACCTATTATTTGGAAGCAACAATATAATAGTCACCACCCCTTTGGCTGGAACGATGGAGGCATGATTCCTGCTAAAGGATATCAGACTATGATTAGTGCAGGCATCTTTGCTAAAGCCGGTCCTTTAAGTATTCAACTGCAGCCCGAAATGGTGTATGCGGCGAATCCCAATTTTGCATCAAGCGATTTATATGGTGCACCAACTAATGGAGCCTATAAAAAATTATTTCCCGGACAATCGTCTATCCGGTTGAATGTTAAGAATTTTTCTTTGGGAATTTCTTCAGAAAATCTTTGGTTTGGTCCGGGAACCAATAGCTCTTTGTTGATGAGCAATAATGCACCGGGTTTTTTACATCTTACTTTTAATAGTATCCGGCCTATTAAAACACCGATAGGTAGTTTCGAATGGCAATTGATAGCAGGAAGAATGGAATTTGATTCCACGCTTTTATCGCAGGTGACTAATTTAAAGCCCGCATCGTCTGTAGTTTATCCCATGACGAAGGATTGGCGCTATTTAAATACATTATCTCTTTCCTGGCAACCCAAGTGGATGCAGGGTGTATTCTTTGGAATTAACCGGGTGTTTCAAGTGTTTCATTCAGACTTGCTACTACCCCCATCGAATTTCATGAACGACTATCTTCCCGTATTCAGTACTTTATTTAAGCAAAGTATCACAAATACAGAAGATAATAAAAGAAGGGATCAGGAAATTTCCCTGTTTACCCGTTGGGTATTTCCAAAAGCACATGCCGAGTTGTATGTAGAATATGGATGGAATGATCATAGTTATAATATCCGTGATTTTTTAATGTCGCCCACCCATTCGGCAGCTTATCTATTTGGATACAAGAAATTAATTCTATTAACTAACCATCGAAAATTATTAATTGAATCAGAGATCACGCATATGCAAGAGTCGCAAGATCGGTTAGTGAGAGCGGCGGGTAATTGGTATGAACATAGCCAGATTTTAATGGGTTATACACATGAAAACCAAATTATGGGAGCCGGCTCGGGATTTGGTAATAATGTGCAAACGGTTTCTTTGAAAGATATTAATGGATGGAAGCAATGGGGTGTTCAATTAGAAAGGATCCAAAACGATCCATTATTGACTGATGTGAAATGGACGGATTATGCCTTTGGGTTGAGTGGACAAGTGCGGAAAGAAAACTGGATCTTTCTGTTAAACACCAGCTTTATTTATTCTGATAATTATGCATGGGTAGACAAAAAAACGGCCTTTAATTTTCATGGAACATTGTCGGTACAATACCGGCTCAATCATTTTTAATAAACCCATATGTTTATTCGTTTTAAAATAGGATTCTTCTTCATTCTCTCCATTTGGATTTCTGTAACGGAAGCCCAGACAGCTGTTAATAACGCTACCCGTGATTGGCAAAGAATCCAACAATTAACCGACACTGCACAATCAGATGCTTCATTTACCATACAATCGGGTAGCACTGATCCGGTAGAGGGACGGAAATTAATAAAAAAATCAAAGATCCCTTTTCAACTGGCCATACTTCCTTTTGGAATAACGCTTCAAAATAATTCAAATCATCCCTGGGGCATTAACGATGCATCCTTGATTCCTGCAGCCGGATTTCAAACGCAGGTAACTGCAGGGATTAAACTCAGCTCGGGTAGATTTACCCTACAAATAGCCCCGGAACTAGTAAAGGCGAATAATCCTGATTTCCCGGGATTTCCATCCTTCCAATATAATTTTTTATGGAATCGGTATTATAAATACCTCAACCAATCTGATTTGCCCCAACAATTTGGAACGGGGGTATATCAAAAAATATTTGCTGGTCAATCCAGTTTTCGATACAGCACCAATCAACTATCGGTAGGTATTTCAACCGAAAATATCTGGTGGGGACCTGGCAGGCGCAATGCATTGGTGATGTCTACCAATGCCCCCGGATTTTTGCATGCTACCTTTAATTCTGTAAAGCCCCTGGAAACTTCCATTGGTTCTTTCGAATGGCAGTTGATTGCCGGCCAATTAACCAGTTCTGGAATACTGCCACCCGACACCAATCGGGTGTTTGATGGGCATTTTGTATATCAACCCAAGAAAGAAGAAAACAGGTATATTTCAGGGGTAGCCATTAACTGGCAACCCAAATGGATTAAAGGGTTATCGCTGGGAACTACCAGTGCTTCTTATCTCTATCAATCGGAAGCGCAAAGACTGGCCGATTTATTACCTCTTGATGGGTTCATCAAAACTAATAAAGCAAAAGCTGGGCATAAAGCCTCTTTGGGTTCTTTATATGCGCGCTATATGATGCCACAGGATTTAGCGGAAGTCTATTTCGAATATGGCAGAACAGATAAAGCTCCCAATATTTTGAATGTACTTACAGATCAGAGCTATCCCAAGGGATTTATTTTTGGATTACGTAAATTATTCGCACTACCACATAAAGGCAGTTTTATTCAATTTGCTACAGAGTTTACCCAATTGCAATTAGATAATGCCAATTTGTTGCTCGATTCTAATAGTACCAGTTGGTACACCAACGCATATGTGCGTCAGGGCTTTACCAATAATGGGAAAACTCTGGGAGCAGGAATTGGACCGGGTTCCAATAGCCAGAGTGCGGAAATTTCCTGGATCAAAGGGTTTAATAAAATTGGGTTGGTGTTTGAAAGGGTGGTGCGGAATAACGATTATTATTATTATGCCTATACTCCTTCCGGAGATTTTAACAGGCATTGGATTGATCTGTCAACAGAATTAGTTGCTCAATGGAAGTGTAAAAAATTAATGATCGCTGCCAACTTTGCCATCATTCGATCTTTGAATTACGAATGGTTTTCCATGCCATCAGATAATGCAGCAGCTTCTTATTTTAAAGGTGGATGGGATGTACTAAATTATCATGGGCAGATTTCGCTGAGGTACCAGTTATAAAATGTCATTTAATTTTTAATTGTAATAAGCACCCCGCCTGCCGCTTGCGGATAGGAGGGGAAGGCCAAGCGACTGAGCGATGGCCGGGGTGGTTGCTCACTAAAACAAACAATTTACCCCTAGTTACCATTTCCCACCCCATGTTTACGATAACGCAAAAACATTACTCCTCCCAGGAGGGAATCAAGAGTGTCTCATCCTAAGAAAATATGAGTACTAACTTTTTAGGTCACAGTTATTCCTTAAATTTGAAAAAAAGTAATTATGCCCAATACTTTGAAATATATCGTTGATCAAAGCGGACAGAGAACATCTGTACTAGTGCCCGTAAAGGTGTGGGATGATTTGAACGACAGTTATCGAAAGCTACAAGCTAAATTAACTATTTTCAATAGTATACAAAATGGGTTAAAAGAAGTGGATGAGGCCAATAAGTCTGGTAACAAACTGCAGACCCTCAAAGAATTTCTGAAGTGAGCATAAATGTTACAATTTGAGTTGCTAAAAGCTTTATCATAGCATTGAAGCCACTATTATAGAAATATCCCTCTCTCAAAAAGGATTTAATTAGCCTAGAAAAAGAACTGATTGCAAATCCAAAAAATGGCACCCCACTCGGTCATAACATTTATAAAATAAGGCTAAAAATTTCTAGTAAAGGCCGTGGTAAAAGCGGGGGAGCGCGGGTAATTTCTCTTTTAGAAACAAATTTAATAGGTGAAATGAAGATTTCTGAAAATGAGGTTATTGTTAATTTGATTACTATCTACGAAAAAGCCGACACAGCAGCAATTAGTGACAAAGAATTAAAAGATATGATAAAGATATTTTATCAGGATAAATAAATCATACAACAATACCTCTCCAACAAAATACATTTTTCATATAAAAATACCCCACCTTGTCTCGTCGTATGCGCAAGCGCATAGGATGTGTGTTTAATAAATTTTTGATATAGTTAAGTGCTTCTATCCATACTTTATCCTGCCTTCAGAGTGGGAGGAAGTATAGTAAATGGGTACTTCTTGTTTTGTTACCATTCATTTAAAATATTGCAGCACTAAAAAGATTTTAGTGTTATAATTTCTTTTTATCAATCTCGTTTCTACAAAAAATTGATAACCCTCTCATTTTATTTTTTTCTCCCACTATCCACTTTCGGCGTGTATGATCTTTTGTGTTTGATTGACTTGTTTTTTGGCATTTAAGGCATCATCGGCAAGGTATGTTGTTTTAGGAACCCCTCTATTGCATTTTAGTTTTTGCTGTAAAACATTTGTGCAAACAAATTTTTTATGCCATACTTCAGTGGGGTTCCACCCTAGCAACGGATGATTAAGAAAAACAATTTTTAAATTTTTAAAACATCAAAAAATGGGACGACAAAAAGGGATTCTTCAGTTTCAGGGTAGCGTAGGCGCTCTGACTTTTTATAAAGGTAAGGACGGCTTCATGGTTCGGGAAAAGGGTGGTATTGATGCTAAGCGTTTTGCTACCGATCCAAGCTTTCAAAGAACCAGAGAAAATGGCTCTGAATTTGGTAGAGCTGCCAAGGCCGGCAAATTGCTACGCACTGCTTTTAGAGGGCAGATTCAAAATGCAATGGATAGCATGGTGGTGGGTCGTTTAACGCAACAAATGATGGCAGTGCTTCAAGAAGACAAGGTTAGCACCCGCGGACAGCGTAATGTAATAGACGGCGAAGCCGCTCTATTGCAAGGCTTTGAGTTTAATGTGGATGGAAAGTTAACCACTAGTCTTTTTGCTAACTATGAGGCAACTATTGACCGTGTTACGGGAGATTGTATCGTGAACCTTCCTTCCTTTATTCCTTCACAATTAATTGCTGCTACAGCAGGAACCACACATTATAAAATCATCAGCGCTGCAGCTGCAATTGATTTTGAAAATGAAGCTTTTGTGGTAGACAATAAGGAGTCTGTTTTATTGCCTTGGGATAATACGGATAGTGCCATCATTAACCTGAATAATTCGGTAGGTGCTAATAGTACTCATCCAATATTTTTAGTGTTAGGAATTAGCTTTTTCCAGGAAGTAAATGGTATGCAGTATCCATTAAAGAATGGGGCATTTAATCCATTGGCCATTGTAAAAGTGGAGGGACTATAAAATGGAACTGGTATTAATTAGAACCTACTTACCCGAGGCAACCAATGGAAGTCTGATGCATAGCGGGATGCTAATTTGTTCATGTATTGAACTTCCCTGGAGGGAAAACAGACATCAGGTGAGTTGTGTTCCGGAAGGAAGGTATGTTTTAGTTAAGCGATACAGCCCTCATTTTCAATGGCATTTTGAAGTAAAGGATGTACCTGAAAGAGAGGGAATTCTTATACATCCTGCAAATGATGCTTTATTGGAATTGAAGGGTTGTATTGCACCAGTTACACAATTGATAGAAGCTGGAAAGGGGCTGGAGTCAAGATTGGCTTTTGAAAAATTAAAATCCATCCTTTTTCCGGTTTTTGATAGTGGAGAAACAGTATTTATTCAAATAAAAAATCAAGAAAATGAATATTATTCAAAGGGCGGGATCGCCTACGCCGGGGTTCTTTAGAAAGCTACGTAATATTGGATTAGCCATTGCAGCAATTGGCACTGCAATTGCTACAGCGCCGATAAGTTTGCCAGCTGCGATCGTAAGCATTGGAGGCTATTTAGTAGTTACAGGAACTATCATTGGCGCTGTTAGCCAGATCACCACTTATCGTGAAAATTAAGTATGGATAAGAGTACTTATACTGGAACCATGAGTGGCACTTTACTCACCATTTTTTACAACTTACCCAAAGAAAAGCTGGTACAAACTGCTGCCTTGGCCTTTGTAGGTGCTGTAGTGAGTTTTTTGGTATCGTTGGGTTTAAAATGGATTGTAAAGGTTTGTAAGAGGGGCAGCTGAGGCTGCCCCCTTTTTAGAACAAATATTTGAACCAAAATAAACTATATGAAAGCTTTACCAACCCGAGTTTGTATTTACCCCAAGGATATTCAAAGAATTACCGGCAAGAGCGAACGTTATGGAAGAATTTTAATTAATCATATTAGAAAGGCCTACAGCAAAAAAGCCCACCAGTTTGTAACTGTTCAGGAATTCTGTGCTTATAGCGGTATAGGGGAAGAGTTGGTGAAGCAACAATTAGATGACTGAATTTCACGAATAAATATATCATCCTCAGCACTTTAATTAATTAAAAACATACTGCCTTTCTAAGGTTAAGTGGCTCTAATCACTTAATATTGCAGACTAATTCAACCAATCAGAACCTCCCCGGCTGATGAAATAGGCTTGGAATACCTGAATTTGGTATACAAGTAATTATCCTTTTATCTTTGATTAACTGATTTTACCAATAATAGCTCAGCATAACTATGTGACTGAGAGAGGCGAAGCCATACGAACCAAAACAATTTTTTATGCAAAACATTCTAAAAAAGGTCAGCATCGTACCACGCTGGATTATCTTTTTCTTAGATCTTAGTGTTACGCAAATTTGTTTGTTTTTTGCTATCCTTATCAAGCTCAACCTCACGGTAACCGGCATGAATTGGGAAGCTTTAGTGAATACCATTCTGCTCATAGGTATCATTAATACCCTGGTATTTACCGCTCTAAGAACATTTTCGGGCATCGTGCGGTTTACGGGTTTTCAGGATGCTACCCGAATTGCCCTTTCAGTCATATTATCTTCCGGCATACTATTTTTTGTGCAACTGATTTCTGAAAATTATGCACAGAAGTTTATACTTAGTACGGTGATCATTATTATCTATGCCACTTTTAGTTTTCTGGCTTTGATCTCTTATCGGGTATTAGTGAAATTTGTGTTTGCTTTTTCGCGCAGCTACAATATGAAGAAAAAGTTTGTGGTCATTTTTGGAGCCGCAGAAGCAGGTATTGCTACGAAGCGGGTGTTGGAACACGATACCATCAACAGTATACAATTAGTGGCGTTTGTAGATGATAATAAAAAGAAAACCAAAAAAGTTTTAGACGGCATCCCGATTATTTCTTTTGAGGAATTTGGGAAGTTGATCAAGAACCAACCCATTGATGAATTGGTGATCGCAACTTTTACCATATCCACCAAAAGAAAAAATCAGTTGGTAGATTTTTGCTTAGACCACGATATTAAAGTGTTGAATGTGCCGCCTTATGGACAGTGGACAGAAGGGAAGTTTAATAGTAATCAGTTGCGGTCTATAAAAATCGAAGACTTACTCGAAAGAGATGCCATCTATATCAATAACCAGCAAATTAAGAGCCAGGTGAAGGGTAAGCGAATTCTGGTAACTGGTGCTGCAGGCAGTATTGGTAGTGAAATTGTACGCCAGTTATTGCCGTATCATCCCGAATTAGTGGTGCTTTGCGATCAGGCAGAATCTCCTTTGCATGCCATGGAATTAGAGATGCAAAACAACAAATGCCATGTAAATTGCGTGCCGTATTTAGCTGATATCACTTCTGAATTAAGAATGCACGATTTGTTTGAGCAGTTTAAACCACATTATGTATACCATGCAGCTGCGTATAAGCATGTGCCCATGATGGAACTCTGCCCGGCCGAAGCTATTAAAAATAATGTATTAGGCACACGTATTATGGCAGACCTGGCCACGAAATTTAAAGTAGAACGTTTTGTGATGGTGTCTACCGATAAAGCGGTGAACCCTACTAATGTGATGGGGGCTTCTAAAAGAGCCGCCGAAATGTATGTGCAGGGGCTTTCTTCTTTACCTTATAATCATACAAAATTCATCACCACCCGTTTTGGAAATGTGTTGGGTTCTAATGGATCGGTTATTTTACGCTTTAAGGAGCAGATCGAAAATGGGGGTCCCGTTACGGTTACCCACCCTAATATTACACGGTATTTCATGACCATACCGGAAGCTTGTCAACTGGTTTTGGAAGCAGGCAGTATGGGCAATGGCGGCGAGATCTTTGTATTTGATATGGGGCAGGCCGTTACCATTTCTGATTTGGCTAAGAAGATGATTCGTTTATATGGTTTAATTCCCAATATCGATATTGCGATCTCTTATACGGGATTAAGACCCGGTGAAAAGTTGTATGAAGAATTGTTGAACGACGGAGAAAATGTGCAACCCACTTATCACGAAAAAATCATGATCGCCAAAGTGCGGGAAGTAGAATTAGGGATGGTCGAAAAGGTTTTCAACGATTTCCATCAAATGATCAATTCCAGCGATCAGAACATGCAGATGGTAGCCAAGATGAAGGAATTGATTCCGGAGTTTTTGAGCCAGAATAGTGTGTACGAAAAATTGGACGGCGCTACTAAAGTGATCTCAATCGCAAATTAAATTACTTAATTTTCAATCGAATATATTAATATGAATTTTAAAATCAAATGGCTGGTTCTTAGCCTTTCTTTGTTGCTGTTAACCACTCAAACTATTCATGCACAGGATTTGCTCAAGGGTAAGGATTTTAGCACCATAAAAGTAGATTTATTAAGTGATGCTGATATTGCAAAATTAAAAACGCAATTAACCAGTGCTGGCTTAACAATAGATCAGGTAGAGCAACAAGCATTAGCGAAAGGGATGTCCCCAGCAGAATATGCCAAATTAAAACAAAGGCTTGCCGACCCTGCTACAAAAAATAATGCCGGTAAATTAAAAGCACCAGAAAAAGCAAAACCTACTAGTGCAGAAAAAATTGATAACAGCACAGATTCTTTAGACACCGAAAAATATAAGGAAAAACCTCTAAAGCCATTGATTAATCCATTGATCTTTGGTTCTGAATTATATACTTCTGTTGCCCCAAGTTTTGAGCCCAACCTAACTATGGCCACTCCCAGTAATTATGTATTGGGGCCGGATGATCAAATTTTAGTTTCTGTATATGGGGTTCAGGAATACAATGGCGATCTACTGGTTTCGGCAGAAGGGAATATTAGTATTCCTAATGTGGGGCAAATTAAAGTAGCTGGCTTATCTATTGAAGCCGCTACCCAAAAGATCAAAACCACCATGGGTAATGGTGCGTATGCTTATTTAAAATCAGGAGGCTCTAAATTATCTGTTTCCTTATCCAAGATCAGAAGTATTAAAGTAACCATCATTGGAGCCAACAGACCGGGTACTTATCGTTTATCTTCTTTAGCAAGCGTTTTTAATGCCTTGTATTTAAGTGGAGGCCCAACAGCATTTGGAAGTTTTAGAGAAATTGAGTTAGTGCGAAATAGTAAAGTAGAACGTAAAGTAGATCTCTATCGGATGTTATTGAATGGAGATCAGACTGATAATATTGGTTTAAAAGATAACGACGTTATCCGGATCCCTTCGTATAAAGTGAGGGTAGAAATTCAAGGTCAGGTGAAGCGACCAGGGATTTTTGAAGTATTGCCCAATGAAACATTTGCTAATATTCTGGTATTTGCATCCGGCTTTACAGACACTGCTTATCGGGCTGCTGTAAAAGTGTTTCAGCAGAACGAGAAAGAACGATTGGTACACGATTTAGTGGCTAGCGAATTTAATGGCTATCAGCCTCAAACGGGTGATGTTTTTGTAGCATCCAAAATTTTGAATCGGTATAAAAACCGAGTAACCTTAACAGGGGCAGTACAAAGACCCGATTTTTATGAACTAACGCCAAACCTAAGGGTTGCAGATTTAATCAGAAAGGCAGATGGTTTGAAACCAGACGCATATACCGATCGTGGACAAATTATACGATATCAGGAAGACTTAACCAGATCTTTAATTTCTTTTGATGTAAAAAAAGCATTGAATGGAGATGATGTGCACAATCTTTTATTGCAAAAAGAAGATGAGATTTTAATTAGTTCGGTACAAGATTTAAAAGATTCTTTTAAGGTAACTATTCAGGGCGAAATTAGAATGCCTGGCCAATATGAATACGTGTCTAAATTATCTTTAAAAGACTTGATTATTCAGGCAGGCGGAGTTACTGATGCAGCGTATCAAAGTATAGAAATTGCACGATTATTAAGAAGAGATAGCTTAGCCTTGAACGATAAAAGATCGAGTATTTTGATTAATACTAAAATTAATAAAGAAGGAATGGCTGATTTTAATGATAATATTTCTTTACAGCCCTTCGATGTAATCACAGTGCGAAAAATTGCGGGTTATAAAATTCCTGAATCTGTTTTAGTAACTGGGCTAGTGCAATATCCTGGACCCTATGCCTTAAGTAGTACAAATGATCGGGTGAGCGATTTATTAAAACGAGCTGGAGGATTAGCTCCTGATGCATATCCTGCTGGCGCTTATTTAAAAAGGTACAAATCAGATAAAGAAATAGAGAAAGCAAAAGAAACAGCGCAAAAATTAGAAAAGAACGCAAAGGATAGTACCTCGGCTGTAAAAAATGAAATTTTAAGAGAGTTCGATAAAGTGCCTTTGGATTTAGGTCATATACTTGAGAACCCAGGTTCAACTGAGGATATTATTTTAAAGGAAAAAGATGAATTGTTTATTCCCAAGTATGATGCGCAAGTGAAAGTAAGTGGAGAGGTGCTATTAAGTACACAGATTCCATACACGGATAAAAATACTTTCAGAGATTATATCAGTTCTGCTGGAGGTTTTACAACTTTTGCATTACGATCCAGGGCTTATGTTGTTTATGCAAATGGAAAAGCATCAGCAACCAGTCATTTTCTTTTCTTTAAGTCATATCCCAAAATTCAACCAGGATCAGAATTAATTATACCTAAAAAACGTGAAAAGAAAAGTACAGGTATTGGTGAAATTGCGGGATTAGCAACTGTTCTTGCTAGTTTAGTGACGACTTTTATTTTGTTGAAGAAGTAATTAAACAAGAAAATGAAAATAGAAAATCAGCAAGAGAAAAATAAAAGCATAGAAAATGAATCTCCGAGTTTAAAGGACAAAATGCTGCAGATAAAGGAATGGTGTTTGTATATAAAATCAAATTGGCTGATAGTAGTATTTGTGGGCATCTTAGGAGGATCTTTAGGAATAGGATTTGCAATGCTATCAAAGCCGGACTATGTTGCAACTCTAAGCTTTGCACTTGAAGACGATAAAGCGGCCGGAGTTGGAGGTTTGTCAGGCGCATTAGGTCTTGCGAGTAGCTTAGGTATAGATCTAGGAACAAGCGCGGGTGGTGCGTTTAGTGGATCTAATTTGATGGAGCTCATGAAAAGCAGAACACTAATTGAAAGAGCATTATTGAGTCCAATTATAGTATCAGGAAAGTCCATAACACTTGCGGAAGATTATTTAGACTTTTCTGGTTTAAGAGATGAACTAAAAAGAAAAAAAAGGTTGAGCGATATACATTTTTTAGGTGGAGAAAATAGATCAATTTTTTCATTGCAAAAAGATAGTATTCTGGGAGAGATTTATCGAAAAGTAATTGGAGATAACACTGATGCGCTCTTAAATGTTGCACAAAAAGATAAAAAGATTAGCATTATATATGTAGAAGTTAAAAGCAAGGATGAACTTTTTTCAAAGGCGTTAACTGAAAATATTGTAAAGGAGGTTTCAACATATTATGTTGATGCTAAAAGCAAAAAAGCTAGAAATAATGTTGCTATTCTTCAAAAACAAGCTGATAGTATTCGAAATGAATTAAATGAAGCAATTTCAGGAGTTGCACAAGCAACTGACAATACTTTTAATTTAAATCTAGCATTAAATGTGAAAAGAACACCAAGTGCTCATAGGCAGGTTGATGTGCAAGCAAATACTGCTATTTTAACTCAGTTGGTTGCAAATCTTGAAATGGCAAAAGTTACTTTATTAAAGGAGACTCCTTTAATTCAGGTAATTGATAAACCTATATTGCCTCTGAAAAAAATTGAATGGAGTAAGCTCAAATCATTGATTTTGTCTGGTATTTTAGCGAGTATTTTAGCTATTTTATTTCTAATTATAAAGAGGAGTTTTAAAAAAATAATGAATTAGATTTTAGTAATTTATTCATGTTATTAATATAAAATTTAGTTTGAATTATACAAATTAGTGAACAAAGTTTAAGATACATCTATGGAAGATTTTTTTTCTAATAATCAAAGAAATGTAAAATTGGCAATTATTGGGTTAGGTTATGTGGGACTTCCTCTTGCCGTTGCATTTGCAGAAAAATATTCAGTTGTTGGCTTTGATATCAATCAGGCTAGGATAAATAAACTTAAGGAAGGAATCGATCATACTCTTGAAATTGAAAGCGAATTACTCCTCAAAGTGTTAAACCTCAATTTGAAAAATAAAAAAAACGGGTTATTTGTAACAGATGTTGTTAATGATCTTAATGAATGTAATGTTTTTATAATTACTGTGCCAACACCAACTGATAAGCACAATCGTCCGATTTTGACTCCTATGATAAAAGCGAGTGAAACTGTGGGTAAGATTCTTAAAAAAGGAGATGTTGTTGTATATGAGTCTACAGTATATCCTGGTGTAACAGAAGATGAAATGGTTCCAATTTTAGAGAAATGTTCTGGGTTAATTTACAATCTTGATTTTTTCTGTGGATATTCTCCCGAACGAATAAACCCTGGCGATAAAGAACATATAGTCACAAAAATTCTTAAAGTCACAAGTGGGTCAACCCCAGAAGTAGCTGATTTTGTAGATAAATTATATAGTTCTGTCATAACAGCAGGTACATACCGAGCAACAAGCATCAAAGTTGCAGAAGCAGCTAAGGTCATTGAGAATAGTCAGAGAGATATTAATATTGCATTTGTTAATGAACTTAGTAAAATTTTTAATTTAATGGGGATTGATACCCATGAGGTGTTAGCTGCTGCAGGTACTAAGTGGAATTTTTTAAATTTTAAACCTGGATTAGTAGGAGGTCATTGCATAGGAGTTGACCCTTACTATCTTTCACATAAAGCTCAGGAAATCGGATATCATCCTGAAATCATTTTAGCAGGTAGACGTTTAAACGATTCAATGGGCAAATACGTTGCTCAGGAAACTATAAAGCTAATGATGCGAAAAGATTTAAAGGTTATTGATGCTAAAGTATTGATTTTAGGATTCACTTTTAAAGAAGATTGTCCCGACGTAAGAAATACTAGGGTAATTGATATTTATAATGAGCTAAAATCTTTCGATATTAATGTTCATATTTATGACCCATGGGCGAATTCACAGGAAGTAAAACATGAATATAATATCGATATAATTTCTGGGAATGAAAAGCCTGACCTTAATGATTATTCGGCTGTTATATTAGCAGTAGCTCACAAAGAATTTTCTAATATTGATATTGCTAAGTCCGAGAAGTTAGTAGTTTATGATGTGAAAAGTGTTTTGCCAAAAAATAATGTTGATGCTCGTTTATAATCAAATATTTTTTAGAAAAATCTACTCTACAATCAGATAATTATTAAAATCGAATAACTAAAAATAGTATGTTCAACAAAAATCTATATAATTTTCCTTATCACTCAGTTGATTTGTCAAATTTTAATTTTTTAGTAACTGGTGGTGCAGGATTTATTGGCTCTAATTTAGTTGAGTATTTATTACGATATGGTGCTGGACATGTTCGAGTATTAGACAATTTATCTAATGGTTATTTTTCCAATATAGAACCTTTCACTGGCTTATCTAATTTTGAGTTTATCAAAGGAGATATTAGAGATTTAGATGTGTGTAAAAGAGCAGTAGAGGATATGCATTTTATTTCGCACCAAGCGGCTTTAGGTTCAGTTCCTCGGAGTATTGCTGACCCTATGAACTCTAATGAAGTTAATATAAGTGGGTTTTTAAATATGCTTATTGCCGCAAAAGATTCATCCAGTTTAAAAAAATTCATTTATGCAGCATCAAGTAGTACCTATGGGGATAGTCCAATACTTCCAAAAGTAGAAGGTAACGAAGGAGCACCACTTTCACCTTATGCAGTAACTAAATTGGTTAATGAATTATATGCAGACGTATTTAGTCGCGTTTATGATTTTCATACTATTGGATTACGTTACTTCAATATATTTGGCCCTAAACAGAATTTTGGCAATCCGTATGCTGCAGTAATTCCAATTTTCTGCAATCATTTTATTGAAGGAACAAGTCCTCAAATTAATGGAAATGGACTTACTAGTAGAGATTTTACCTTCGTAGAAAATGCGATACAAGCAAATATACTCAGCTTGCTTTCAACCTTACAACCTAATTCGGCGACTAAACACGAGGTATTCAATGTAGCTTGTGGTGACCAAATTTCTTTAAATGATATGGTGCAGCTATTATGCGAAATAAGCCGTAAAAACATTAGTGCCAGATATGGGCCAGAGCGTAAAGGAGATGTTCGACATTCATGCGCAAGTATTAACAAAATAGAGGACTTTTGTGGGTATAAACCTAAATACCGATTTAGAGAAGGTCTTGAGATTGTTTATAATTGGTATCAACAACTCATACAATCCAGTACTGAAATATAATACAGCCCCTACAGTTCATTTCGTCTTTTGTATATCATATATTTCTATCTTAATTTTTTCCACTTAGCCTTTTCTAATTCAAAATGAGTTTGTGTGTATTTGAATCATACTTATTCATATAGATAAAATTTATGATGCTTAATTTTCTAAAAATATTATCAAAACAGACATTATATAATGTAGTAATTAGCTTATTTTCTTTTCTAACAATAACATTTGTTATTGCAAAGTTTGGAGTTGAGACCTATGGACAATTTTCAATTTTTCAAAACACAATATTCTTAGTTTCTATGATGGGTGTAGGTTGGTTAAACCAATCTATTCTAAGATTTAATGATAGTAGCGAAATATTTAGGATTGGATTGATGAAGATTTTCCGATTCACCAGTTTCATGTTGAGCATTATCGGCTTTGTTTTATTATTTTTTCTTACAAAAAGTTTTATGTATAGTACTATTGGTACTTTAGTTATTTTTTTTCAAACCTTTTCTTCAATAAAGTCAAGTTTTTATCTTTCAAATTTAAAAGTATCAAATGCATTTTCTATTGATTTAGTAAGGGTCTCATCATTTCTTATTTTAGTGATTGGGCTATTCTTTATTAAAAACTCAATGACAAATGCACATGGATTAGAAATATGTTTTTTTGTGAGTTATATTACTGTCAATTTTTTTATAATTACTAAGGAAAAGCGAAATTCCATTAGTTTACTTATCAAAGAAAGATTTGAATTTCCGAATTTCGAATTAAAAAAGATATTAAATAATGAAGTTATCAGGTATGGTGCTCCATTTGCTGTTTGGTTTGTTGCTTCTCATCTTTTAAATATTTCAGATAGATATATCATCAAACAAAATTGCTCAGTTCAAGATTTGGGTATATACTCTGCATTGTATGACATTGTTAATAAGGTGATTTCATTTCTTTTCATGCCAGCAATGTATATTATGATGCCTTATTTAAAAAAAGAATATGAATCAGGCAAATCAGAAAATGTAAAAAAAATTCTATTTATTTCATTTTTTGCTCAATTATTTGTACTTGCAATAATTCTTTTTGGATTATATATGTTTGAAAGTTTAATACTTAGAAAGGCCAGTTTTTTTGCATTAGATTCTACAAGTTATTCATTGTTCTACATTATTTCGATCTCATCAGTCATCTGGCAAATTGCCATGTTAGCTCATAAACCATTAGAGTTAAGCAAGAGAACTGACTTAATGGTTTATTTTATTCTTATTTCGTTGATTGTAAATGTAGGACTCAATCTTGTTTTCATACCTCAGTTTGGTATTGCATTTGCTGCTTGGTCTTCGTTGATATGCTCTATTATTTATTTGCTTTTAGTTTTATTTTTTATTTCAAAAAAGTCAGGCATAAAAATATATGAAAAGGGTAACTATGACTTCATATAATTT
>Ga0208106_1000043_pt1 | contig 52748 bp, 64 predicted proteins | sample CryBogCBE25Jul08_FD_184577 | JGI IMG/M metagenome (GOLD analysis project Ga0208106, IMG submission 184577) | Freshwater microbial communities from Crystal Bog, Wisconsin, USA - CBE25Jul08 (SPAdes) | ecosystem: Environmental > Aquatic > Freshwater > Lake | place: Crystal Bog, Wisconsin, USA...
AGTAAGCGATGAGAGAAGAAACACTCGAGCGCCTCTATGAGAAACAGATGGATCACCTAGACAGCGATCTGATGAAGAATCTCCTGACTCAGGAGCAGTATGAGCAAAAGGTCGCAAATCTCGACAAGTGGCTCGCTTCCTGGCAGAGATTGCTTCGCGAGTCAAATAACCGTGTAAGTTCAGCTGGTTAAATCCCTGTTGACTTTTCCAAAAAAATGTCCTATACTGAGTACATGATAAGGAGAGCAGTTATGGATAATGTGTATGTACTTGAAATGATTGACCACACAGATCGTGTTGTTGTTGGTGTATTTGCAGCAGAGGGTTTGGCTGAGATGACTCGCCAGCAGCTTCGTGCTAAGCTAACTGACGATCAATATGATCAGGGAATCTTTTACCGTATTACAGCTTATCAGCTTGGAAAGGTCTATCAATGAGAATCGAACGTGATGCATACAAAGAGGTGGCGGATTTTGTCTCTCGTGGCCATGCCAATGATGGCAACTATAATTTTACCGCTGGTGTATTAGAAGCTGTGCTATGCTCAGCGCTGTCTGAGCTTCCCAAGGCAAAGCGTGAGGTTTTGCTTGACAGGCTGATCGACATTGATATCAAGTATTTCACGAACAAGTCGAATACTACATCAAGCAGCTATTATCAAGCTCGTGTTAAAGATATGAACGGAGTACAATGATGAACGACTATTCTACACAAGTCAATTATCGCCATGGTGGTCCCTATGACCGTGGTTCTGCGGATGCTTATTACGGCCGTCCTTTTGATCCCCATTATTTTGTCGGGGACACGTATAACAGTGAGCGTATTGATCTGCTCGATCCTGAGACTGCTGACTACAAGGCATACAAGCAGGGGTTTGGTGATGCTGTTGCTGCTGGTGATTTGAAGGATTGGGGTTGATCATGGAATACAATCAAAATTTAGATGACGCGCTGAGTGAGCTCGTTGGCCTCCGTATTGCAGCAAAGCGTCTCTATCGCGAGTTTGATCTGTTCAGCGCAGTCTATCCAGGCGCTGCTAGCCATCTCGAGCAGTTGAAGAGCCAGATCAATACTACGCTGGTTCATATCGAAGCAGACCTTATCGAATATTTTGGAGAGCAGTAATGCCGTATGAGTGGTTTGTCAGGCTGCTGTTGAACATTGCTCTGGTTTGGGGTATAATCTATTTTGTCGACTGGGTCAATGACGGTGATTTCCAAAGGAATGTGATCACGCTGTTTGCATTGGTTTTGATTGACCTTTTGAACATTCGCAATAAGATTGGAGATTGATATGGCTGAGTGGGTTATCACTGCTTTTGTTATACTCGGCACTGTTGGTGTTGTTTTTCTGTATGCATGGCTTATGATTCAATTTATTTTTGGGGTTCTAAATCGCTAACATGTCATATCGCAGGTTTGAAAATACATACGCAGATCTTGTTGACTGCTTTGGTGCAGTGCAAGAGCTTATCCATGCCGGTGAGCTGAATGAAAGCGAAAGGCGCTACATGTATTTGCTAGCAGATCTTGCGTCTGCTTTTACTGAGGCTGTTAAAGATGTGCACGAGGAACAAAATGGCTAAAGTGCTTATAATTGATCCGCCCTCTGGCTGGAAGTATGGATTTCCCAAAGCGGTTCCAAATCCAAAGCCTACCGATATGGTTGAGTGGCTTGTAGAAAATGGCTATCCGCGTAGTTTGATTGAGAAGCTTGGCGATCACTTTTATTGCCGCTATTGGGAAGAGGATGGTGAAGACAATGGCTAAGAGAATGACAAACGCTGCATTCCTCAGCGAATGGGGGAGTACGGTTGAAGTTGAGAAGAAGAACCGGATCAAGCTGTCTGTTGCTGCCTATGCTTATGAATACTTGAATGACAGCATAATGTCAGATGATGAGTTTGATAAGCTGTGCATGGCAATCAATCCTGCTATTGAAACTGGTCATAAGAAGCTGGATAAGTTCTTTCGTGATGTATTTCAGCCTCATACGGGACAGTGGGTTCATAAGCATCCGGATAAGGACAAGCTCGCTTTCCTGTATAAGATGTATTATAAGCGTTGACTTGTGTCTATTTCTTTCGTATAATGATACTGTGGCCAGCTGATTGGAGTTTAGCTATGGATGATGAATTGGTTTATTGGGGTTCTTAATGACAACACTTGATATGTCAAAGTATACGGTTTTGCATGAGCGGTTTGTTGGAAGTCATTCCTATTGCCAGGCAAAGATATATCGCTTGAATAGAAAGGACTGGTGGCTTGATGAGTCTAAGCCTCCTACACTAGGAATATTCAATCGGTTCAAGGAGCGAATGTATCATTGGTCGGATGGGTATAGAATTACAGATAGTGATCTTGCCCGCTATGGTCGCTGGGAAATTCATATGATAAAGATTATTCCTAAAAAGGGAGTGAGGCAATGAAAAAAGTCTGGAAGCTTAGTACTGCTGTGAAGAAGAATGTCTCTGAGGTTGAGACATGGGTCAAAGATGATATGAAAATGCGGATCGTAACGGTCTGGCGCTGGGGAACTTTTTATTACGACGAAAAGCCAGATGTTGAATTAGACGGCGACGAAGAAGATTATGTTGATGCATATGATCTTGGTGTTTTTGTTGACCATGAGCTTTCTGATGGCTGCTCTACTGAGTTTGAACACATATTGATGGATAGTGATACAAACGAACATCTCGAGCAGGTGTATTTTGATGAAGGTGGAATTGGATTAGAAGAACTTGGCTGGTATTGTGATGATATTGAATATCTTCTCTACGGCCCATTAGAACTCGAGGAAGTATGACGATGGTTGAAGATTTAAGTATGAGGATCTATAATATTGAAGCACTCCTAAAGGTGATCAATAATCGCGTTACTGCACTCGAGAGTGGTCGTGACGAGAAGTCGGAGCCTGTTGGTTGGTTATCGTCTGATACGCTCAAGGAGAACCAAGAGCTCAAGCATTTAAACGCTGAAAAGCAAAAAGCTCTAGAGTTTGCATGGCAAGATCTTAATTACTATAAGAAGCGCACTATTCAGCTAGAGTCTGATGCCGATACCATGGTGAAAGACAACGAGCAACTCAAGCGGACTGTCAAACAACAGGCAGCGTCGATGCATAGCCTATACACCAAGAACCAGGAGCTCGAGTTTAAGATCAAGAACCTCGAGACATCGAATGAGCGTCTCTTTAATGAGAATCAAAAACTAACCGTTGAGCTCAACATCGACAATATGCAAGAGAAGATCAAAATGCTGGAGTATAAGATCAAGGGGGACGAGGAGTCCTATCGGATCCAACAGCGTCTTCTTTGCGAATGCGAGTACAGGGTCAAGGAACTCAGTCAGGACAACGCCGCTCTGCAGACCAAGCTCAAATTCTTTCAAGATACTTCCGTGGATCTTGGAGAATCGAACAACCGCCTTCGTGATGAGAACCATAAGCTCAAGGAAGAGCTCAGTCAGTGGAATACGGTTTTGGCTGAGGGTAAAGAAGCCATTTGCCAAAACAAAATAATGCAGGAGAAGATCGAGAAACTGCAGCGCGCGTACAGTGATCTCAGGTGGTGCTTCGACAACCAGCCACTCGTCGAGAAGCAGACCGCTCGCAAGTGTCTCGAGCTCGTCGTGAAGATCAAGAATGAGAAGGATCATAGTGGTCCTGGCTATATCACCGTCTTCAAAAAAATTGAGTCGGGCATTAAGAAGGAGTTTGATTTATAATGTACGCATTCAGTGTAGTTGTGTTTGATATTGACGGAACGATCGCTAACAACGATCACCGTCGCAAATGGCTTGAACAATCTCCAAAAGACTGGAAACGGTACAACGAGGGGATGCTGGATGATGGCGTTTACCACGATATCGTCCACCTGATGTCTCAGCTCTACTACAACAATAAGATCATCCTTTGTACTGGTCGCGAGGACGTATACGCGACGGTGACGAAGCAGTGGCTGGAAAAGAACGATATATCTGAGTATGTCGACGACATCTACATGCGTCCTGCTAAGGACTACCGCTCTGATGCGATCGTCAAGGTCGAGCTGCTGGAAAAGATCACTCATGACTATGCTCGTCCATGGATGTGGTTTGATGATCGTCAGCAGGTCGTGGATGCAATCCGTGCTGAGGGGATTCGTGTCCTTCAGGTTGCTCCAGGAGACTTCTGATGGCTAAGTGTTATTTAAGTAAGATAACAGTAAAGTGGATCGGTCTTGGGGGTCATCCCCGAGACTGGTTCTATTGGAACATTAGTAGGTTCAATTCTGGTTATCCATATGACAGTTATAGAGTAGGTCCTTTTTTGATTAAGAAATGGTGGAAGTGATTGATGGGATTGTTTGATAAGCCTAAGCGGAAATACATGATCGACATGATTCAGGACAGCGACACCAAAGAGATCGTCTACGGCCTGTATATCTGGAGAAACTCTCTGGGTGGATACTACGACCTGCGATTTGTGTTTCCCTCAGAACAAAGGGCTAGGGAATTTGTCGAGAAGTGGAAAGAGTTTCCAAAGTACTTTGATGCGGAAGTGTAGTTTAAATGAGTCAGCCAAGACTTAAAAAATTTGATGAGTATGAGACCGAGGACTATAAGGTTATTATTCTCGTAGATACTGCTACTAATGGAGCAGAGTATGCGGAAGCTCGTCTTACTCCTAAGAAGAAGGTAAGTGATGGACAAACTAGAAGCGATCAAGCAAGCACATCGAGTAAGGATGCTGATTTGCAATAAAATGTATGAACACGCTTACCAAAGAATTATTGAGTTGACTAAACTGAAGATATATGTTACAGTCAATGATGATGGTTACAACGAGTGGAAGAAAAAACAATTTGGAGTTGAGTGATGTGGCGCATTTTTAACCTGTTATTTGGGTGGGATTATGTTTTGTATAGATTTGGTGGAGATTGGAACGTATACAAACTTAAAAAAGTTAATTATGGACCCACAATTTGTCGTAATCCCATATATGGGTGGCGCACAATAAATGATCCAAATGAAGTTGTTTGGTTGACTTGCGATCCAAGTAAATATGCGCCTAAAGGAGTTGAGTGATGAGTATGACTAAAGGAACACCATTGAGCAGCCAGATCATTTGGCTTGAAGAACGAGTAAAAGAACTCGAAGATCAGGTGCAATATAAACAAAACACAATCGACGCACTGACTACTATGTGCAATAGGTTGCAAAATCAAACCGGTAATTCTGGGCTAGAGTCCGATAAAATTGAAAATATTTTAATGGATAGTTTGGATGCTCGATACAAAAAGCAAGTTGAAAAGATCAGCAATTCTGGTGAGGGTATCTACACATCTCAGCGTGCTGCAGCTGTTTATCTGGTAGAAGAACTTGTTGACGAAGTTATCAAATCGAGCTATGATGATAATCAAATCAAGCTCGCATACGCAATCGAACTGCTCAAGAGGAATCAATCTTGAGGGAGAAAAAGTAATGAAAGTATACGTCGACGAATATAACTCATTTGGTGGATGTGATGGTCTTCCATACGGTGTTGGTGATTACGTTAATCTTATTCCTTGGGATCTTGTTAAGGATACTGATTGGGAAGCATGCAGCTATGGTAAAGACTATCAGCCAAAGGTTGTAGAAATATCCGAGGAGGATTACGCTAAGTTTCGTGAAGGATGTAAAAATATCCATGCTGTCATAAACGAAGTATACAAACAAGTGGGTGAGTGGTACGATAATGAGTGATATTGTTGAGCGGTTGTTAAGTACTGGCGAACATTTGGCCAAAGAAGCTGCTTATGAGATTGAGCGGCTAAAAGGTCACATTGAGGAGCTTGAAGGAACTGTCAGTATAGCTGCACTTGCCAATCAGCAGTTAAACAAAGAAAACAAGCGTCTTATGATCTACCGCAAAGCTATTCATAAAATGTGCTCTCACCGAATGAAGACAGTTGACCATTATATCATGGACGCCAAACAAGCCGTTGCATGGTATGAAGATCTTAGCGAAGAAGCTGTTGACAAAAAGCTAGAAGTAGACGACTATATCCGTATTGCCAAACAAGCACATCTAGATGCAGGTGACTGACATGATTAAAATAGTAAACTCAAACGAATATCAAGGAGACTCAATGTATACCCTCAAGATTGATCCAGAAACAATGGATGGAATTATCAAGCAAGCGCTAATCCATGATTATCGCAGTCTTCGTGATGCAACACATGATCTTATGAATCGTCCTATTCGTCCTTTTGAGACAGAAGATCTCCTTAACAATGTTAAGTGGGTAGAAGCAATGAAAACCTTACTAACATTCTATCTTGTTGATGAGGAATACGAAGATCTGATGGCTGAGGAACCTCAAGAGCAGTTTGATTGGTCTTTTGATGAAGATGAAGAAGAGGAAGTTGAATCTGATGATGAATGAAGCTGATCAAGACCGCCATTTTGCAGACCATGCAATCGTTGATGGTCTTGAGCGTTTCAATGTGGGAACATTCAAAACAGTAACAGAAGCAAGTTATTGGATTGAAGACTGGCGTTCACGCCATCTAAGCCGTACCCCTAATGCTTCGATACAGCAAGGACCTCAAGGGATCTTTGCTATGTGTTGGATGAGAGCAGAGAATGAACAAGCTAAAACGAATCAAAGCTAAAGATCCAAAGTTTGAGCTACATTTTGTTATTGGATTTTATGATCATCCATTAACAGGGCTTGCTCATTACGATGGAGAACTTGTATTCTTTGAAAGACAGTATCGTAGCAACTTCATCGAGCTATTCTCTCTGTCGTTCTTTGAGAAGTTAAAGTACAAGGTTCGTAAAGCTGGGTTTGAGATTTGTGTTGGAACACATAACACATATGACAAAGGAAAGGATGCGGATTTCTTCTATTGGCGTAGTCCAAAGTGGATCCACCGTATCCTTTATAATTATTATTACTACGGTTTGAATTTTAGTAAATGGAGAAACAAATGAGCAACGAACCTTTCAAAGCATTACTTGAGGAATATGTCAACTTGAAAGAAGAGAACAAACGTCTTCTTCATCAAAACAAATTAATGCAAAAAGAAATATCCAGTCAAGTGAAAGCTTCAAAACCAAAAGCTGACCTCTATACAATTAGTAGCAATAACCAAACCGCTAATTTGGTTGTTGGTGGTGGAATCACTCCAAAATGGGGGTTAACTGACTTTGAATATGATACAGGACATGTTGTGGTTAGAGATGATTCTCATAACTGGGGCTAACCTATTGATGTTTTTGTGAAAAAAAACTGTTGACTAAATATTGTGGCCATGGTATTATTAATAATCAAAAGTGTTCAAACGGAGAGAACAAATGGCTCACAATATCGAATTTATCAATGGCAAAGCACAAATGGCATATGCAGGGGATGTTCCTTGGCATGGCCTCGGTACTAAAGTTCCTAACGACCTCACACCAGCTCAAATGCTTGAGGTTGCAGGTCTTAACTGGACTGTTGATAAGGTTCCTGCTTTTATTGAAACCAAGCCAGGTTGGAAGGTTCCTGTCGGCAAGTCTGCTCTGGTTCGTTCTTCAGACAGCTCAATTCTTGATGTTGTTTCTGATGACTGGAATCCAGTTCAGAACGAAACTGCTTTTGAGTTCTTCAATGACTTTGTAGCAGCTGGCGATATGGAAATGCATACAGCTGGCTCGTTGCAAGATGGTAAGATCGTTTGGGGTCTTGCCAAGGTCAAGCAGTCGTTTGAGCTGTTTAAAGGCGATGAGATTGAGTCTTACTTGCTGTTCTCTAACTTCCACAAGTTTGGTGCTGCAACAGACGTTCGCTTTACACCAATTCGTGTTGTATGCAATAACACACTTACTCTTTCATTGAACCAGCAAGTTAACAACATGGCTAAGATTTCACATCGCCGTGTGTTTGATGGTGATAATGTTAAGATCATGCTTGGTATTGCATCTGATAAGCTCGCTCAATATAAAGAGATGGCAGCATTCCTTGGTTCTAAGCAGTATTCTGATGAGAATGTTGTTGAATACTTTAAGCGTGTGTTTCCCGTCCTTGGCCAAGCTAAGAAGAAGGAAATCTCTTCTAACGCTGCTTTGGCTCTTGATGTTATCCACGAACAGCCTGGTGCAAAGTATGCTGAAGGTTCATGGTGGCAAGCATTCAACACCGTTACCTACATGACCGATCACATTATTGGTCGTAATGCTGACAACCGCTTGACGTCAGCTTGGTATGGTGCTAACAAGCAGCTTAAGACCAATGCATTAGAACTTGCTGTCGACTTTGCGGAGGCAGCGTAATGCTCACTGATCATGAGACCGAAATATTCTTTGTTGGTTTTTTTGCAGCAGTTATGAGTATTTGGCCTGTAGCATTCCTTTTACTCCTCCCACACGATGGTTGGAGAAAAGGATTCTACAAGGGTGAATATGAGCGAAAGATCAAATTATTGGAGAAGGATAACGAAGATTTACGTACGGATCTAGTATTCCATCAGCAAGTATTAGACAAGTATCTTCGTACAAAATTTAGTGAAAAAAATTGTTGATTTTATTCCAAGGATATTCTATACTAATACTATAGGAGATTTGTTATGCGTGTAAAAGTTAAGAATCGTTTGTGGGAAAAGCGTCACCTCTATGCTAGCGGAGTTCAGAAAGAATTCTTCTGGATAGAAGGTGACATTATTGACACTCCTAAGTGGGTTGACTATCCTGCTTTGACAATCCGTACAGGTCCTAAGCGCTATAATTTTTCTGTTATAGACTTAGCAATGGTTGTTGAGAAGGACGGTGACGCCTTTACTGCTCCAGTTCAAAAGCCAAACGCTAAGATAGTTAAGGTCAAAGGTTCAAAGGGCGATATATATACTGTGACGATTGGTTTAAAGCATTCTTCATGTACATGTCATGCTTTTCAATTTCGTCGTTCTTGTAAACACATTAAACAGGTTATGGAAGCGGCCTAGTGATTAATACTGATTGTAGTTTTGTTTCGCATGGTTTAATGAAAATGCTTGAAAAAGAGTACGGCTACAAGTATATTTTTGACACTTGTCTTCCAACAACAACTGGGGGTTGGTCAGCGTTTGCTGCTGGTATATTCTATACACCAGAAAATAAATATGTAGCTTTTTATGTTGATGGAAGTAGACAAAATTGGATTCAGGTTGATGCAACAGAAGCTGTCAACGGAAGGTTCACTGGCATAAAAGCAAAAAATGGTGAAATAATATACAGTAGACATAAAACCCATCAAGCTATATCACAGGACAAATCTGTGTTTATTCTTGGCGGCCGTGAACGTGTTATTTCTTCACCAGCAGATCTTGTTGAGTTTGAAGTTGTTGGTGATAAATTAATGATTGTTGGAGAAGATAATGGAAATTGATCAGAAGATGCTCGATGATATGCGTGAGTGGATGCGTAATTATATTAATAACACGTGCATATATCGTGTGCAACCTGGTGAACTAGAACTTCCAAGTAAACATCCAGATTATACGTATGCATGGCAAATTTATCTACGTCGTGGTTTGTTCAATAGTAAATTCCAATCAATATTAGGTGTGTTGTTTTGGGATATGTTTCAAGCCAAATTTAAGACAGCTAAATTTCAAATTGCTGGATTGGAAACTGGTGCAACACCAATATTATCAGCAATCGTTAATGCAGCAAGTCTTTTTGATATTGAGTGTAATGCATTCAGCATTAGAGCTGACCGCAAGAAGTATGGGTTGTTTAATAGATTTGAAGGAATTGTTGATTATAAAACACCTGTGCTAATTGTGGATGACATTAGCAACTCAAAAGATACAATCCACAAAGCACTGTTTTACTGCACAAGTGGTGGGTTGCAGGTTGTACGCGATGCTTTCACGATTATTAACAAAGATCCAACAAACATTGAACAGGACAAGTACGTTGGCAACCAACTCAACGTAAAGAGTATATTCTCGCTCAATGATTTTGACCTCATGTATAATGATTATATTGCAAAAAATGGAAATATAAATCTTGTTGACTTTGAGCGTGAAAGAGGCGATAAATAATATTGCTGAGGTTGCTGACGTAAGTAGAATAGATGAACTGGACACGAGGGCAGTACTCGTCCGGTCCACCATTTATGGGCCGGAAATAGGATCGACAGGCATAGTAAAGACTGTACCGAGACCAAAAGCAAACGTATTAGATGCAAACGATAATGCACCTATCTCTCATGCACTAGCTGCCTGAGAATGAGCTCGGTGGGGAGCTTGGAAACAGAATCCCCACCACATTTTTTTTTGAGGAACATATGGTTTTAATATCTACCACATTCTTTGTAATTGTAGGTTATTTGATATTATCAGAAATCATGGAACAGGTCCCTTAGCTCAGCTGGATTATAAATAGACCTACGGACATGTATTAAGGAGGTCTACATGAATACAAGAGATATAGGTAAATTTGGTGAGCTTGTTGCTATGAAAGAATTATCAAAAATTGGATACGATATTTTACTACCAACATCAGATCATTTACCATTTGATTTTGTTGCTTATAAAAATTCAATGCTATTTAAAATTCAAGTAAAAACAAGAAGTAAGACAAACGGTGTTTTATCTTTCAAACTATCAAAAAACCCATATCCAAGATACAACGAAACAGTTCAAGGGCGTAAATATAGTGAACAAGATTTTGATTGGTTGTTGCTTGTTGACATAGAAACTGAATCAGTTTATAAGTTTACATGGGAAGATTTGATTGATAAAGAATCAATTAATCTAAGAATAGAAAAAACAAAAAACAATCAAACAAAAGGCGTTTGGATAGCAGAAAATTATGCGCTCGTAGCTTAACAGGAAAAAGCAACGGTCTTCTAAACCGTAGAGTACAGGTTCGAGTCCTGTCGAGCGCGCCAACAGACATTCAATCAGGAGGACTTAATGCAGCAAGCTGTTAACTATTCCGTCGATATGCTCAAACGTGCAGCTTTCACAGATGAACTTAACAAACTTCGATTACAGCAGCAAAGTCCTCCTAACCCACAAAAAGATAATACCGCAATAATAATTTATCTTGAAGAACGACTAAAAGAGATTGCCAATTTACATGGTAAGTGATATACTGGGGGAGTAGCTTAAAGGTGAAGCCGGCCGCTCATAACGGTCTGAGTGTAGGTTCGAGTCCTACCTTCCCCACCAACATTATGGAGTCTAATATGTCATTACAATTTGTTGAACCACCATTTCCATACATTGACGAAACGATCAAGCAGCTTGAAAAAGAACTTGATCAAGCTTTGTGGAATGAAGACCATACGCGTGCTCAACGTATCCGTTCACAAATACAAACATATGAAATCAAGTTATCGCTTGGCGAACAGTTTGTGGTATCGTTCTGATGAAATCATTCTTTGATACAAACAAGTTCATTGCTCAAATCAATGAGATGTGCTCGGGTGAGAGCATTGAATACATCGATGCTGTTATTGTTTGGTGTGAAAGAAACAATATTGAGCTTGAGTTTATTGCAAGCGTAATTAAGAAGGATCCTTTGATTAAGTCAAAGATCCAATCAGAAGCTGAACAACTTAATTTTATTAAACCAGTAGGATCAAGGTTGCCGATATGATTGCTAAAGTAAAAGAAGTTGAAATAGATCTTAGTGATTTTGACGATTGGGATTTGCAAGAAGAATTAGAATCTCGTGGGTATAGAATTGATCCACAGTTGGATGATTTTGAAGATTGGGAAATCTACGAAGAATTTGAAAATCGTAAACTTGATAAACAATCTGAACATTTAGAAGACTCAATCTTTGCACTTTATGAAGAATGGTTAGCAGATGAAGGCGACAACGACCGTCGATTTGATAAAGCACTAAGAGCATTCTTCTCAAAACACTTAGATAAGAATTTATGATGTCAGCATTTGAATGTTACCAGCAGTACATTGCGCTAAAGAACCACTTTAGCCAGCCATCATATGATTACTTTAAATACAATGGCAAGACAAACGCAACAAAGTCTAAATTCGATGTAAGGAAAGATCGCTTGTTCTTTGAAAGGTTGGCTAAACATAAAGATCCAATTGGGTTTCTTGTTGCTAATCTTGCAGAAAACAACAAAGCATGGATTCGTGATATTGCATACAGCGAGCAAGCAAACGAACTATATGCTCAACAGCAAAAGAGAATCCAATCACTTTCGTACTTGTTTGAAAACGAGCTAAACAAGCTAAACAAAGACTTTCCAACAAACTTTGAAATCCATAACAATAAGCAACCACAGCTTGTTAAGCTATACCTCCAAAAAGAGATATCACTTGAGACTCTTGCAATCATAATTGATCTAACAAAGTGTATTGCGTTCTTTGACAAGGAACTTGAATATGATCCTAGTTGGAATCCTCTTTCAATTAAGGTCAAGAAATATACACCTTTTATTCAGTATGATAAGAAGAAGTTCAAAAAGATAATTGTTGACAAATTCAAGTTAGGGTGATACTATGGCTAAGATGATACGTACAGGTGCCAACTCAAAAGTTCGAACCAATAAGAACGGTTCTACTTCAACTTATACTAGAGCAAAGCCAGGAAGTCCTTGGAAAAAAACTGGTGGAAGCAGTCAAACTCGTAAGGGCAAATGACTAAATACTACTGAGCGCCGATACAGCTCATATACAATTATACAAACACACGGAGATATACGATGACATCATTTTTACAACTCAAGAAAAATTCTGGTAAGGGCTCTTTAGAAACTCTTACAGCCGAGCTTACAAAGCTCTCTGGCAAACAAACCCAAGAATCACGCACAGACGACCGCATTTGGTATCCATCAGTCGATAAGGCTGGAAATGGTTATGCTGTGATTCGTTTCCTTCCACCTCCCGAAGGTGAAGACGTTCCTTTCATTCGCATGTTTGATCATGGTTTCCAAGGTCCTACTGGCCAATGGTATATTGAGAACTCTCTCACAACACTTGGTAAGCAAGATCCTGTTAGTGAGTTGAATACAAAGCTGTGGGCTACTGGTCTTGAGTCTGATAAGGCAGTTGTTCGTAAGCAAAAGCGTAAGTTGAACTTCTACAGCAACATCTACATTATCAAGGATGAAAACAACCCTGAGAACGAAGGTAAGGTATTCTTGTTTAAGTACGGCAAGAAGATCTTTGACAAGCTCAACGAAGCAATGCAGCCAGCTTATCCTGATGAAGATCCTTTGAATCCATTTGATCTTTGGGAAGGTGCAGACTTCAAGTTAAAGATTCGTAACGTTGAAGGATATCGCAACTACGACAAGTCTGAGTTTGCTAAGCCATCTGCTCTTAGCGACGATGACAAGACACTCGAACGTATTTGGAAGCAGTGCCATTCACTACAGGCATTCCTTGCTCCTTCTAACTTCAAGTCTTATGATGAGTTAAAGACTCGTTTGAACCTTGTACTTGGTTTGGATACAAATGTATCTACACCAGCAAAGCAATTGGCTGCACATGAAGATCTTGATGATGAGATTCCGTGGCAGACACCCACGCCTGCAAAGGCTACACCTGCGCCAGCACAGCGTTCAGTTCCAGCATTTGATGATGACGATGATGATGGGTTGGAATTCTTCAATAAGCTAGCTAGCAAGGGTTGATTAAAGGGGCTTAGGCCCCTTTTTTCTTATCAAGCTCCAATATGGAATAGCTCTTTAAATCTTGTTTTAGCATCGACTGGTTCAACATGACCAACGCTGCTTGTATGATCGGACTGCGTTGTGTTCTTTGCAGGAGCATGCTGTGTATTTTGGTTGACAGTGATACCCTGTCTTGCAGATCTTTGATCCATTGCATCTCTTGTAGATGCTTGTGCTAACTGTGTTCCTCTTGTTGGTGTAGAAGGTTGCATGATACCACCAAGCATTCCACCAGCGAGAGATCCAAGCATTCCACCAGCACGACCACCTAGCATTCCGCCAAGCATGCCTCCAATACCAGCAAGACCACCGCCACCACCCATGGGCATACCGCCCATACCACCCATTCCTCCAGCCATACCTTGGCCGCCCATTCCTCCGCTAGGTATACCGCCTCCAGCACCACCAGCAGCACCTACAGGATCGTTAGATACTTTATCACCACCTGATCCACCTGCAGGACCACCTCCACCAGAAGCAGCGCCTCCCTGCACTTCACCAGAAGCAACTTGTACACCACGTGGAATATCATATGAACCCTGCTCGCCTTTTGCAGCTGAGAAGTGCATTGGATCTTTAACAGACTTCCAATTCATACCCCATCCAAGGCCATGCTTTGCAGCAAGTGCACCAGTTTCAGGAGGAAGATCGGTTTGTGTTGATTTGTTTGGATTTTGCCCAGGATTGATATCAATAGCAGCACCCATAGCGTGGTAAGATTTTACCTTTGGGTTGTTTACGTTTGCACGATCAGCATAGCCACCAATGCTATTGATCTTATAACCTGTGGCTTCAAGATCATCGATGAATCCTTGGAAGTTGGCTGCATAAGCTGCGCCAACTTGAGCTGTCTTACCGCTTTTTGTTTTGATTGTTGTCATCGCAGGTTTCATAGCAGCTTCACCAGCTGGACCTCCACCCTGACCAGCTGCAATCTTTTGTCCTGCAGATGGTGTAGCAGGTCCGCCAAGTGCTGCTTTTGCAGCTTCTGCTTTTGTTGGTCCGCTTCCAGCAGCTGGTGTTCCTACAACTTGTGTAGCTTGCTGTCCTAAATTACCAGCATCACTTGCAGCAGCTGCTAATTGAGTTGCAGCTTTATTTTGAGCTGGTTGTTCTGTGCCACCACCTCTAGGACCAGCAGGTGCGGCTGATGGTGCAGCTGCTGTTTCTTCGCCAGCAGGTTTAATTTCAGCACCAGCATACTGGTTAGCAGCAGCAACTCTTTGAGCTCTTGCTGCACCAGAAGATCTTTCGTAGTATTGATCGACAATCGAAGCTGCTTCTGCAGCATCTTTTGCCATTCTTAATTTTGCACCAGCTTGTTTGTTATTGTTGTTGAGTTCCCAGTTAACAAATTCAAGTTGATCTTTAAATGACGAGCCTTCTAGTTCCTTGCCATACAATGATTTGAACATAGCTTGTCTATCAGGATGCCACTGAGCAATACCAACAGCCTTGCCATTATCACCTTTACGCTTGCCAGATATAACATCGCTTGAGAAGTCACCAGATTCAATCTTAAGGTTACCAACAATACCAGCAGCTTGTTCTTTTGTCCACCCTTTAGATGTAAAGAATTGCATTGCTTCTGATGCACTTCCTGATACATTACCAATAGCACCTGTTTTTTCACTACCAGCATTGCTGTTATTACCAGCTGGTATTTGAGGAACACCAGATGATGGAGTACTGCTTGCTGATCTTCCACCACTTGGTAATGCAATAGGTGCAGATGTTTGTGCACCACCTTGCTGTGCTGCTTTGATATCAGCTGATTGTTCTGGCTTACCACCAGATGCCATGTCATAGATACCTTTACCAGCTTTTCCACCTAACCACGAACCCAACATACCACCGATGTATGTTCCAACACCAGGGAAAATTAAGCTTCCTAATACAGCACCAGCTGCTCCACCAGCCATTGCACCACCACCAGCGGATAGTGCTTTACCAGCATTTCCAGATTCTGAGTATTCTGATACACCTTCTATCAGACCACCAAGCGCAGCTCCACCAGCTAGCTTTCCAACACCACCAATTCCTTTGATAGCAGCCCCAGCCTTACCAAGGAACCCTGTCTTTGGCGCAACTTTACCAGCTCCACTTGCAGCTCCACCCTTACCACCACCAATGTTAGATAAAGCGTCAGCTACTTCACCAAGTACACTCTTTTCCTCACCACCTGCTTTTGAACCACCCTTTATTAGTTCTTTTAAAAGTGTGTTAGTAACTTGTTGATGAGCTACCATTTGCTTGAGAAGATCATTAGAGTTAGTAACTTGTTCTGCTACTCTTTCAGTGGCAATAATACCTTTTTCATCACCAAACTCTTTTTCTTCTTTTGGATCGTCTTTTTTCTCTTTGAGTTTTTCTAAACCAGGAAAAGCAGTTTTGAATGCATGTGTTCCAAAGTCCATAGCTGCCTTTTTGAAGGCATTCTTAATCATTGTTTCAGCAGTTTCAGGGCCTTGTTTTTCATTAGTATCAACAGTTGTTGTTGATCTTTGACTTGCCATATTTTTTTGAAACTTAAGCTCTTCTTTAGTAAGATCAATAAGTTCTTCTACGGCTTGTGTTGTTTTCTTTTGTTCTTTTAAAGCTTCTTCTTCAGCATCAGCTTGTGCTTTCAATTGAGCAGCAATAGCTTGCTGGGCAGCTGGCCCAAGCTTAGCTAAATCTTCTGGTGTAAGCCCTTGCTGTTTCTTTGAACCTTTAGCCATTAGTTAATCTTTGCTAACTTTTCTTGACCACGAGTATAAGCAGCAACACCTAAAATAGCACCAAATGCAATGTGAATCATACCACCATTAGATAGTGTAAGACTTTGCCACGCTACGTACTGCATGTCATATTTGAATGCACGCATAACAATTGGCTGAATCATAGAAAAGATTGGAAACACAATAAAGTCCATAGCACACATTGCCATGTAAAGCCATCCCATCGCAGGACGCCAATAGGCTTTTACCCAATGCTCATCTTCCTTTTCCATTTGATGCTCAACAACCTCTTTATCAACGGCTGTTTGAGCTAAACCAACAGAAGCAGTAGCTTGAGCTTGTGCTGTTTGCTGATTCATTTGGACGGTTTGTTGTGCCATCACAGATGATGCTTGGTTATTGTTATTATTAACATCAACGACCGTCACTGCTGGTTGAGGTGTAACTACTCTTTCAACAGGTGGAGCCGCATCATCTACGTTTGGATCCTTTGGTGTGAATTTAGCCATTATACTCTTCTCTTTTGTTCTTCTAATTCTTCGAGATACTTCATCAGTAATTCAACATAAATGTCACGTTCAAATGGTATAAGGTTTTCTAACTCAGTAATAGAATATTTATGGTGCTGAATCAAAGAGAACTGAGACATATAGTAGTTCTCTAATGTATTGTGATTCAGCGCAAGGTAAAAAAATCAGTTAACGTTGATAGTTCAATCTTACGCTCGTTTCCTAAAGTATTCTTGTACTTAATTTCGTAATGTAATTTTGGTTGACTTGTCATAAAGTCACGAACCTTATCAAAAGTCTTCACATCAAGGTTTTCAACAAAGTCCTCTATCTCTTTCATAGGAACATTCTTTGCACTGTAAACACCATCAGCATCATAGAACTTTTCAATACAGCGAAGGATTAGTTGGTAAAATGCTTCATCACCAGATTGTAAGAACTCCTTATCATTATAAAGAGATGCATCAGGATATTTCATTACAATTCCAACCTTGTCAGTAATTTGGATTGTTTTGTCAACCGTTTCTGGGAATTGTACTTCAACCTCATTAAGGTCAATATCAAAATCATAGATGTTGTTGTCTTCAAAGTCTTTGTAAGAGACACTAACGATGTTGTTAACAGATTGTGCTCTGATACGAAGGAACAAATATTCGATATCAAACAATGAGAACTTATCGATATCGATCTTATCGATTGCGCAGTTGTTAACAACTTGCTTGATAGCTTGTAGAAGATCAGCTTCTTGTTCACTTGCTTTTGCCATTAGCAATAGTTTTTCTTCCTTAACAAGAAAAGGTCTAAATTTAACATTCTTTTGTGTTGAAGGAACTTTTAGTGTGAATACAGGGTGCTCAATTTTAGGAAGTGCCATGATATACTCCAGTTAATATAATTAAGGATTACGTGCAAACGATTGTTGAAGTTGTTGTGCTAGCTGTTGACCGCCAGGACCAGATATTTGTGCAGAGAAGGATGTTCTGTTAGATTCCAATGGTGTTGATAAAATAGAAGGTGTGTTGTTACTTAATAATTTCTGTACGTTCTGGCTTGGTATGCTACCTTGTTGTGTTGTTGGTAGTGCAGAACCAACCCCAAGCATAGCCCAATCTCTAAATGAAAAAGTTACTGTTATTTTCATTAACTGATTTGTATCATTCCATCCAACGTTAATGTCGTTAACCGATTCTGGAAATGCCTGATACATTACAATATCTTTAATTTGGTTACCAGCTTGATCATAAACATAAACGTGTAAGTCTGTTGTGTAATTAGTTTTATACTCTGTCGTGTAAGCTGCACCAGCACTATCTGTTCCAGAAAAGTCAAAGATCTTATTCATCCATGTATAGAAATACTTGTAGATTTCACCATTGCGATCAGATAAGAATGTTATAGAGTTTGGTGTGAATGTAGCGTTATGTGGCATCTTTTGCATAGGGCCATTGCCGTATCTTGCAATATCAGTCATTAGCAATGCAACGCCTGGAATCTTAACAGCATCAGCTCTTGTTTGCATCAAGCGTTCTGTGTGGATAACAGGCTGGCCGTCAATAGACACTTGCTGCATCACAGGTGGTGAAACAAACGCTACGATGAACTTGTTTGTATGAAGTACGCCCGACTGTGAAAGATCTGATTTGAAACTGTTTATATTGAAACCAGCCATTATTGTAGTGCCTTTACAGAATCGTTGTGTACTCTAGACTTTGTAGCCTTTTTGAATCTTTCAGTTGGAAGCATAAGTGCAGTGTCCCAATTCTTTGGTTGCACGTTTAAAAACTGTCCCTGAACATTACTCCACAAATATCTCTTCAAGCATGGGCTAAAATTACTTAACTGTGATGCACTCTTCAATAGTTTATAAGATATCTTTAATCTAGTGTTGTCGTCGTATTTATCGTCACTAGCAATACTATAAAGACCATTCATTAACTGCGCTCTATAATACGTAGGAAGGTAGTGGAGATTGATTCCTAAGAATCCATTTGGTTGAAAATCAACTAAAAACATTAAAGGAAAAATATCATAGTAAGGAAGTATGTCCTTCATCTTTGGATCATAGAAGAACATAAACATCTGGCCAATATTCTTAATTGTTAATGATGGTACAACGTTTTGCTTATCGTTCATTAGACGATTTGTATTAACACTTGCAACTTGACTTGCAGCATCTCTATACCAATCACGAGCGTCTTGCGTAGAGTTGGGTGTGATACCCTCAGAAGTTCCTCTATCAGATATTTGTTGAAATATATAAGCCATTAAAAGGTGATACCTAATTCTTTTTCTGTAAACAATTGAAACTTCCAATTGCGATCAGCGCAATATTCACGCGCTGCTTTCCATTTAGCACTATTTATTCCCCAGGTACAAACCTCTCTAATAAACTTCTTGCTCTTTGGCTGCATCTTAGGTTCAACGGTTTGTGCATAAGGCTTGACCTCTATCATTATAGTTTCAGTCAACCCATTAGGCAACCCTTTCTTTACAACAAAGTCTGGAAAATAGCGATGTATCTTACCATCGATAGGTGATCTGTAAGGTATAATGACTTCTTCTGAGCTCCACTGAATTACATCTGGATGGTCGTCAAGATGCGACATCAATTTACACTCCCACAAAGAGCGATAAATAATATTTGTGGGATTACCTTTATATTTTTGTGGATTCTTGGGTCTAAAGTAACCTTTGTATGCCATTGTGCTCAGCGATAAATACTAAAATAATATTTATAAGGAAGTTAGATGTCAATTGCCGGCAAGATAGTTCAGGGCGCTCAATTCATAAACAGAAATGCTGCAGCTGCAAAAGCAATTGCTGGTGGAGCTCTTGCTCTTGGTGGCGCTGCTATCATTGGGCAAGCATTCTTTAGAACACCAGAAGCACAGAAAAGATCAAAAGATCAAGGAGACTTAATGTTTCCAAGCGATCTAATTGATCCGTCAGCTAATCGTAACTTCTATATGACAATCCAATTTACTGAGTATCAAAGACGTTCTATTTTCAATCAACCATTTCTCAAAGCTGTTGGTGGTATAAGATTACCAATTCCTAACAATCTAACCGATACACAAAACATATCATACGATCCAACTGGTTCAGATCCTACACAAGGTGCTGCAATGGAAGCTGGGTTAGCAGGTAGAAATGGTGCTGGAAGTAGTGGAAACTTTGCAGGATCATTAGCATCTGCTGCGGGTGCTGCTCTTGGTGGTAAGGCTGTAGATACTGCAACAAAGCTAGCTCAGGGTGTTGGTATTGATACAGCACAAGCACTTCAACTTGGTGGCCTAGCACAAAATCCGTTCTTAACCGTATTGTTCAAATCACCATCGTTTAAAAAACATCAATTCTCATGGAAGTTAGCACCAACTTCACCACAAGAATCAGATACTGTAAGACAAATCATTAATACATTCAGATCTAACATACTTCCAGCAATGGCACCTAATGCTGGTGGTACTTTGCTTACATATCCTAATATGTGTCAAATATCACTTTACCCAGACGATAGTTTTCTGTACAGATTCAAGCCATGTGTTGTTGAGAGTATGTCAGTTAATTTTGCATCGTCTGGTGCTCCTTCGTTCTTTAAAAATACAAATGCACCAACAGAAGTAACACTGACAATTGATTTGCTTGAGATTGAATACTGGCTCAAGGAAGATGTTGAAGGAACTGATTTGAGATCTGGTGGAAGCTTCCTTGGAGGATTATTCTAATGCCAGATAGATATTTTGATAAGTTTCCAATTATAAGCTATGCTAATAATGCTGTTGTTAATATAACAGAAAGAGCAACGTTTGTTAATAACCTTCTTCAAAACCCTTACTTGTATTATGATTATCAGGTTGCAGAAGGTGAAAGACCAGATCAACTTTCAGACAGATATTACAATGACCAATATAAGAGTTGGATATGGTATCTAACAAATCAAATGAAAGATCCATATTATGATTGGTATATGTCTGATGATGTTTTTTATGGTTATCTTGAAGCAAAATATAAAACAAGCATCTATACGTTACAACAAAGAACAAAATACTATATTAACAATTGGTTTCAAGATGAAAGAAAACTAAGTGTTAGTGATTATAACGCGATGTCAAACACTCTTCATAAATTTTGGCAGCCTTTTTATCAAGGATCGCCTTCTATTGCTGGTTATGAGCGTGTACAATCTAACACAGTTATAAACACTAATCAAATAGTAATTTATTCCGCTATCGGTACAAATTTTATAGAAGATGAAGTTGTTAATATTGTTTTTGATACAAACGATACTGGTAAAGGCCAAGTGCTAGTTTCTAATTCATCCAGTGTTACTCTAAAGCATATGGTCAATACAGTTGTGCCAAACAATACTGTTACTATAACTGGATCAAGTTATCTCTATGGTGTTGATAGTCAAACAAATGTTGCTTTCACATCAGCAAACGTAGTTACAACAAACATTCCACTAGAAGAAGTTGTATATTATACACCACTATCTATATACGATTACGAAAGAGATATTAACGAAAGCAAGAAAACAATTAAAGTATTGAATTCTACATATACATCGCAATTAGTTACAGAATTAAAAAGTTTATTAAAGTAATGTCTGACGGTTTCAATCCTGGTGATATAGCAGTTGATACACTATCAGTTTCCTCTCAGCGAGGATCGCTAAACCTTGCCGCTTCGTTTGTTTCTGCATCTGTTTATGAAAGTATTTTTACACCAGGAATCGTTGCTGACATTGTTGTTCTTGATACGGATGATCAATTAGGGCAAATGAAAATAACTGGTGATGAAACAGTTGATTTTTCCTTCAAAGCACCAGGTGGTGAATCTGCAACATATAAATTTGCTCTTCATGCACTTGATGATAACAAAATGACAGGTTCACAAAAATCTAAAATGTATACTATCAAGTGTGTTTCTGAAGAAGCGCTTCACTCAAAAACTAACTTTGTTCAAAAAAGCTATAACCAAACAATATCTGAAGTAATCAAAGACATTCATCAAAATTATATGAAAAGTCAAAAGCAGTTAGACATGGAAGATACTAAAGGTACACAAAACCTTGTTATAGGACATCAAAACCCATACAAAGCAGTTGATATTGCAAGACGTCGTGGTATATCAAACGAAAACAAATCATCATCGTTTGTGTTCTTTGAAACTAGAAGCGGTGGTAGTCAAGTATTTAAATTTACAACAATAGAAAAGTTGTTTAAACAAGGCCCTGTGAAAACATTCCAGCAATCTGATGCTGTCAATCACGACATCTCTAATCAATCAGATAACAATATTATAGCTTATGAAGTGCCAAAGCAAGTTTCTTCAACAGACAGAATTGAGCAAGGTGGTAAGAGACGTGTGTCGTCTTTTGACTTTAGAACACACACATACAAAACAAAAGACATAGACACTAACTCAACAGATTATAAAACTGGTGGCTCTGGTTCTTACGATTCATCTGAATTCAAATCAAAATACTATCAAGGTGCTAAGATTCCTCCACAAGCGGTTATACCCGTTGACACCTCCCAAAGAGGAGTGACACATATTCCTGATCAAACAGCCGATCAGCAAGCGTTTTTAGCGATCCTAATGCAGAACGCAATGAAGATAAGAGTCTATGGTGATGCTAACTTGAAAGCTGGCGACATGGTTACGGCAAACATACCAAATAAAGTTAGTACAACTGACAATTCTCAAACAGATCCTTTATTATCAGGTGACTTCTTAATTAGTAGAATACATCACGAGATAGCAGAAGCAAATAAGAGACCAAGATATACTTGTAATATCGAGTTAATCAAGGGTAGCTTACAAGAAGGTGTATAATGACAGAAAGAGATCTTGGTAACTCGTTTTCTTGGTGGATTGGTGAGGTAGTCAATGTTAAAGACCCCGACCAATCCGGCCGTGTGCAAGTTCGTGTATTTGGACGCTACGATGATAAAGAGAATGTTAAAGATGATCAGTTACCTTGGGCAATGCCATTACAACCAGTTACCTCAGCTGCTCTTGGTAAGATAGGAACAGCACCACTTGGTTTGTTGAAAGGTTCGAAGGTTGTAGGTTTCTGGGCCGATCGTGATCAGCAATATCCAATTATCATGGGTAGTTTTGGTAAAGCTGGTGATCCTGTTAGTGATCCAAGCACAACAGATGGCATTCCAGAAATAAACAAGGATACAGGCAGCATTCCAACTGCTGCAACTAATCAAAGCCCACCAGTTATGAAAAACCCATACAGTAAATTGTATGATGGTAGAATAACGATCAATGACATTAACAACGGTATCAAAAGTGTTGAGAGTGTTAAAAAAAGCGAAGGTATTGTCAACAACACAGAAGTTGACAAAAAACTAAAAGAGCCTTCTATACCAACAATAGCATCCGCGGCCAAAGGTGCTGGGACGCATGTGCTTGATTTGGTCAAGCAGGTAGATCCATCTAGTCTAAGTGCTTCATTACCTAACATGGTCAGTAACTTTAGTAATGTAAAGAACATTTTAAACATTACAAGTCCAGCTGGCCTAACTAACATGTTAAGTGGATCAATTAGTGGATTGGTTGGTTCTCTTGGTAGTCAGTTTGGTTTATCTAATGTTGTTGGACAGCTATCTGGTTTACTAAAATCAGGTGGATTGAGTGGGTTAGATCCTAATATTCAAAGAGCATTGAAAATTGGTTTAACTTCAGCAATTAGTGCAGCTGTGTCAAATGGAAACAAGCCAGTACCACACTATGTTCCACCAGCAACACAACAAACACTAAACTCTCGTCGTCCACCTGTTAATCTAGTTGTAACATCACCACCAGATTTGTACATACAGCAATACTATACAGTTGATCAAGATCCATATCCTGGCTATATTGAGTGGCAAGGGCCATCAACCTCAAAAGTATATACTCTTCGTGGTACCGAACCTCATTACACATCACCCACTGACCATCTACAAGGAATGGCTATTGCATCGATGGCAAGTAAATTAGGGTCAGCTTTAGCAAGTGGCAATTTAAGTGCTAGTACACTAACATCAGCACTTGGTGGTGGCATGGATTTGTTAAAGAGTGAAGGGTTGAGTAAGGTGTTGGGTAGTGGTGTTAATCCAGGGTCGTTGTTAAGTTTAGCAACGAAGCTATTGCCTGGTGGGTTAGGCGGTTCTATCAACGGTGTGGTGGGTGGACATCTACCACAATCAGTTCTTAGTGGTTCTATGTCACAAACACTTTCTGGTTTTACTCAAGGTCAAGCATTATTAGCTGCTAAAAAATCAAGCATGAGCGCAGCATTAAAACCAACACCCGATCAAGAAGATGCAGCATTGAAAGCACAAGAAGATAAACTAACAGCTGGACTATCTGCTGCAGATAAAGCATCTGTTCTCAATGGTGGTTTGACTACAGCTGAAAAAGCAGCTATACAACAGCAGCAGATCGAACAAACATTTGGCCCTAACATAATAAAAGGATGATAGATGGCAACGGATTATAATGTTAAACATCCTAAGCTGCCGTATGAAGGAAACTATCCTAACCTGCATGTCTCGCAAGATGCTGCAGGCGGCCAAATTATTAAAAGTTTAGAGCCAGGATCTGAAGCTTATTTTGAAGTTCAACCGTCAGGTAGTTATAATGGTCATGGTCCTGATGGTGCTAGAGTTGAAGTTGTTGTTGGTAAGACACATGGGTATCATGGTGATGGTCACTCACAAACTATAGACGGCCAAGCAGATCAAAAAGTTGGTGGATCCATGAGATCTAATAGCGATGGGGGACGTAGTTCGGAGACTGCTGGTGATAGTTATAGTGGTGGCGGTGGCCATACTGTACAAGGATCGGGTGATTCACAAGTAGGTCATTCGTCTGGTGATGTATTTGCAACAACAGAAGGCAACCACACTACTCAACATGATGGAAATGTCATGCACAGTATGAACGGTGATATGGTTACTCAAATCACTGGCAATAAACATGAGATGATTACTGGTGAGTGGGGCTTGAATAACCAAGGTGGTAATATGGATATTCAAGTTGATGCTGGTAAATTTAGATTATTTGCTGGCAATGATATACTAATACAAAGTACAACATCAATCACATTAATGGTTGGTAGTTCTATCATAAATATTACTCCATCGGGTATTGTTATAAAAGCTTCTAAGGTTGATGTCAACCCATAAATATTATAAAAAAGGCAAGCTATGGTTGCAAAATCAGATAGAAACACACCATTAACAAACCAAATATTTTTTAGTGATTTTCTAGACAACTTTGACTCACATCCAGTTAATAACACACTTGCACGCGCAATAAATGCAGATGCTGTAAAACAATCTATGCGCAATTTGGTACTAACGAACCTTGGTGAGAGACTATTTCAACCAACAATTGGTTCTGATGTATTAAAGTCACTATTTGAACCAAATGATATTGTTACTGCAGAAAACATTTCATATTATATTAAAAATACTTTAAAGCAAAACGAGCCTCGTGTCTTAGTATTAACAGTTGATGTTACACCAGACACCGAATCATCTAGTTTTAATGTAACTATAATATTTTCTTTGGTAAATAATACAACAACACAATCATTAGATATAATTCTAAAAAGAGTAAGATAATGGCAGCCAACAGCGTTATAAATTTAACATCACTTGATTTTGATACTCTAAAAAATAGTTTTAAAGACTATTTAAAAAGTCAAAGTGTATTTCAAGATTATGACTTTGAAGGCTCTAATATCAATGTCTTACTTGATATTATGGCATACAACTCTTATATCAACTCGTTTTATCTTAATATGGCTGTTTCTGAGGGGTTCCTTGATTCAGCTCAATTGAGAAGTTCTGTTGTTTCTCATGCTAAAGAATTGAACTACACACCCAGATCAGCTAGATCTGCTATGGCAACAATTGATGTTAATTTTGTAACAACTGGTCTAACAAGTAGTTTGTTTGAAATTCCTAAGGGAACGCAGTTTAGTGGTTCAAATGCAAACGGATCTTTCATTTTTACTACCGACAAATCAACACTACTTTCATCAACAACATCAACGTTTTCTACAACCAACCTTCCAATTTTTGAAGGAACATATATTAACGAGACATTTGTTGTTGATAGTACAATTGATAATCAACGCTTTATACTATCAAACCAAAATGTCGACACGACTAGTATCAACGTTTCTACATCAATTGACAACGGTCAAACAACGGTTGATTTTATTCAAGCAACTAACTTGTATGGTTTGAATAGTAACTCTACAGTATACTTCATCCAATCAACTCAAAATGGCTATTATGAAATTGTTTTTGGTGATGGTGTATTTGGCCAGCAATTGTTGAACGGCACAACAATACTTGTAACATATAGAATTTCAAAAGGGGATGCAGCTAACGGTATTTCATCATTTAATATCGATGTAAACCTTGGAACAATCAATAATTGTACAGTCGTTGCAACCGTAACACCTAATATGACATCTGTTGATGGTGCGGTAGAAGAAGATATTGAAACGATTAGATTTAGAGCTCCACGTCACTTCCAAACACAAGATAGAGCAATAACAACTTCAGATTACATGAATCTAATATATGAAAATTTTCCAGTTGTTAAAGCGGTTAACGTCTACGGTGGAGAAACTGTGAGTGGTTCTGTTGAATTTGGTAGAGTGTTTATATCACCTCTAAGCCAATCAGGTAGCAACGTTACAAACGCGGTCAAGAACGACATTATAACTTATCTAAAAGACAAGAATGCACTAGGTATAACACCGGTGATTGTTGACCCAACAGTATTGTATGTTGTTCCAACAACAACAGCAGCTGTCAACTTTAACCAAACACAACTATCACCTGCAGATATCCAATCGATATTACTAACAACAACAGAGACTTATAATAACAACTATCTAAAAAACTTTAATACAACGTTTAGATATTCTAATTTTATTAGTGCTTTGAATAATGCTGATCCTAGTATATCAAGTATACAGTTGACTATCAACATAGCAAAATCTATAACACCAATACTTGGCCAAGCTCAAGTATTATCAATAGCATTTAATAATCAAATAATTCCTGGTACAATAATTTCAACAGAATTTGTTGCTAGTGACGGTAATGTATATCGCTTCACAGATTATAATCCAAATAACAACACATTCAAGCGTGTTGGTGAGATAACAAACTACACGATTCAAAACACAACTAATACTCTTTACCTAGAACAAATTCAAGCTGGATCACAAAGCTACACATCTATTGGTTCTGTTAATTATGCAACAGGTGAAATTGATATAACAACAATAACAATAGTAGACTTTTTAAATAACACTGGTATAATATTTGAAACATCTGCTGTAGAAGATAACGTCTATGGTATTAAAAACGATGTAATTGAATTAGATGTTGCTAACGCAGTCGTTAATGTAGTATCTGTATGAATAACATAGAAAAAATTATATCGCCGTTTGTTGAGTCGCAGTTTCCTTCTTTTTATAGAGATGAAGGACCAAACTTTATTGCGTTCATGAAGGCATATTATGAGTGGGCAGAACAAGCTGATCAAACAATTGGCCAAACAAGATCATTGTATGACATAAAAGATTTAGATCATACTCAAACTCAATTTATAAAATATTTTAAAAACAAATACATTAACTCTTTACCAGAATCTATTGTTGCAGATAAGCAACTTTTGATTAAACACATTTTAGAACTTTATAGAACAAAAGGTACAAAGCGTGCTTATGAGCTTTTGTTTAGATTGCTGTTTAATGAAGATATTGATATTTTTATCCCTGGTGATTATCTGTTTAAACTATCCGATGCTACATGGTTTATTAAAAAATACATAGAAGTTTCAGATAACCCACTACTTCCTGAACTTATTGGAAAAGTAATATACTCTAAAAAAGAATCTCAGGCGGTTGTTGAAGATTATTACGTTAAGATTGTTAATAATAAAACTATCAATGTTTTAGTACTGTCAAACATCCAAGGTTCTTTTAAGTTTGGTGAAAAAATACTTTGTACAGATATTCCTCAAATAACAACTGACAACGCACCAATTGTATTTGGTTCACTTTCTTCGGTTAGTATTGTTAATGGTGGTAGTAATTTTAACATTGGTGATGTTTTAAATGTAACTGGTGCTGGTGGTGTTGGTGGTAAAGCAAGAGTTGTTGCTACCACAAATCAAAACGGTAAGGTTGCGTTCAATCTTATTAATGGTGGTTATGGGTTTTCCGTAAATGCTGTTGTTACTGTAACAGGTGGCTATGGCGCAGGCGCTAACTTTGCTGTTGGTCAGATTGTTAACAAACAAATATATCAAATTAACAGAGATAAGTTAGGTAACTACTACAACACACAAATGGAAAGTAGTGCTGCTGGTGTAACGCTCAATGTTACAGGTGAGACAGGAACATTTACCAATGGTGAAACTCTTACACAACCATCATCTAACACACGCGTTTTTGATGTTACGTATGTAACTGGTGCTTCTGCTAATGGTGAATCATACTCAAATTCTTCTTTGGGAATAACTGGACTAATTGGCTATAGAGTAGACGGAACTTCAATATCTGTTTACGGTAATGATACAAGTCTAATGAGTGCTAACCTTGTTTCTGGTGTCAAATTAATTAGTAACGTATCCTCTACAGTTATATTGTTAAATAGCATTTCCGGAAAAGCTACAAACTCACCAACAGGAACTGTTGTTACATCAAACACATCACAAATAGTTGTTAATAACATCACTGGATATTATATTCCAGGTTTGAGAGTGACAGGTGGTTCAAGTACGCATACTGCAAACGTAACAAGTGTCGTAAGAAATACAGATTGGTTGTTTCCATATGCTGTAGCTGGTAACTATCTTTCAAATCTCGACACACAAACAAAGAATATGTTAACAATTGTTATCAAAGAAGTTGGAACGATAGCTTATCTTACAAATGTTAATCCAGGTATTGGATATTCAGCTAATCCAACAGTATCAATTATTGAGCCTGACATTTACGATCTTAGAATACCAGATCCATCAGGAACAGGATTCTATGGTTATGACGCTGTTGTTACTGCAAATGCTGGTACCGCTAATGGTGTTGTTACTGCTGTGCAAATAAGTGATTCTGGTTTTGGTTACATACCAGACGAAACAGTTTTCTTATCATCACCAAACAACGCTACATCTGTCGTTGGTGTTTCTGTCGTTGATTTGAACGGTCAGAGCTCTGGTACGTGGCTAAATAACAAAAGCTTTTTATCAGATTTGATGGCAATACAAGATAGCAATTACTATCAAACATTTTCTTATGAAATTTTAGCAACAAGAATGAAAGACACTTACGAAAAGTTTGTAAACGATTTGATCCACATCAGTGGTATTGCGCTGTTTGGAAGATATAGTATCAAGAGTGAACTAGTTAGCGGCGATAACGTAGTTGTACCAGTTGCAAATAACGGTATTATCCAATCATAAATATAATAAATTAACCTGGGTTAGGCAATGGCAGTTTTAACAATAAATCAATATATTGACACAGCACAGTCTTTTATTAACAACGTTGCTAATTCGCAAAATTCTTATTACGTTTTCTACGGAAAGCCCGATTCGTGGGTCAACACAACGACAAACGTACCAGACGATACAGCTGTTCCAGTATCAAACGGTTCAGTTGCAGCATATCAACAGCAAATATATAAAGATCTAGTGTTTGGCAAGCTAATTACTAGTGGCCATGTGTCGTCTATGATACCAAGATACAATTGGTCAAACAACATCGTATACTCTAGCTACGACCAGAACGATCCATCATTATACGACAAACAATTTTACGTTGTTACCGATGCATATGAAGTTTATAAATGTATCGACAATAACTATGGTGCACCGTCAGTAGTTAAACCTTCTCTAACAACAACCTCTGGTGTATTTTCTACATCTGATGGATATGTTTGGAAGTATATGTTTACAGTTGATAGCACAGCTAATTCTGTGTTTACAACAAGCGACTATATTCCTGTTACACCAAATACAGATGTTGTAAACAATGCAACTGGCGGTTCTATTGATTTTATTAGTGTTGTGGCTGGTGGTAACAACTATCAAGCATATGATAGTGGATTTTTACAAAGCGTACAGTCACCGTTGATTGTTAGAATTGCTAATACAGCATCACCTACAAACGGCCGCTATGTTAACTCATCAATATATCTAAAAACAGGTTTTGGTTCTGGTCAGTTAAGACAAATAATAAACTACGATGGTTTAGGACGTCTTGTAACCGTTTCATCTCCTTTTGACACATATACTGTATTCAATGTAGGTAATGTTCAGGGTTCTGTTCAAAACGGTTTGTTACTAACACAACGAATTGATAGCGTTTCATTTTTATATTCAAAGGGTTTCTTCAACGTTGGTGATACAATTATCCAATCAGAAACACAAGCGACAGCTACGATCTTAACTTCAAACAATACTGTATTCAAAACAAACAAAACAAGTTCAAACGATTTTGTTATTGGTTATCCAATTTATAACACAACACAATCAGCAGTTGCAAAGTCTGGTAAAGTTAATCTGTTTACAAATGCTGTACAAGGCAGTGTCATTACGTTTGCTGGTTCTGGTTATTCCTCTGCACCATCCGTTACCATTGCTAACTCTATAGGTGACACAACGGGTTCGGGTGCAACTGCTACTGCATCAAGTAATTCAAGTGGAAGAGTAACTGGTTTAACAATAACAGCCAATGGTGCTAATTTTACATTAAACCCAACAATAACGATTGCTGCACCATCACCAATTTCTTTTAGTGGTAATACAACTAGTGTCAACGTTTCAAGTGATTATATAACTCTTGGTTCAAATGCTGCATACTTTTCCAATGGCGACCAAGTAACTTATCTTGTTGGTACTGGTAACACAGCAATTGGTGGTTTGACAAACAACACTGTTTACTATGTCACAAACACAACTTCAACAACAATTCAGTTAGCTGCAAATTCTAGTGGTACACCAATCAATATAACTGGAGCTGCATCATCTTCACAACCAGGCCATTCATTTACAGGTCAGCAAGCTACAGCAAATACGTTTTTAGGAACATATATTGTTGCTAATGGATCTACCAATTTCACAAGCGATTTTGCTATAAGTGACTTTGTTCGTGTTGGTGAATCAACCAATGTTAATATTAGAAGAGTTGTTGCTGTTAATAGTAGTGTTATAACAGTAGATCAACCATATCCTAATACTGCAAACGTTGGTGCTGCAAATGTTTACTCTCAACCTTATGCTGCACTTGTTACTTCATCAACACCACTAGTATCAAATGGTATTATTTCAAATACCAACTTGAACAGCGTAACAATTGCTTATGAAAACCCAAGCATACTTGCACAGTTGTATATAAGTGGTGAACGTATTGACATGGTTGGTTCTGATAACGTTGCACAAGGTGCAAACGGTACGGTATCATTCTCTAATTCTTCAACAGTTATTATCAGTAATGTTACTGGTACATTTTTATCTGGGGCAAATAACTACATCCGTGGTGCTTCAAGCCTTCAGAAAGCACATATCCAATCGGTCGTAAGCTTCCCAACAATAACTGTCCAATCACCAGCTGGATCGTTTGTGTCCGGCCAGCAAGTATATTTTAGAACGCAGCCAGATTTGACTGCAGTTGGAAATGCAACTGTTATTTCATCCTACAACTCACCTAACGAATTAACAGAATACATTATTTCTCCTACTGTCAATATCACAGGTGATGGTTCAGGTGCTATAGCTTATTCTGTTGTCAATACAACATTTGGTTCTGCAAATAACATTACAAACATTGTTGTTCTTAACCCAGGTGTTAATTACACCTATGCTAATGTTAGTATCGTTTCAAACTCGTTCTTTGGATATTATTCAAACGGAGCTCCATCTGCTGTCGCGGCAGCAAGAATAGCACCGCTATCAGGTCACGGTGCTGATCCACTAAGAGAACTTGGTGCAAGATACGTTGGTGTAAATGTTACTATAGACACAGGTATCAATGAAAGCTTTAGATTCCCTATATTTGGAAAATATCGTAAAATTGGTATTATTGAAAATCCACAGTTCCAAAACGTTGTTGTTGGATTGAACAATTTTGATAGAGTAAAACTATCAATTGGTACAGCTTCAACTAACTTCACTGTTAATGAGTATGTGATACAATCATCCTCAAATGCTGTTGGTCGTGTAGTATATGCTAACAACACTTTTGTTGAACTTAAAAACGTTGTAGGAACTTTTGGAACTGGCTCAAACGTATATGGGTTCACATCACTAACAAGCGCAAATGTTACAGCTGCTAACATTTCGTATTTCTCATCTCCTTCATCGGTTGAAGTAGTAAGTGAAAAAGTAAACAATGTTGTTACATCTGGTGTTATATCTGCAACTATATCACAGATTATTAGCAACACACAGCTAAGATTAACAGATGTAACAGGACGTTTCCAGTCAAATGCTGTATTGTTTGATAGCTCAACTAACAGTTATGCTAACGTTTCGTCCATATCAATAGCTAATGGTACAATCGATGTTACTTCAACTTTTGGCTTGAATTTCTCACAGCTAAGTAGATTAACATTGACTTCTAATACTGGCTCGTATATTGTAGGTGAAAGAATAGTTCAGAGTGTTGTTAATGCTTCTGCAACAGTTATGTCAACAAACACTGATTTTGATATATTATTTACAAATGCAAATGGATTATTCAATGTTGGTGATATTGTAACAACAAATACATCATCAGGTAATGGTATTGTTACATACGCAAACAGTTCATATTTAAAGTTAACTTCAGCAAAAGGAACATTCCAAGCTGTTGGTACTCAACGAGTAATAAATAACCTTAATATTGGTGCTGATGTTGTTAATGTTTATAGTGTTCTGTTGTTGAATGACGTAAGTCCCGTTGCTAACTTCCAAACAGGACAGTATGTTATTACAGGTAACACAAGTGGCGCTGTTGGTAGAAATGCATTGGCTGGAACAATAACATATCCTGAATTAGTTAGAAACAGTGGATCAGTAATATACTTGGAAAACATTGCGCCTTTAACAAGAGCCAACACAACAAAAGAACAAGTAAGTTTGATTATTAAGTTTTAGAGGAAAATATGGCTTTACAAACAGATCTTTCGCGCAGTCCTTATTTTGACGACTATGATTCAACAAAGAATTTTTATAGAGTTCTTTACAGACCATCAGTTGCCGTTCAGACTCGCGAACTTAATCAAATGCAAACTATTTTGCAAGATCAAATCGACAAGTTTGGCCGCCATGTATTCAAAGAAGGTTCTGTTATCGAAGGATGTTCTTTTACCTTTGACCAAAAATACAACTATGTAAAAATCAATGATAACTATGCTAACGGCACAGCATTTACTATTACTGATTTTGTTAATAACTATGTTACAAACTCAAATGGTTTGAAAGCTCTAATTATTAACACACAAGTTGGTTATCAATCACAGGATCCAGACCTTAATACAATATACGTTAAATATTTAAACACAGGTTCGTTTTCCAACGGTTCATCACAATCCGTGTTTGCAAACAATGAAACACTAACTATTGCTACATCAGCAAATGTTGTCATTGGAAATGTTGTTGTTGCGACTGTTACAAACTCTACTGGATTTGGGTATGCTTTCACCACAACAAGTGGAACAATTTTCCAAAAGGGATTCTTCATTAGTGTTACACCACAAACACTAATTGTTTCAAAGTATGACAATCAACCAAATAATATTTCTGTTGGTTTCAATACACTAGAAAACATTATTACTCCAGAAGCTGATTCGTCACTTTATGACAACGCAGCTGGTTCACCTAACTATGCAGCACCAGGTGCTCATAGATTACAGTTGGTCCCAACACTAGTTACAAAAACCACATCATCTATTTCAAACACAGAAGCGTTCTTCTCGCTTTGCGATTTTAAAAGTGGTTACCCAGTTTCAATAAAAAATGATCCACAATATGCAGCACTTGGTGCTGATATGGCAAGAAGATCATATGAAACTAATGGTGATTATGTTGTTTATCCTTTTGTCCTTTCAACAGAACAAAAAGCTTATGATGATCCTGACCATGCAACATACGTAAATCTTGTTTCATCACGTGGTTTGGGTTATGTTAAGGGATATAGAGTTGAGTATATCAACAATAACAAAATTGCATTAAGAAAAAGTACTGATTATGAAGCAATATCAGGTCAAGTTGTAAGTACCAATTTTGGTTATTATATTAACGTTGATCAGTATGCTGGTGAATTTGACGTTTCAAATGTTTACCAAGTTGAACTACATAACTCTCCTAAAAATGCTGTGTTGAATGGGTCATTGCTCTCAACATCTTACTCATCATCTACTAGAATTGGTACAGCGTTTCTGAGAGGGTTCAAGTATTCAGGTGGATCTATCGGTACTGGTAACGAGATCTACAACGCATATCTTTTCAACGTTCAAATGAATCCAGGCCAGAACTTTAGCAACGTTTTGAGTATAATCTATCGTAGCAGTGGAAGCACTGTAGGTATTGCTGATGTTATTCAAACTCTTGGACCATCTGGATATAGTACTACATTCCAAAACGCTCAACTAAACAACATGATTTTCCCATTTGGCCAAAGAGGCTTGAAGTTAGATGGGTTCAATAACCAACAGTTTGTATACAGAGACAAAGCAAACGCATCGTTCAGTACACTATCTTCTGGATCAATGACAATTAACTTGCCAGCTTCACCACATGGAACTGGTACAGAAACATTCTTTGACGAAGGTACACTTTCAAACGCAAACAAAGATACGTTCATTGTTGTTCCAACTACATCAGGAACTACAACTGCAAAAACTGGTACAGTTGCTGTAACTGGTTTAACCACACCATCAGGAACTGTTTCTGGTGTTGCAGGAAGTACAGCTGTTGTTGGTTCAGGAACAACATTTACTTCTCTTACAGTTGGTAACTGGATCATTGCAAATGGTGAAAAGCATGTTATTGCATCGATTGCTAATACAACATATCTAACTATTGCAACACCATGGGTTTCAACAGTAGCTGCTAACTCATTCCAGCAAGGTTCCATAACAGTTACTGGTACATCGACAGCATTCTTGTCAGATTACATGGTTGGTGACTTTATTACGTTTAATTCTGAAACCCACCAGATTGCATTTATTGCAAACAATACATCATTGAAAACAGTGCAATATTGGAGCAGCAGTGCATCGTCAAATACACACGCTAAGACATTCCCAGCTGGTGTTCCTCTCGATTTTACAAAATCAAATGGCGTAATTAACAGATCAATTGTTGCAACAGCTAACTCAGCAACATTTACACTTGGTGAGCAAATTACTGGATCATTCAATGCGTTTGCATATTTTGATACACTAAGATCTGCTACTGTTCCTATTAAAAAGAACCTTAAGAGAAATGTATATGTTTCTATCAACTGCGCAAGTGCTGGAACATCAGGTACGTTTAGCTTAGGTCTCCCAGACGTTTATCAAATAAACAACATCTTTATTAACAACGGTGGTACATATTCAAACGCTGGTGTTGATTATTCTTCTAACTTTACATTTGATAATGGCCAAAGAGATGGCTATTATGACCTAGCTAGTATCACAGTTAACGGTGTTCCTCTAGCTTTGACATCTAGAATTATTGTTGATATGGATGTGTTTGTTGCAAGTACCGACCAAGGCGTTGGCTTCTTCTCAGCTAATTCATATCCTGTTGACGATGTTTACCCTGAAAGTAATACAGGAATAAACATCGCTGCTAACACAACACCACATATTACAACTGCTCAAATTCCTCAATACACTGGTTCTGATGGATCCGTATTCGATCTTCGTGATTGTATTGACTTTAGACCACAAGCTGCTAATACTGCAACATATCTTTCTAACTCTTCAAATTGGATGACAACAACACCAACTGAAAACCCATCTAATGCGTTTACAGTTAGTGTACTTTCAACTGGTGCATATCTACCTTCACCAGATAGTAATTTTCAATCAGATATCCAACATTATCTAAGAAGAAAAGACAAAGCTGTTATTGCAACAGATGGCACAATGAGAATCATTGAAGGAAAGCCTAGTAACAATCCACCAGTGCCCTTAGATCTTCCTGGTTCTATGACACTTGGTGTTATAGATGTTCCTCCATATCCATCACTTTCAACACCAGAAGCAGCTAGTGCAAAGCGCTATGATTATGCGATCGCTGTAACGACAACACAAAATAAGCGTTACACAATGCAGGATATTGGTGTCCTTGCAAACAAGATTGACAATCTACAATACTACACATCATTGACACTACTTGAAAAGGCAGCAACTGATCTTCTTGTTAGATCTTCAACAACTGGCCAGAATAGATTCCAAAACGGATTCTTAGTTGATCCGTTTAGAGGACATGACATTGGTAATGTTCTTGATCCAACATACAGAATTGCTATCGACCCATCTAAGACTGAAATTAGACCACAATTCTTCCAGTTCCATAGACCGTTTAAATTTGCTAACAATTTAAGTACAAACATTGTACAAACTGGTGGTGCAACACTATTGAAATACAACGCTAATACTGTTTATATTCAGCAACAGTATGCGAGCAAGTTTAGAAATTGTATCGATGGTAATATCTTTGTCTGGAGTGGTGCAGTTACTTTTGATCCTCCAGGTGACACGCAACCCGATTTGACAAAGTCACCAGATGTAGTAACAAATATTGATCTTGCATCAAACTTCACTGCCATTGCTGCTGCATATGGTACTCAGTGGGGTAACTGGCAAACAACAACTGCAACAACATCTTCTGCAACAGCTGTTACAGGTACAAGTGCTATAACTGATCGTTATGGCAATATTACTCAAACAACTAATAGTCAAACAGTTACAACAACTCAACAACAACAACAAAGAGTTGGTACTCAGTTGGGTGTTTCAATTGCAACTAATAACTATAACCTTGGAACATATGTTACAGATGTTAGCATTCTTCCATATGTAAAATCAATCTTTGTTAATATCAAAGCAACAGGATTGAAGCCAAACACACGCGTTTATGCGTTCATGAATGATGTTGATGTTAATGCGTGGATGAGACAAACTGATGCTACATATAGTGCAGCTGCAACTTTTGACGCAACACATGGTTTAATAACTGATTCAACTGGTACACTTTATGCTAAGTTTACCATACCACCAAATACATTTAAAGCAACAACACTTGTTATGAACCTCTATGACGTTCCAAACCCAATTACTGGTTTGAATGCTATTACAACACAAGCATCTGGAACATTCTACGCTACAAATATTTCTACAGCAAAAGGATCATCAATTCTATCTGCTCGTGAAGCTGTTGTTAGTGTTCAGGAAGTTACAGATCAAAAGACTGTTACAACACAATCAGTGACAAATAACCAAGCAACAATAGTTATACCTGGTCCTCCTCCACCTCCTGTTTACCCACCATACTATGGTGACGGTGGTGGTAATTTTGGTGGTGATGGCGGTGGCGGCGGTGGTGGTGGCTGTGGCAGCGGCCCTGGTGGCAGTGATTGCGGCCCTGGTAGCGGTTAATAAATATAATAAATCAATTTAGAGGATAGAAATGACAAAACCCATTGGCCAAACGTTTTTTATTAATGAACCTATTGGTGGTGTTGAAGGTGTTGTGCTTACAGCAGTTGATATTTACTTTGCTCAAGTAAGTAAAACGTATGGCATTGAGCTTCAGATTAGACAAACAGATAATGGTAGCCCAACACCATATCAATTGCCTAACGGTTCAAAAACTTTGCAAATTGCAGATACATATCCATCAAATGCTAGATGGACAACAAACAATGCGGTTATTGCAACTGGAACACCTATTATTCAAGCCTCTGCTGATGCAAGCATTCCAACAACGTTTGTATTTGATACACCAGTTTTCTTACAATCACAAACATCTTATGCTTTGATGCTTATACCTGTTGGTGGTAATCCGGATTATAATGTTTGGATTGGTGAAATAAACAAACAAGATGTTTCATCAAAAACACCAATTCAAACAAACAACGATACCGGTACATTATTCCTTTCATCAAATGACCTTCAGTATACAGCGGTACAATCAGAAGATATTAAGTTTACAATATATACAGCTGACTTCTCGCCTGCGGGTGGTTCCGGTCAAGCGGTGTTTGTTCCATTTAATGAAGAAAATGTTATATACGATCAGTTGAGTGGATCATTCACACCAAACGAATTTTGCTTTGTAAGTAACAACAACTTTTATCTATCGTTACTGAATATTTCATCAAATACAGCAGCTTTTACAACAGGTGAAAATATCTATCAAAGTAACGGCATTGCAAATGTTGCAGCTGGAACTGTTCTATTTGCAAATACATCTGTTATTAAAGTGTCTAACACATCTGGTACATTTGTAACATCATATCAAGTACAAGGTGGCACTTCGACAGCAAATGCCGTTGTTTCATCGGTCAATTCAAATGTAATGTGCTATTCAAACACAACATTAACCGTTCCATTTACAAACACATCACCTGGTTCAAATATATTCTACGCAAACCAGACACTATACGTTGGTAAATCAGATAGATCGTTTATGGATATCTTAGTTGTTAACAATGTTGTTAACGCTACAACAATAACTGTAAAGTCAATAACAACAAGTTCTTTCACTGAAAATGACGCCTTACTTGGTGATATTAGAGGTGATGCTATGTCGTTGTACGGAAGATACAGCGGCCCAGTTGCTGATAACATACTACCTTCAGATAGTTCTGTAGCGTGTTTCCTTTGGGATTCACAAGCAAACTCAACCCAAAATTTTGCCAATTCAATTGGAAGATTCATGGTTGGATTGTCATCAAAAGCATCAGCTATTGTTAAAGGCGTTGTGGATTTACCTTACAACGCGGTAGTACCACAGTTTGCAATCAATCAAAGTCAATCAACAAATATAGATTTCTCTTTCACGGGTATCGATAAAAGCGATTCTGTTGATGGTGCAGCATTTGATTTAACAAATCACGTTGAGCGTGAAATGACAGACAAGACACGTTTGTTTAAATCAAGAAGCAATGAGATTGTTAACAATAGTGGTGCCTATGAGACAAAAATATACGGTGCAGTTCAAACAGCAAATAATAAATTCTCACCGTATTTTGATAAGATTCAAAGCTATACAACATTTACATATAATAGTGTAGCAGCAAATGATACAATATATGGATACAGAGCTCAGATCAAGGGAACGAACTATCCAATTATTGGGGGTCCAATTAATGGTGAATATGTTCAGCAATTAAATGGTACTGGTATTATCTCGATAAACATTAGCGCCAATACTGGTGCTTTTACTGCAAGTGAGTTGATTTATCAAAGAGCAAACACAAGTAATGCAACACAAAACACAGCTGTAGGTACTTTATATTATGCAAATAGCTCTGTAGTGCAGGTTATTAACACAGAAGCTTCGCGCGGCTTGTGGACAAATACAGCTCAAATTGCAGGTGCAACGTCATCTTCCAACGGAACAGTATCAACTGTTACTAACACACTAGTAACAGGAAGATTGATTAAAGCAAATAGTTCTGTTTATTATATTGCTGGTGCAACAGGTAAGTTTGCTCCAGGCTACAAGATATATGCATCAGCAAACACACAGAAATTTACATATTGTAAAAAGGTTGACGACTTTGGTGAGAAATACACAGAGAACGTTTTCCTATATCAATCACGTTATATTTCAAAGAGTGTTATCCTTGCAGACAAGCAAGATTCTGAAGATTTGATTTGCTATCTAACTGCTTATAGACCAGCTAATACTAACTTCAGAATTTATGCTAAATTACTAAGTGCTCAGGATCCACAGAGCTTCTCAAATGTTTACTGGTCAAGAATGCCAGAAACATCATCACCAGCATTGTTAAGCAGTAAGTCAAATCCAGACGATATGCTTGAGCTAACATATTCGTTGCCAACATCACAGTTGATGGCAACCAATTCAAGTTCATGTAATACGACATCTGCAAACGTCACTGTGCTAACAACAACTGGTTATTCAAACAATTCATACATGTATATTCACGACACATCAACAAACAAATTCAATGTTAGAAAAGTGTTGTACGTTGCTAATAATACAACACTAGTATTATCAAGCATACCATCGTTTACATCATCTAACGCTGATATTGGTTTGATTCCTGGCTTGGAAGACGTTACTTGTGCATTCCACTATGATCAAAACAACAACATTATGAGATACGTTTCTAACACAGACGTTGTTTATGACAGCTTCAAAACGTTTGCTATTAAGATCGTTCCAGTTGCTGATGATCCAAGTCTTGTTCCTAGAGCAGCAGATATGAGAACCATAGCGCTTCAGGTGTAAAATGGACGTAGTAAAATTTGCTAAGGTTAGAGAAAATCCAAACCTAGTTCGAGATATGAATAGCAAGGCTATTTTGGAAAATGATGTAAACGCTCTCAATAAATACAAGGAAGAGCGTGAACAAAGATTAAAAATGGCTAAGGTTGTTCAAGAACACGACCAAATGAAAAATGATGTTGCAGAAATCAAGCATTTGCTTAAAGAATTATTAGGAAAAGTTGATAAATGACTGTTTCAATTTCTAGTTTAACTAACAATCAAACATTTGGTGTTCTTATTGATACAACAAATCGTTTGGCACAAACAGTATCAACAAATACTGTAACAACATATGTTGGCACCGGTGGAGCAGTAACAACAGGTAATGCTTTTGTTAATGGGTTCTTTGGATCCAACACAATGTTAATTAGTAACAACATTACCGGTGGTGATTTTTCAGCTTCTGCTAACTTAAATGTTACTTCAAACCTTAGCGTTATTAACGCAACTGCATTTTTTGGTAATACATCAGCAAATGTTCAATTAGGTTATCTCAGCTCAGCCAGTTCTATTCAAGAAAACTTTGGTAATCAAAACAACTACGTTCAATTAGCTATTTTGAACGGTAACACAGGTGTATCAGCCTCTGCTGACTTAGCACTGTACGTTGATCCTGTTGCAGGTTTTGCAAGTGACGGTTTTATTGATATTGGTATCAACAGTATTAACTGGTCTAATACTACATGGACAGTCAGTGGTCCCGGTGATGGTTATCTCTACACAGGCAATAGCAACCTTTCTATTGGTTCTAATGGTGCAGGATATATTAACTTCTTTACTGGTGGAACACTCTCAACTAACGAAGTAATGCGCATCACTTCTGGTGCCAACGTTGGTATTGGAACATCAACACCTGATGCAAAACTTAAGGTATCAGGAACTGCAAATGTTACTGCTAACGTTAATGTTGGTGGTGTTCTCTCGGTTGCAAACGTGTTTACCACTCTTCAGGTTGGATCTGATCTTCTTCCTACATCAGATAATACATTTAGTCTTGGTAATAGCTCAGCAAAGTGGAAATCTTTGTATGTTGGTGGTAGTACCGTTTATATTAACACAGCTACAATATCAGTCTCTGCTGGTAATACAATTAACATGCCTGCTCTTGCAGTTACTAACGCAGTAGCTGTTGGCGGTAACGTATCGTTTGCATATATTAATGCATCTGCTAATGCTTTTATACTAACAACCAACACATCATCTACTAACCTAGCTGTTTACGGTACAACCTTATTTGCTAATGCTGTATCTTACTCAAATACAATTGCCGTAACAGGAAATACAACACTTTCCAACACACTTGCTGTAACTGGAAATGCAACATTTTCTAATAGTGTTGCTATCACTGGTAACGTTGTTCTATCAAACTCACTAGCTGTAACAAGTAACGTTGTATTTTCTAATACATTAGCCGTAACTGGCAACACAACACTATCTAATACGTTAGCAGTTACAGGTGCAACTACAATTGGAAACACATTGGTCGTTGCTGGTGTTACTATTGTTAATAATAACTTCACTGCTAACGGATCTATTACTGCAAATGGTTCATTTGTACAAGGAAATGGTACTGCTACATTTTCTAATACAATAGCTGTAACTAATACAGCAACATTTAGTAATAATTTAATTGTAACTGGAAATACATCGTTAGTTTATATTAACGCAACAGCAAATGCTTTTGTGTTTACAACCAATGCTACATCAACTAATTTAACAATTACAGGCACAACAACATTTACTAACGTTGTTAATCACTCAAACAATATTACAGTAAGTGGTGCAGCAACGCTTAACACAGCAACGGTTACTGGTGCATTTGTAGCAAACAGTACTTTAGCTGTTAATGGTGCTGTAACAACAAATAGTACAGTAACAGTTAATGGTGCATTTACAGTTTCTAACGCAATTATTGCTTTAACAACAAATGCAACAGCCAGTGCGCCATACATTACAATTGGCAATACAACAGTTAATACTACTATCAACGCTTCTTCTATTTCAACAGTCAATGTAAACGCAACGACAATTGCTGGTACTTTAACAACAACCAATCAACCAAATATCACTGCAAATAATTCATTGTATCTTGGTGGTAATAGTGCAGCAACATTGAGAGCATATACTGATACAGCATATACAAATGCTACATCTTATACAGATACTCGTATAGCTAGCATCAACGTTTCAATTGAAAGCTATGCTGATGGTGTTGGTGCAACAGCGTATGCTAATGCGATTGCATTTGCTAACACAGTAGCTAATAATGCCTATACAAATGCTACTTCGTATGCATCAAACGCTTCAAATCTTACAACAGGAACTTTGGCTGCAGCTAGACTAAGTGGTAATTATACCGGTATCACACAAACTGGTACATTGTCCGGTTTAGCAGTGACTGGAAATGGTTCTTTTACAAACAATGTTACAGCAAATAACCTTTCGCTTACAAATAATTTAACTGTAAGTGGCAATGCAACTGTTACTGGTAATTTAAGTATTACTGGTTTGACAATTCTGAATAATATTCAAACAGGTAACGTAGTACCAGCTACAAACAGTTATTATCTTGGTAATACAACATCGAGATGGAATTTACTTGGTATAACACTAGACGTTACTGGTGGTAATTCTTCTTTTGCTAATGTTGTTATTAATGGAAATACAACAGCTGCAAACACATCTATTAATAATCTTGTTGTTGTAAATCAAGCTAATCTAACAGGTACAACAACTGTAAATGGTGCGTTCACAGTAGCAAATACATTACTAACAACAGCAGCAGCAAACTTAAATTCTCTTGGTGTTGTGAATGGTGCAAACGTTGGTGGTGACCTGAGAGTTTTAGGTAGCTTGTATATTAGTGGTAGTACAATTTCATCCAGTTCATCAACAGGCGACTTGATTCCAACATCTAACGGCGTTGCACTTGGTAACACAACAAATCGCTTTAATCTTTATGCAATGCTTGGTAACTTTGCTAATGATATCAATGTTGGTAATACAGTAGTAATTAATAGTGTTTCACAATCTGCTGCCAACAAAGTATCTATTACACCTCCATATGGAACATTTACACTAACAACATCTTCCAATACTGTTACAATTGGTTCTGTTCCATCGGGTGTTGTTGCAGGTCAATATGTAACAGGAACTGGTATTCCAACAGGAACAACTGTATATAGTGTTGGATCTGGAAGTATTGTTTTAACAAATGTTCCAACCACAGCTGGCGGCCAAACACTTACATTCAACAACCCATCAAATATTATTGATAATACACTAAGTGCTACACTCTATAGATCAGCTGATTTTACAGTAACAATTACATTAACTGATTCAAGTACACCTGGAACAGTATATTATCAATCAAGTAAGTATAATGTTCTTCACGACGGTGTTAATACATACGGTACAGAATATGGTGTAATTAATAACGGAAACATATTAGGAACATTATCTTCGGACATTAATGGAAGTATTGTTAGGTTGAAAATGACACAAACTGCAAACTTAACTAGCACACAATCAATGAGTGTTTCGATTGCAAGAATAGCATTGGCTGTATAAATATTAGCATAAGGACACTAAAATGGCAACAAAAGCTAATATAGTTATAGATCAAGGGGCAACTTTTAGTACTGAAATTTTGCTTACTGATGATGCTGGAAATACTCTTGATCTTAGTGGATATACGGGTATATCACAAATCCGTAAATCTTATACATCATCTTCTTCAACAAGTTTTTCAGTAACACTTAATAGTGGTATGGTGCAATTGAATCTAACATCAACACAAACAGCAGCAATTACTGCTGGTCGTTATGTTTATGATGTATTTTTGACCGATTCTTCAAATACAGTAACAAGAGTAGTTGAGGGGATAGTAACTGTTACACCTAGAGTTTCACACTAATGTCGATACAAGCAGTAGTCAGAAGACCTAATTTAATTGTAGCAAATACAACGGCTTTGACTACTACGCAGTCAAACCCACCTCTTTCTTTGAAAAATAACGTTCCTGGTATAAGCCAAAACTATCTCCATAACCTATTAGATGTTGTAGAAGATCACCCAACAGATGGTGCAACGTTAGTATATAATGCAAACACTCACAAATATGAAGTAAAAACACTGACCGTTGAGGCAACCGCAGTTGATGGCGGAACTTTTTAATAATAAAAAATAATAAATAGAACAAAAGTTTTCACCTAGAGGGAATAAATTAAAATGGCCGCACAAGGTAATAATAAAATCCAAATCAAAAGATCTACAGCGAATCCTACAATCCCTTCACTTAGTGCAGGTGAACTAGCGTTCTCGCAAGCAAGTAATACACTATTCATTGGTGCGCCAGACGGTACTAGTGGTAATATTCCTATTGGTGGTCAAAGAGTTCCTGGTACGCTAACAGCTAACCAAGCTCTTGTTGCTAACAGCACAAGTGGTATTGATAAAATTATTGTTGCTAATGCTGCCATCACAAAGTTATATACAGCACAAAATGGTTATGGTTCATCAGGCTACGTTCTTGCTGTTGATGGTTCTGGTAACGTATATTGGACATCTGCTGGATCGCTAACAGTTACACCAGCTGGTTCAAACAAATATGTTCAATTTAATGATAGTGGTGCTCTTGGAGCTACATCCGGATTCCAATTTGATAAAACAACAAACACTGTTTCTGTTTCTAATGCAGTTTCTGTTGGTAACTCATCAACCAATACTGTAATTGGTTATAACTCAACAGATTCGTCTGTAGCAGAGTTTGGAGCTAATCAAAATAACTTTATTGAAGTTGCTATCTACAATTCAAACACAGGTGTAACAGCATCTGCTGATTTGGTTATTAACGACAATGGTGGGCCTGGTACTACTAACTTTAACTTTGTTGACTTAGGTATCAACGGTTCTGGTTATTCTAATACAAGCTGGACAATTAATGGTCCTTCTGATGGTTATCTTTACACAGGTAATACAAACTTTTCTATTGGTACAGCAAATACAAATTATCTAAGCTTCTTTACTGGTGGCACACTAGCTGCAAACGAAAGAGTACGTTTGCTTGCGGGTGGTAACGTTGGTATCAATTCAACTACAGCTGACGCAACATTAAAAGTTCAAGGTACAGCAAACGTAACTGGTGCAGTTACAATTGGCGGCCAAACAACATTTGGTGCAAACCTAATCTTGGGTTCATCTGCAATTTCTGCTAATGGTGGATACGGTTCTGCTGGCCAAGTATTGTATTCAAACGGTACTGTCAACTACTGGGCAACACCAGCAGCTGGTGTAACTGGTTCTGATACACAAGTACAGTATAATGCATCAGGATCAGCTGGCGCATCTGCTGGTATGACATTTGCTTATACAACAAATACATTTACAGTATCTAATACAATCGTTGCTGGCCTTGCATTAAACATCAATGCTTATGGTACTGCAGCTAACGGTATTGCTGCTAACTCTTCAACAATTAAAATAGGTAACAGTTCTGTTAATGCTTCTATTAATAGTACTGCATTTTCTGGAAGTGCTAACAACGCAGCATATCTAGGTGGTGTTGCTGCTTCTTCATACGCTACACAAAGTTATGTAACAAGTCAAGGTTATCTAACATCATCTTCACTTTCTGGCTATGCAACACAGTCTTATGCTGATACAGCTGCAGGAACAGCTTATTCAAATGCGATGGCTGATACGCTATCACGCAATGGTTCGTATACAGGCAACAATACTTTTGGTGGTACAAATACTGTAATCAATTCTAATACCTTTATTAATGCTACTCTTGCTGTAAGTTCTTACGGTACTACAACGGGTGGTGTTGTTGCAAACACAACTGGTATTTTCTTTGGTAATACTGTTTCAAATGGCTATATCAATGCAACAGCATTGTTCTTTGGTAATGCTACAGTTAACACAACACATAACACGACACTTGTTCAAGTTGCAAATAGCACAAGTACAGCTAACTTAACCGCAGCTGGTTTGACTATTGGTACGGCTGTTGTTAATACTACTGTTCACCAAATTGGTGCAAACGTTTATGCTAATGCTTCAGCATTCTTCGTAGGTAACTCAACTGTCAACTCAATTATGACAGCTGGTTCACTAGCATTGAATGGTTCAACTCTTACTGTTGGTAACTCTACTGGTACAACAACATCAGTAACATTTGGTAACAACAGCGTTAACACAACATTTGATGGTGCATCAGTTAAAATTTCTAATGCTACCGTTACAGTGTTCCAAGCCAACACAACCAACACTCTAGTTTATTCACTACAGACAGTTGTTAACACAGCTTCAATTGGTTCTGCAGTTTCTGTAATTGCATCTGGTAACGTTGGTATTGGTAACTCATCACCAACAGATAAGTTGTCAGTAAACGGCACTGGTTACTTTGGTGGTAACGTAACTATTACTGGTGCAAACATTGTTGCTACATCTTCTCAATTGAATGTTAGAGACATTGTTGCAACTGGTAACTTAACAGTTTCTGGTACAGTTACAACACTCAATACACAGACACTAACAGTTAATGACAATATCATTGAACTTGGTCTAAACAACACTACAACAGATACTGTTGATACAGGGTTCTTCTCTCCAGCCGGTAATGCTACAGCTGTTTGGTATTCTGGTATCGCTCGCGTTGCAAGCTTCTCAGCAAATAACAACGCAGTATTCAGAGTATTTGTATCTAACACAAATCCAAACACAGCTTCTGTTATTGAAAATACTTCTAACACAACAACAAGTACATTAGTTGCGTACTTGGCTCCATACGCTACATCATCATCTCTTGGTGGTGCGTTTAGCGTCAATTCAACTGCGATCGCAATTACAGCTAACAGTACAGTTTCAGCTAACTTTACAGCAAACAGCTTGTCATTGTCAACAGCACTAGCAGCATCATACGGTGGTACTGGCCAATCATCCTATACGGTTGGTGACTTGCTATATGCTTCAGGTACAACTGCACTAAGTAAGTTGAGCACAGGTGGTTCTTCCGCAAATGGTTATGTGTTACAGGTTGATTCAGCTGGTCTTCCAATTTGGGCAGGCCTAGATGGTGGTACATTCTAACAACTGAGGTTATATTATGAATGAAGAATTTATTAATGTTTTCATTGAAACTATGAATAATAAAATAAGTGATTTAACAAAGAGCGAAATGATGCTATCAACTAGGCTAACATTAGCTGAAAAGTTGATAACAGCTCTCCAAGAAGAAAACACAAAATTGCAGGCCAGCTTAAATAAGAAGCCTACAAAGAATAAGGAAGATAGTACTTTTTGATCCCTGGTACATACCAGTTTAATAGGGAAGCCATATGGCACAGGCAAATACAAAGTTTCAGGTAAAGAGAACGACTGTTGCTGGTCGTTCTCCAAATACTACCAACTCGTCTAATACTCAATATATTAATCCTGGTGAGTTTGCGCTAAATCTTACCGATCAAATACTATATTCTTCTGATGGCACCAACTTAATTGAAATTGGTGCAAATAATACAAATCAAAAAGTTACCGGTACTTTAACTGTTAATAACGTCAGTGCTTCTGGTAATGTTACGATCAACAATAACGTTGATTTAAATTTTAAAGCTCTTTCAGGTGCGAACGTATCGTTTATTCAACAAAGTGACGATAACTTTGTTTTCTATTCAACATCTACAACAGGTAGTCAAAGAGCTGTTTGGGCTGTATTTGCTAACAGCAATACAAGTTCATTTAGCGTTCAAGTACCTACTATATTCAATGCTAATATTAATATTGGCACTTCAGCTCTTACAGCAAACGGTACGACTGGTACAGCTGGCCAATTCTTAACATCTAATGGTTCGGCAGTTTATTGGTCTTCTGCTGGTGGTGCTTCTGTAAACGTAGCTGCTCAATATACTTGGACTAATACTCAAACATTTGCTGCAAACATATCGTTTACTGGTAATAATATAAGTCTTGCTTCAAATACCGGTGCTATATTATTTGCAGGTAGTAGTGATAATAATTGGAAAATTGGCCGTAATACCGGTGCAACAACAAAGTTTTACTATACCAATAATACTCTTGATATTGTCGCAGCTGGTTCAAATCTTGAAGGGTTTGTAATTGGCCAGCCCGGTGGAAACACATACTTAGAAACTGGTTATGCTGGTACATTTACTAAAAATCCAATATATGTTGGAAACGCAACAGTAAACGCTACGATCAATTCTACATCGTTTACTGGAACATCAAATAACACTCTATACGTTGGTTCTGTAACAGCAGCTAACGTTGTATCTAATTCACAGCTATCTAGCAACCTTGCAAACTACCAAACAACAGCTGGTTTAAGTGCAAACGTTGCAACCTTAGCAGCTAACAACGCTTCATATCTTGGGACAGTTCCAGCAGCCAACTATATTCAAAATAGTGGTGCTTATACAATCAGTGGTGTTCATACTCACAGTGCAAACATTGTTATTAGTACATCTGCAGGTATTGTTGCAAACGGAACAATTGGTACAGCTAACCAAGTTCTAACTTCAAATGGTTCATCTGTTTATTGGTCAACACCTACAGGTGGTGCATCAGTAACAATATCTGATACTGCACCATCTTCACCATCAGCTGGTAATCTTTGGTATAGCAGTGCTACAGGTGATTTGTATATATATTACAATGATGGCGATAGTAGCCAATGGGTTAGTGTTAACGAAACGTATCTTGGCGCTCCTGTTAATACACCATTATTTACTGGTCTTGCTACATTTAGTAACGGTATCAATGTTGTTGGAAATGTTACCTATTCAAACGTAACATTCACTAACATGCCAAACTTTAGCAATAGCACGCTAACAAACGTAATTGCTAACGGAACAATAACAGCTAACGGTACAACCGGAACAGCTGGATATGTATTAGCAAGTGGTGGTTCAAGTTCAAATACATATTGGGTGCCACTAAATGGAAATCTAGATTACGGTTTAATTACTGGATCCGTTACTGGATCAGCGGACTATGGTTCGATTCTATAATAGGAGATAGGAATGGCACAGCAAGTGCAATTTAGAAGAGGTGCTTCATCGGACTACGCATCGTTTACTGGTGCGGCAGGTGAAGTAACTGTAGATACAACTCTTAAAACAATAAGAGTTCATGATGGTTCAACCGTTGGTGGTAGTATTGTTGCTACAGCAAATGGTGCAACGCTTACATCTACTACTTTAACTGCTCCTACTATTACAACAGCGACAATAACTACGCCTTCAATTGCTAATGCTTCTATCTCTGGTGCTAACAATCAGCTGTCTGGAACACTTATAGTCAATGGTGGCGCTATTGCTAACGGAACATTTACAAACTACACAGAAACATCATATTCAAATGCTGGTATTGGTGCAACGTTTACCGCTAACTTATCACTTGGTACAGTTCAATTATTGACTTTAAATAACAACTGCACATTTACAATGCCTTCACCAACAGCAGGTAAAAGCTTTATTTTGGTATTAAATAGTGGTACCGGTGGCTATTCAGTAACATGGTCAACTGTTAGCTGGCCCGGTGGAACAGCACCAACTTTAACCGCAGCTGCAAGTAAGAAAGACGTGTTTAGTTTCTTTGCTGATGGAACAAATTGGTATGGTGCAACTATAGGACAAAATTACTAATGTTTGCTGCTGGAAAAAGTGGAGCTGTTACTACTAGTAAAGATCCACAGTTTAATTTAACATCTCTATTGGTGCACGCTGACGGAACAAACGGCGCTAACAACAACACGTTTGTTGATAGCAGCACTAATGCGCTTAGTATAACACGCAACGGCACTCCAACACAGGGAACATTCAGCCCGTTCAGCCAGACTGGGTGGAGTAACTATATAACAAGCGGCAATATAATAACCAGCACTCTGAGCGGCACAGGATTAAGTCCTTATACTAATAATACGTGGACTATAGAGTTTTGGGTATACACAAACAGTTTCCCCGGCGCCAACTACTATACTCTAGCAAGTAAAGGAACTAGCGCCAATAGAGATTGGGCAGTTTTCATCAACACAAGTGGTCAAATCAGCTATTATTACAGCCCAAGTTCTGGTGATTATTTTGTTACAGCAACATCCGCATTAACCAAATACACATGGCAACATGTAGCGATAGTCAGCAATGCTGCTGCTATCACGATATACTTGAATGGTTCAAGTGTTGGAACTGGAACGCAAACACAGTTCAACAGCTCTAATCCTACGTATTTTAACTTTGGCAGTTTTATGGACTATGGTGCTACATTCTATCCAAATGACGGATATTTAAGCAACTTTAGATATGTACAAGGAACAGCAGTATATACCGCCCCATTCACCCCTCCTACGGCACCATTAACTGCGATAACAAATACAAAGATGTTGACTTGTCAGTCGAATCGTTTTTTAGATAACAGTACAAATGCTTACACATTTACAACAACAGGATCACCAAGCGTCCAAGCATTCTCACCTTTTGCTCCCAGTGCTGCTTATGGCGTTAGTAGTGTGGGTGGAAGCATCTATTTAGGAACAACATCCGATTGGGTAAATGTCTCCCATAATAGTGTATTGAATCTAAGCACGAGTGATTTTACTTTCGAGTGCTGGATATATCCTACGAATCCAAATGCACAGACATACTATGGTATAGTTGGCAAACGCACAGCTGATGCTAGCTATGGCTATCTGTTATTTGGATTGAACAGTAGCCTTGGATTGATACTGCTAGCCAGTTCTAACGGTTCGGGATGGGATATAGCTAATTCTTCAGGTTCCACAGCTTTGAAGAAGAATGTTTGGAGCCATGTAGCACTGGTAAGGAGTGGTTCTGGTATCAAAGCCTATCTAAACGGTAATTTAGAAATATCTGTGACGTCGAGTGCTGCAATATTCGATAATACCGCGGCTATGAGCGTTGGTAACTGGAGTGAAACACAATCGTCGTATCCATGGATAGGGTATATCAGCAATTTCAGATTTGTAAGAGGGACCGCTGTATACACTGCTAACTTCACGCCGCCCGCAGCGCCAGTTACTGCTATTGCCGCTACCCAGCTGCTAATAAACGGCACTAACGCTGGCATCTATGATCAGACTGCTAAGAATGATTTGATAACCGGAAGCGGAGCTAAGATATCGACAGCGCAATCGCAGTTTGGTGGTAGTAGTATGTTGTTTAATGGTACTACTGATTATTTACAGTTATACAGCCCATATCCATCTCTAGTATTAGGATCAAGCGATTTTACTGTAGAGGGATGGTTTTATTTCAACACTTTTGGTTCAAACCAAGATTTGTTTGCGTTTGATACAGTAATTACAAACGGCTATTCTGCTTTGAGAGTGCAAAGCAATTCTACGGGGCTTGATCTATATATGAGTACTAGTGGTGGTGGTTGGGCGATTTCTTCTTCTACTTCAGGGATCACACTCGCTTCTGGTCAATGGTATCACATAGCAGTGGTAAGATCGGGAACAAACGTAAACCTTTATATTAATGGTACGAGTAGATTGACTGCCACAGGGCTTTCTGGCGCTCTTTATACAAGTAGTTCTACTGCCTATACAATAGGTTGCGTATACAGTGGCAGCTCGCCTGCAGGATTTTATAACGGATACATCGATGATTTCCGCATAACAAAAGGTTATGCTAGATACACATCTACTTTTACACCACCGACAAAAGCATTCCCTGATCGATAAGAGAGGATAATATGATTATTGCAAGACACGAAAACGATCAATACATTCTTGCTCATTACCAAGATATGTTTCCACATGTAAGTTTTTCATCCAATGGTCCTAACGACGATTGGTTTGCTGATAACCAATGCTATAAGGTATCATTGACAAAGGATTATGATTCTGAGACACAAGAGCTTGTTCCATCTGAGCCATATCTTGAAAATGGTGTTGTTTATACAGTATTAGTTTCAAATAAATAAAGATAAAAGAGTAAACAATGGCAATTAATTTTCCAACAGGCGTAGCTAACGGATATATCTTTACTGACTCGACTTCAGGCAGTCGTTTCCAGTATTATAGCACTCCTGGTGTTTGGAAATACATTGCTTATTCTACAACACCAACGTTAGCTAAAGCATCGCTAACAGGCGATGGCGCTACGACAAGTTTCGGCGTCCCAGGCGGTTATGTCGCGAACCAGATAAGTGTTTATCTTAATGGTTCTTATCAAAGACCTGGAGTTGACGTTAATATTGGCAGTGGTGTTAACATTGTTTTTACCACGCCACCACCGAACGGTTCGTTGGTTGATGCTGTTGGTACTGGAACATTCTCATTCAATGGCGCATCGGTTCTTGT
>Ga0208106_1000046_pt1 | contig 50783 bp, 37 predicted proteins | sample CryBogCBE25Jul08_FD_184577 | JGI IMG/M metagenome (GOLD analysis project Ga0208106, IMG submission 184577) | Freshwater microbial communities from Crystal Bog, Wisconsin, USA - CBE25Jul08 (SPAdes) | ecosystem: Environmental > Aquatic > Freshwater > Lake | place: Crystal Bog, Wisconsin, USA...
TCACTCCTCACTCCTCACTCCTCACTCCTCACTCCTCACTCCTCACTTTTCACTTAATTGACTGTCGCCCCTTCTCCAATTGCATCTTCAGGATTAATAAAATGCAGTTTTCCAAAAGCGTCTTCAGCCATTAGGATCATACCATTGCTTTCTATTCCACGCATTTTTCTAGGCGCTAAATTCACAACTACTGTAACTTGTTTACCTACAATTTCTTCAGGTTTAAAATGTAATGCAATTCCTGAAACAATGGTTCTTGTTTCGAATCCTAACAATACTTCTAGCTTTAATAATTTATCAGCTTTCTCAACTTTTTCGGCACTCAATATTTTTCCAACACGCAAATCTATTTTCGAAAAATCATCGAATACGATTTCTGATTTTACTGGAACAAAAGCTGGGATAGCTTTTTCTTCTTCATTATTTGCTTTTGATGCTTGCAATGCTTTATGTAATTTTTCTATTTGATAAGTAACTTCAGTGTCTTCGATCTTACGGAATAATAATTCTGGCGGACGAAGCGTATAACCTACACTCAATAATTTTAATTTGCCTGCATTATCCCATTCTAATATTTTGTCTACCACTTTTAATAAGTGACAGATCTTTTTAGCAGTGAATGGTAAGAAAGGATTAATTAAAATCGCAAGGTTAGCAGTCATCTGTAAACAGATATGCAAACAATTGTCGATCAATCGCTGTGCTTCCAATTTAATCTTTCCATTTTCATCAACCTGTTTCGCTAAAATCCAAGGTTCTTTCTTTTGCATGTATTGATTGCCGGTACGTGCTAAATCAATTACCTCAAATAAAGCGTCTCTGAATTTATATTGCTCTAATAAGGATTCTACTTTTTCTTTACTGTTCGTTATCGCTTTAATGGCTTCATTATCCAACTCATCAAAAAGTTCCGGATAAATAGGTGGCACTTTACTATTACATAATTTGTGCATGAGCACCAGGGCACGATTCACAAAGTTTCCGAAAATATTTACCAGCTCACTATTATTTGCATCTTGAAATCCTTTCCAGGTAAATTCACTATCCTTGGTTTCTGGAGCAATTTGTGTTAAATAATAACGGAGCGCATCTGCTAATTGTGGACCACCATTTTCTTTATTGATAAAGTCATCAATATAATCCTGCATTTCGAGTTTCCAGTTTCTGCTGGTACTCATTTTATCACCTTCCAAATTCATGAACTCATTTGCGGGCACATTATCTGGTAAAATATCGCCATGCAATTTTAGCATCACTGGAAAGATGATACAATGGAATACTATATTATCCTTACCAATAAAATGTACCAATTTGGTTTCTTTATCCTGCCAATAAGGCTTCCAATCTTTTCCATTATCTAATGCCCATTGTTTTGTTGCACTGATATAGCCGATTGGTGCATCGAACCAAACATATAAAACTTTTCCCTCTGCACCAGCAACTGGAACCTTAATGCCCCAATCCAAATCTCTTGTTACCGCCCTTGCTTGTAAACCACCATCAATCCAACTTTTACATTGTCCTATTACGGTATTTCTCCAATCGGTTGCATGATCTTTTAATATCCAATCACTCAAAAATTTTTCATGACGATCTAAAGGAAGATACCAATGCTGCGTAGCTTTTTTAATAGGCTTGTTTCCGCTTAATGTACTTACCGGGTTAATCAGTTCATCCGGACTCAAAGTCTTGCCACAGCGCTCGCATTGATCGCCATAGGCGCTTTCATAAGCACAATTCGGGCAAGTTCCTTTGATATATCTATCTGCTAAAAAACTATTAGCAGCTTCATCAAAATATTGTTCACTTGCTTTAATTTCTAGATCACCATTATCATTCAATACTTTAAAAAACTCTTGTGCTGTTTCATGATGAATTGGATCACTTGTTCTGTGATAGATATCAAATTCAATTCCCAGATCTTTAAAGTTCTGAGCAATGATGGGATGGTATTTATCAATAATTGCTTGTGCAGTTGTTCCTTCTTTTGTTGCTTGAATGGGGATAGCAGTGCCATGTTCATCGCTACCGCATACAAAAACCACATCGCGTTTCTGAGCTTTCAGATAACGTACGTAAGTATCTGCGGGTAGATAAGCACCTGCTAAGTGACCAATATGCTTCAATCCGTTTGCATAAGGCAAAGCTGCTGTAATTAAATATCTCTTCGGGTTCTTCATGTTTAATTTCTAAAGACTGCAAAAGTAAGCAATCTCCAATTAAGCTGTGGGTTTGCGGTAGGTTGGTGGTTTTTATGGCACGCAGATTACACGGATAAGGCGGATTACCGCGGATTTTATCTGTGTAAATCTGCAGAATCTGCATCATCTGCCTGCCATTATCTTTATTTTCGCGTATGATTAAATTACCACCCTATTTAAATAAAGGCGATACAATTGGTATAGTTTGTCCTGCTGGATTTATGTCATTGGAAAAAGCCGCAACTTGTATCGAAACCCTACAAACCTGGGGATATAAAGTAAAGCTCGGCAAAACTTTAGGGTCGCAGTTTCATTACTTTTCAGGAACAGATGAGGAGAGAGCTTCAGATATGCAGGAAATGTTGGATGATTCAACAGTTCATGCGATTCTTTGCGGAAGGGGGGGATACGGGGTAAGTAGAATCATTGATCAACTCGATTTTAAATCCTTCAAGAAATATCCAAAATGGATAATTGGATTTAGTGATATCACTGTACTACACGCAGCCCTTTATCAGCAGATGAAATTTGCCTCCATACATTCATCGATGGCTAGTTCATTTAATGATGGTGGTTTTGAGAATGATTATGTACAATCAATAAGAAAAATAATAAAAGGACAGTTAGCAAACTATAGTTGTGCGCCACATGCGTTTAATCATTTGGGGAAATCAAGCGGAGAATTGATTGGTGGAAACCTTTCATTGATAGTGCATATGATTGGAACCAAAACAGCCTATCAAACAAAAAATAAATTGCTATTTATTGAAGATGTTGGAGAATATATTTATCATATAGACAGAATGTTTCTACAATTAAAAAGATCAGGGTTTTTAGATGGATTGGCTGGATTAATTATCGGGGGTTTTACTGATATAAAAGATACTACTGTAGAATTCGGAATGACTGTTTATGAAACATTATATGAGCATTTGAAAGAGTATCAGTATCCAATTTGTTTTGATTTTCCAGTTAGCCATGATACGGCCAACTATGCATTGAAAGTAGGTGTCAAGCATGAACTTATTGTAACAAAAAATAAGTCAGTCTTGAAAGAGCTTCGTTAATTCAAGCTCTCTGGTAATGCTCTTTTAAGAATTCTTAACCAGTTACCGTGCATGATTTTTTCTATCTCTAATTCCGAATAACCTCTTTTTGATAATAGGGAAGGAATAATTTGTAAATCGGCGATGGTCTCAATATCATAAGGGCATTGTTCTTTTCCATATGCGCCATCTAAATCTGTCCCAATTCCTATATGGTTGGCATTGCCAGCAAGCTGACAGATATGATCCATATGATCGATCATTTTTTCTAAACTACATTTCATTTCTTTAGGTTCTGAAATGCCTCTTTGCCAATTTGGAACCATCATCCACGCATCAAGTGCTCCACCAATCACCGCATCTTTTTGAATCAGTGCTTTGATCATTTCATCACTGAATTGTCTGTTATGATTTACAAGTGATCTGCAATTATTATGACTAGCCCAAACAGCTCCATGATATATTTCCATGGCATCCCAAAATGCATCATCACATAAATGAGTGGCATCCAAAATCATATTCAAAGTTTCCATTTCTTTTAATAAGGCTCTTCCCATTTCGTTTAAAGAACCACTAGAATCTGTACCATTGGCATAGCGGCCGGGTCCATAATGTCCTGGGCCAATTGCACGTAACCCGTATGCATAAGCACGATGCAAATAATCGATATTCACTAATGAGTCGGCTCCTTCTAAACTTAAAATATAGGCAATAGGTTTTTTGGAATTCCAGTTTTCTAAATGATGTATCAAACCATTTAGATCTCTTATCTGAACCAGTTCTCCTGCTTCTTCCATGGTTCTGTACCAGCTAAGCTGGGCTTGTGTTTGAGCCCAGGCTTGTTCAGGCGAATTCCAACCTTTTAATTTTGAAGTTGGAGAAACATAACGTGCAATTTGCGTAGCAACTACTAATCCAATTTTTCCTTTTCGCAATTCAGGAAATGCGACTGTACCCTTGCCTCTGTCTGGTTTATCGTTCATTCCTTTTTCAAGCTCACGAATAGCCATAACTGGTAATCGCAAATCGCGGTTCCATTCCATAGCATTCATACTCAAATCGAGGTGGGCATCTACTATCAGCATCTTTGATATTTAAATCGTTATTTTTCTATCTCTGGCAATAACTTTCCATTGTTTGTGTACTTCCTGATTTTCTACAATATTGGCTTCGGCATATAATGCTACGGTAGGGCAAATATGCATGGGCACACCATATAATACATCGCCTACTTTATAAATACTTGTATCTTCTACGTTTACACTTAGATGTTCTTCGCTCTGTGCTTTAGGAACAGCATTCGGTGCATTTAAAAAGTGTACACGCGGTAAAGGGTTTTCGGCTGCAACAGCTTTATGTCCGAGATCACAACAAAAAGTTTTTTCATCAATAATCGAATTGATTCTTGTAATAACCAATGCTGCATAATCAAATGGTTCATCAGGTACAATATGTTTATAGGTCCAATCCCAAAATATAAAAGTACCCGGACTATATTCTACACCCGTTCTATCGATATGAGTAGGAAAACTTGGAGAACCACCAACCACCACTTTCATTGCTTTCCCATCAAATAATAAAATATTGTTTTGTAATTGTTCCACTTTTGCAAAACCCTCATCAGACTTACGTTTTCTTTCAACAAAATCTGTATCACGTATATGTCCATCATATCCATGTATGCCAATTATACTGATTCCTTTTAAGGTAGAACATGCTTTATATAAAGTAAAGGCATCTTCAGCTTTTATGCCAGAACGGTTCATACCAATATTTAAATCGATATATACATCTAAATGCAATCCTGCTTTGATAAAAGCTTCAGATAGCTTTGTGGCAGTGTCAATATTATCGATAAGCGTACAAAAATGTGTGTTAGGGAACTTATTTGTCAAGACAATTAAACGTTCAATTTTAGGGCCCGTTGGCTGGTGTGCCAAAATCACATCTGGTGATTTTATATTTCCTAACATTTCTGCCTCGGCAATAGTGGCACATTTAAATTTATTGATGCCGGCATCTAATAAAAGTTGGCATGCTTCACTCATTTTATTGGTCTTCACATGAGGGCGCAATGATTCTGTACTTCCAGCCATTTCAATTAATAGTCGAATATTTTCTTTTGCCCTATCTGGGTATACTAATAAAGCAGGACTATCAACAGTTTCAATATTTTTAATTTCGTACCATTCCATTTGTTAGATTTTTAAAGATGCTTAATCATGTAATTCAAAAAGGGCTTCAATTTCAACGGGGATATTGCCGGGTAAGGAACCCATTCCTACAGCACTTCTTACTCCAATGCCATTTTCTTCTCCCCAAACTTTTGCAAAAAGTTCACTGCATCCATTTATTACAAAAGGATGTTTTTCAAATTCAGGAACACAGTTTACCATACCCAATACTTTAATAACACGTTTGATTTTATTAAGAGATCCTAAATTTGTTTTGATTGTAGACAGTATAGCTAACCCAACTTGTTGTGCCGCAATTTTAGCTTCTTCTTGTGTAAAGTGTTCACCAACTCTACCAACAATTAAAGAGCCATCTTCCTGTACTGTTCCATGTCCGGATACATAACAATGTTTACCATCAATCAACAATGGTTTATAAACACCAAGTGGCTTGGGAGCTGGAGGTAAGTTTAATCCAAGTAATTCAAAATTCTCATCTGCAGACATAATAATATTTTTAGATTATATAAAACTATTAATGATAAAGACACCAATAAGCCCGACTACAGAAACAATGGTTTCCATAACACTCCAGGTTTTTAAAGTTTCTTTGACGGTTAAATTAAAGTATTCTTTGAACATCCAAAATCCAGGATCATTTACATGAGAAAACATTAAACTCCCTGCGCCTGTTGCTAATACCATTAAACAGGGATTCACACCGGTACTTGCAATTAAAGGTGCAACAATTCCTGCAGTAGTTAATCCCGCAACAGTGGCTGATCCTACACTAACACGAATAATGGCGCTAATGCTCCAGGCCAAAAATAACGGATGAATTGATAAGCCTATAAGTGGTTGAATCAAATCATTGCTGATGCCTGAGTCTGTTAATATTTGTTTCAAAGCTCCAGCACCTGCAATAATGAGCAAGATGCTTGAAATATCTTTGATAGCATCACCCATTGGTTTCATGATTGCTTCAATCTTTATATCCTGTCGGATTCCTAATGTGTATAAGGCAATGATTAAACTAATCAGCATAGCGATTGATGGATCTCCAACGGTATGAACTATTAGAGTAAATGTATTTTGTTCTGAAAAAATAATTTTCACTATTGTATCTAGAGCTATCAATAATACTGGAAGAAAAGCTGCCAATATGCTAAAAAATAAACTCGGTAACTTTTTTTCATCAACCGATTGATTTGTAAAAACTGACAAAGGTTTTGAATGATATTTTTTTAAAGTCACTGAAAATATAGGTCCAGCGATGATGATAGCTGGAATAGCAATCATAAATCCATATAATAATGTTTTACCCAGATCTGCATGAAATTGTTGAGCCAATGCAACAGGGGATGGATGAGGTGGTAGATATCCATGTGTTACTGAAAGTGCTGCCAAAGTTGGCAAACCAAGATATACAGGAGGGATCTTATATTTCTGAGCAATAGTGATAACCAATGGTACTAATAAAACAAATCCTACCCCATAAAATAACGGAATGCCAACAATGAAAGCGGTGACCACTAAAGCCCATTGAACTCTTTTGCTACCAAATGCGTGAATCAAACTATCTGCAATTTTATTGGCGGCCCCACTATCAGCCACTAATTTTCCTAGCATGGCTCCTACAATCAAAATCACTAAAAGAGAACCCATGATATCTCCAATACCTTTTTGAATGGCACCCATAATTTTTCCTACTTCCATTTTGGTTGCAAGACCAACAGAAATCGACACCAATAAAAAGGAAAGAAATGGATGAAGCTTTACTACAGTAATGAGTAACACTAAAATCAATACGGCAGAAATAAGCAGAAGGGTGGGCATGCAGTCTCTTTGTTTTAAAGATAAAAGAAAAAATGAGACATACACAAATGATAAAGTCGATATATAAAATTGAACCCATTAACCTATTCTTCAGTGTATGGAATTAAATAAATTTAGTTAACCCTAGGCTTCAGCCTAAAACAAGAATAACTACAAATCTTGGGCTTAGGCTCAGACCAGCATCCTATCTATTTCGAGATAAGGGTTCACTTATAAGACCTCAAAGTTTAGCTGCACAATTAAACGATTAATTCAAAAGGAACTTTAGTTTTTCCTGCATAAGTGGAAACTCGTTTAAATTATGATGAGTTCCTCCTTCGATCGTTATAAATTGATCAGTTGGTTTAAATGCGCTCTTCAAAGCCTCTGCATTGCTTAATGAAATTAATTCATCTTTTGTTCCATGAAAAATTGTAATTGGTGCGGTTACTTTTTTGAGATATTGATCGGTGGGTAATTTAAAATGTAATAAGGTTTCTACTGGAAGTATCCATGTATAGTGGCGAACAAGTGAAACCATGTTTTTATAAGGAGTTTCTAAAATTAATTCTTTACAATCTCTGATACTTGCTAACTGAGCTGCAATTCCAGTTCCGATTGATTTGCCATAAATAATAATTTGTTTGGGTTGATAATTAACCCTAGCTAGTTTATAAACCTGAATGGCTTCTTCATATAAATTTGATTCGGTGAGTTCTCCAGTTGATTTTCCAAATTTGGGATAATCGACCATCCATACTTCCCATCCATTATTTGTAAAGTTTTTAGCAAATTTTGCATAGTGATTTACATTTTCGCGATTACCATGAAAATATAAGACTATACCTTTTCTAAGACTATCAGGAAGGATAAAGGAAATTATATTATAATGAGTGGCTTCATCAATATCTAGATTGATTTCTTTGAAGGGCTGATCAAAATGATAAGGAGTGCCATCAGTTAATGAAACAGGATGGAATATTATTTTTTCTTGTAAATAGTAAAAACTGATACCTAGTACTGAATAAATAAGCACGGCCAATTTAACCCAACGAAATAAAGGATTTGATTTTTTCATTTTTACCAATATCTGCGAATCTAAAGGATTATATCTGATTAATGTGGTGTTAGTATTTTAGAATGTCACGTATGAAATTATGGTACTCATTATATGAGGGTAGGTTATTATGTCCACCACCATGAATACGGATTAGGGTAATTTTATGCGGACTTATTGCATGCAATTTTTCACTTTGAGAAATCGGGATTAACCAATCCTTGGTTCCATGAATAATATAGGTATGACAATTAACTTTACGTATCCATTGGTCGGTTCTAAGTTTATAACGTAACCACCAACGATGCGGTAAGATTGGTAAAAATCTTTCTGCTACTTTTATAAAACTATAATAAGGAGCATCTAAAATCAGATATCTTGGCGAATTATCTGCTGCTATTTTAGTAGCAAAACCGCTGCCCATACTTCTGCCATACACCAAAAAATGGTGTTCTGGACATTTCTTAAGTAATTGATTATATACAAACTGCATATCATTCAACATTTCCTTCTCACTTCTTTTGCCAGTGCTTTTTCCAAAACCCCTATAATCAACTAATACTACATCATATTGAAATCTGTAAAAATCCCTAGCATATTTTGCCCACCCCTTAATGCTTCTGGAATTACCATGAAAATATAATATGAGCCCTTTTGGTTCATTGCAATAAAAATGAAGACCGTTAATTCGAACACCTGGAGTTACATCAAAAAATAATTCTTCAAATGGAGCGTCGTATTTGAACTTGAAGTCTTGTGAGAGTTTTTCAGGCTTAAAAATAAATTTTTCTTGAACCAGATAGGCAAATAATAGGATTACTCCATATATCAAAATGATATAAAAAAAAATTGTTGGCAATCGTTTTGAGCAGACTTTTTAGAAATTGTCTGCTCAAGAAAGATACAATTTTCCCTTGGCTTCTGTAAAGTATTGATTTTGGAACCCTGAAATGTCTGGTTTGGTTGAAATTGGTAATAAATTTTAATCGAAGCCCTTAAAATGTGCCCATTACTTTATTGCTTTATTTCGAAGGAATCTTTTACCTTTTATTTGCATTTACTTAAAAACTAGTTGCCGTACATTTGAATTACAAATAAGTTTCCAGATGCAAAAAACCATTTTCCTTTTGTTTGCTAGCATATTATTGATATGTTCAGGATTAAAAGCGCAGCGGATAGTTTATTCTGAACCCGATAGAGACGACTCAAGAACAGTCAATTTTGAAATAGTTGGAAAAATGAATGGGAATATTCTGGTTTATAAAAGCTATCAAAATATGCATTTTATCTCAGTTTTCGATGCTGATATGAAACAAATAGAGAAAAATAAACTCGACTTTATAAATGACAAAGTGCAGGATGTAGATTTAATTCAATATCCGGATTTCATTTATTTGTTTTATCAATACCAAAAGAGGGGAGTTTATTATGCAATGGTTGCCAAACTCGATCAAAAAGGGAAAATTATTGATAAGCCAATTTTACTAGACACGACTGCAGATGTAAGTTTTACTAACACTACAAAAATTTATACTATTTTGAATAGCGAAAATAAACAGCAAATTATGCTGTTGAAAGTTAGTACAAAAGATGATCGTTCACATATACTCACTACGCTACTTTATTCAAAAGATCTGAATCTTCAAAAACGCTCAAGAATTGTAGTGAAAATGCCTGAAAGGAATGATTTTCTTACAGAATTTGCACTAGATAATGAAGGCGATTTAGTATGTATTAAGGGCTCGGGAACTTCACAGAACGATAATATCAATAAGATTTCAATTATATCAAAAACTGCCAATGCAGATAGTGTACTAATTCGGGATTTAAAGATTTCAGGTATTTATCTGGATGATATTCGATTAAAGATTGATAATATAAACAAACACTATGTTGTTTGTTCATTCTACAGTAAGCAAAGGAGAGGAAATGTCGAAGGTCTTTATTTTGCAGTTTGGGATAAATTTCAAAACAAATCCCTAAGTACGCTCAATACTATTTTTACAGATGAATTTAGAGCAGATGCTAAAAATGATGGAAATTTAAAAACTGCGTTTAATGATTTCTTTTTGAAGAATATAATTTTAAAAAAAGACGGGGGATTTTTCATTTCAGCTGAAGCAGCATATAGTAGCACCAAGGGAAATACAATGTCAAGATGGGATTACTTAAATAACTCTCCATTTTACTCTCCTATGTCGTATAACTATTATTCTTATAATTCTCCCCTTGGGTATTACCCTTGGGGTAGATATAATACGTATACTAACAATACTGTTACTAGATATTTTGCAGATAATGTTGTTTTAATTTCATTTAATGCTTCTGGTAAAGTAGAGTGGAGTAATGTAATAAGGAAAGCACAATATGATGATAATACCGATAATTTTATTGGTTATGGTGTGTTGAATACGGGCGATAAAGCACATTTCCTATTTAATATCCAAGAAAAACACAACATGATTTTAACTGATGAAAGCCTTTCGCCGGATGGCCAAATTGATAGAAATCCTACTTTTAAGAATTTAGAAAATGGATATGAGTTTATGACACGCCATGCAAAACAAGTAGGTGCAAGGCAATTGATAATCCCTTGCCAATTGCGTGGCGTTACCTGTTTTGCAAAAATTGAATTTTAATTTATAAGCTGTGGTATTTATTTTTCGAGACAAATCGATCGTTAACATTTTTTTCCTTATAATTCTATGTATTTCAGTGCATGCGCAATTATTCATTAATGATCCTGTATTAATAGTGAATAAAAATGATGGTTTTATTTCAATATTGCTTGCTAATTTTTTGACCAATATTTCTTCTACTATTCTTTTTATTGTTTTTCAACTGATTATACTAATTCAAGCTATTCGATTGAATATGGTACTAACTGATTTCAGAATGTACCAATCAACAAATTATATTACTGCCATGACTTATATACTTTTTACAGGTATGATAAATCAATGGAATTCTATTTCTGCTGCATTGATCAGTAATTCTTTGGTACTCTGGATTTTTATCCTTTTAAGTAGGCTATATAATAATCAAAATCCGAGAACATTATTGTTTAATATCGGAATGCTTGTGTCGCTCACTATCATGGCCTATCATCCAACCGCAATACTGATAATGGTTGTACTTTTTGCTCTAGCAGTAGTTCGCCCATTCCGTATAGTTGAATGGATATTATTATTGATGGGTATCCTTTTACCTTATTATTTTTTGGCATCTTATTTATTCCTAAACAATCAAATTAAAACTTTTACCCATTATCTTCCAATTTTGAAATTGCAATATCCTGTTCTACAAACTGACCTATGGATGTGGATTAACATAGGATATTTATTTATAGCGCTTATTGCTGGAATGATTTATTGGCAGAGGTATAATAATAGACTAGTGATGCAAATCAGGAAGAATTGGAGTGTTATGTTAGTTCTTCTTTTAATTCTAGTAATTGCACCTTTCCTGTTTGATGGTGCTGGCATGGATACGGCGATACTTTGCCTAATTCCTCTTAGCGCTTTTGTAGCAAACGCTTTTGGTTACCCTAGGCGATTAATTTTGCCTAATCTGCTTTTCTGGCTTGGCATCCTATTAGTTGTACACAATAATTGGGCACTCATCAAAAAATAGGCATTCTTTAACGCATGAGGCTTTATCTTTGAATCCAAGAGTAGTACTTTTTTAAAGATTAAATATTTTATATATGAAGTTCGGAGTAGTGGTATTTCCAGGATCCAATTGTGATAGAGATATGCAAGATTCTTTACAGAAAGATTTGGGGAAAGAAGTTATAATGCTTTGGCATAAAGACCAAGATCTTAGCATGTTTACAACAGACGATTGTATAGTATTACCCGGAGGATTTTCTTACGGCGATTACCTTCGTTGTGGAGCAATTGCTCGATTTAGCCCTATGATGAAAAGCGTAATTGAATTTGCAAATAAAGGAGGAAAAGTATTGGGTGTTTGTAATGGATTTCAAATTCTATGCGAAAGTGGACTATTGCCAGGAGTACTTTTGCAAAATGCCAATCAACAATTTGTTTGCAAAAACGTATTTATTAAAAACAAGAATGGGGAAGCTTTGAAAATTCCAATTGCCCATGGAGAAGGACGTTTTCACGCAGATGAGAAAACATTAAATGAACTGGAAGATAATGGCCAGGTAATTTTTAGATATTGCGATGAGCATGGCAATTTTGACGAAACGGCAAATCCAAATGGTGCAATAAGAAATATTGCTGGCATCGCTAATAAGAACAAAAATGTTTTTGGAATGATGCCTCATCCTGAACGTGCTACTTCATCTGCCTTGAGTAACCTGGATGGGAAAAAAGTCTTCGGATTATTAGGCTTAAACTAATTATCAAAATTTAGATAAAGAAATGAAAAAAATAGTACTAGCAATTTTCGCATTCATAGTTTCAACAAGTTTGTTTGCACAAATCAAAGACCCTGTTAGTTGGAAATATGAAGTTGTTAAACAAACTGGTAATAGCTACCAATTAACAATAACTGCTACAGTACCAAAACCTTGGCATATTTATTCTCAAAACACACCCAAAGGGGGACCAATACCTACTAAAATAAATATTAATTCAAACCCGCTGATAACTCTAACAGCAGGAAAATTGAAAGAAATTGGCAAACTTGAAAAAACACTTGACAAAAATTTTAGCCCCAAAGGTGTTGAAGTTTTATTTTATAGTGAGCAAGTTCAATTTATACAAAACATTAGTTTAAAAGGTGCTGTTAAGACTAATATCAGCGGATCTGTAGAATATATGGTTTGTGATGATAGTCAGTGTTTACCTCCAACGAAAAAATCATTTGACATTAAGATCCAATAACCTGCATGAAAAAACTTTTTTATAGCCTACTGGTTTTATTCGGCGTTATAATATTTAATAAAGTTGTTGCACAGGATATAAAACCTGTGCAATTTGCTTTTAATACACAACGTGTTAATGATTCGTTAGTATTATTAAAGATAAAAGTAAGTGTCGCAAAGAATATATCGCTTTTCTCAGTTAAGAAAAGAACCAATGATGATCCGTTTGTTTCAAGCTTATTACTCGATTCATCATTACTTAAATATCAAAATGAAACTGATTCAACTTCAGAGATAGGAAGCCTAAAATTAATTAAAGAAGCCGCTGCAGATGCATCTTACAGAGTATTTAACGATAGTGTAGAATTTCAATATTCTTTGCATATTTCTGATACAACAATAAAAAAAATAAAAGGAGAATTTACCTGGCTAGCTAAATCAGGTACAGAATTTCCAAGTGGTGTTGAAAGTTTCTCTGTAACTGTAAATGCATCTAAAGAAAAATTATTAAAGGATGTAAATACAGCCGACCAAAAATCTAAATCACTCTGGAGTATTTTTCTGATTTGTTTCGGAACTGGTTTATTAGCTATTATTACGCCTTGTGTATTTCCTTTAATACCTGTAACGGTAAGTTTCTTTTTAAAAAGAAGCAAATCGCGTGTAGAAGGAATTAGAAATGCAGTTTGGTATTCTATTTCTATTATTTCAATTTATACGATTCCAACTTTATTATTAACGATTATTTTCGGCGATAAGGTTTTATATACTATCTCCACTCATCCTGTTTCAAATATTTTATTTTTTATCATTTTCATCATATTTGCCACCTCATTCTTCGGTGCTTTTGAATTAACCCTTCCTAATAGTTGGGCAAACAAAGCAGATCAAAAAGCTGGGAAAGGTGGATTGTTAGGTATCTTTTTCATGGCTATGACTTTAGTAATTGTATCGTTCTCCTGCACTGGTCCTTTAGTAGGAACTTTATTGGGTCAGACCAGCACAAATGGTGTTAGCTCCGCTCCAATTATTGGTATGCTTGGATTTGGTGCAGGATTGGCTTTGCCTTTTTCGTTATTCGCATTTTTCCCATCTATGATGCACTCACTTCCAAAGAGTGGTGGATGGTTGAATTCTGTAAAAGTTGCTTTTGGGTTTATTGAATTGGCCCTTGCTATGAAGTTCTTGTCGAATGTAGATCTTGCCTATCATTGGCATTTGTTAGATAGAGATGTTTTCTTAGTTTGTTGGATAGTGATTTTTGGGTTAATGGGATTATATCTTTTAGGAAAACTAAAATTCTCACATGATAGTGATCTGCCTTATCTTAGTGTGCCTCGTTTATTTTTTGCAATCATAGTTTTTTGTTTTTCATTATACATGATACCTGGTCTATTGGGAGCACCACTTAAATTATTAAGTGGGTTTATTCCTCCTGCAACTACCCAAGAATTCAATTTGCAAAATTTAGAATATAAGATTGATAATTTACACTCGGTGTCATTAAATTCAAATCCTGCTGCTTCGAATGTGCTGCCCCCAAAGAAATATGTAGATAAATTAGAAGTGCCATTCGGCCTTGTGGCTTATTTTGATTTGAAGGAGGGAATGGCAGCTGCTAAAGCAATGAATAAGCCTGTAATGCTTGATTTTACTGGTCATTCCTGCGCTAATTGTAGGAAAATGGAAGAACAGGTATGGAAGAATCCAGAGGTTCTAAAAAGAATAAAAGAAAACTTTGTTTTGATTAGTTTATATGTAGATGAGTCAACTGAATTAACGGATGATGAACAAGTTAATAATTTAAAGGGACAAAAAATAACGACTGTAGGAGAACTAAACCTTGAATACGAAGTAACTAAATTTGGTTTAAATGCACAACCTCTCTATAAATTTTTAGATCTTACTGGCAAGCCTTTGAGCGACATTAATTATGGCTATGATCCAGATGTTGAGAAGTTCATCGCACACCTTGATGCAATGAAAGCAGCATTTGATAAAAAATAAATCAAAGTTCAAAAGGTACAATTAAAAAATAACTAATTCGCTTGAGATAAGGGCATAAAAAAAGTCAAAAATGATTTCGAATCTAGTTTTGACTTTTTAATTTCAACTTTATAAAGCAATATTTTTTTCTGCCATCATCTTTCTTAAATTAATTAGGCCATAACGCATTCTTCCCAAAGCAGTATTAATGCTACAATTTGTTATTTGGGAGATTTCTTTGAAACTAAGGTTTGCATAATGTCGAAGTACTATGATCTCTCTTTGTTCTTCAGGCAATAACTCTAGCATCTTCCTTACGCGATCGTGACTTTGACTCTGCATGATTTTTTGATCCGCACCTTCTTCATACACATTAATCACATCGAAAATATCTTTATTATCGCTGGTTTTTATTGCTGGGGTACGCTTAACCTTACGGAAATGATCTACACATAGGTTATGTGAAATGCGCAAAGCCCAAGGTAAAAATTTGCCCTCTTCCGTATATCGCTTATTTTTGAGGGTATCGATAATTTTGATAAATACATCCTGAAATAAGTCTTCAGCGAGATAGCTATCTTTAACAAAAAAGAGAATTGAAGAATAGATCTTGTCTTTATATCGATAGATCAATACTTCAAAAGCTTCCGTATCCCCTTCTTGGAAGGAGCGTATTAGTTCGGTGTCTGAAACATGTTCCAATGTTTTCATAGCATGGGGTTTTGTCAGGATTTCGGAAAACTCAGGATATTGGATAAAGATTTAATGCCGGAGTTATAGCTCTGATATTAATTCTAATGTTAAATTATCATTTTTTTAATGCGACAAATCGCTTGTGAAAAAGATTGTTAAAGGTTCTTAGGTTATTCACATTTATAAATGTTGTTTTTTATTGATTATTAGGCAATTATGGAATCTTCTTAAACTTAATCATCATTAAACTGTTTAATTTGCTACAGTATGACTACAAAAAATCAAACGATTGAAGAATTGAAGATTCCAGTTATGAATAACGATATCTTAGTTAAAGGAGCAAGGGTTCATAACTTGAAAAATGTTACTGTTACCTTCCCTCGTAACAAACTGATTGTTGTAACGGGTGTTTCAGGAAGTGGTAAATCTTCCCTTACTATCGACACACTTTTTGCCGAAGGTCAGCGCCGTTATGCCGAAAGTCTTAGTGCCTATGCACGTCAATTTATGGCCCGAATGGTAAAACCTGATGTGGATTATATAAAAGGACTTTGCCCAGCCATTGCCATAGAGCAAAAAGTTATTACACGCACTCCCCGTAGTACTGTGGGGAGTATGACAGAAATTTATGATTATCTACGTTTATTATTTGCACGTGCTGGTAAAACCATTTCTCCCATCAGTGGTAAAGAAGTTAAGAAAGACGATGTTATGGATGTGGTGAATTGTATAAAAGAGCAAGAAGCCGGTACCAAAATTGCGGTACTTGTTCCTTTTAAACAACATGCCAAAAGAGAAACCAAAGAAGAATTGCAGATATTAATGCAAAAAGGCTTTGCACGTATTTATATAAAGTCGGCAGCTGATTGTAGTTTAATGAGAATTGAGGAGTTACTTGAATTAGGGGATAAAGAAATTTCCAAACAAATGAAGCCTGGCAAATCACAGCCTGAAATATTCGTTTTAGTTGATCGATTGGTAACAAAAGATTTTGATGAAGATGATTTACATCGTTTATCAGATTCAATCGGGACGGCCTTTTATGAAGGCGAAGGTTCCATGTATTTAGAAATAAATGGATCAAAGCTTTTGCACTTCAGCAATAAATTTGAGCTAGATGGGATTCAATTTGAAGAACCCGTACCAAATTTGTTTTCGTTCAATAATCCATATGGCGCCTGCCCTACATGTGAAGGGTTTAGTCAGGTTCTAGGAATTGATAGTGATCTGGTAATACCAAATAGAAGTTTGAGTTTATATGAAGGAGCAATTGCACCTTGGAAAGGGGAAAAATTAGGATGGTGGAAAGAACAATTCATTAAAGGAGCCGGAGGGATTGATTTCCCCATTCATAAGCCCATCATTGATTTAACAAAAGAACAATACAAACAATTATGGGAAGGTGGGAAAACAGTTTCTGGTATCAATGATTTCTTTAAAGAAGTTGAACAAAATTTATATAAGGTTCAATATCGAGTATTATTAAGTAGATATCGCGGAAGAACAAATTGCCCAGATTGTAAAGGATATCGATTACGTCCGGAAGCACTTTATGTAAAAGTAGCAGGTAAACATATCGGGGAACTTTGTGAGTGGCAGGTGAAAGATTTAAAAGTTTGGTTTGATGAACTTCAATTGTCAGCAAGTGATGCAGCACTCACAAAAAGAATCTTATTAGAAATTCATCAACGTATACAAACCTTACTGGACGTTGGTCTTGGTTATCTTACCCTAAACCGGTTAGCTAATTCCTTGAGCGGAGGGGAAAGTCAGCGTATACAATTAACGAGAAGTCTGGGTAGTAACCTTACCAATAGTTTATATATTTTAGATGAGCCTTCCATCGGACTTCATTCTAGAGATACTGCAAAATTAATTAGTGTTTTAAAGTCGTTACGTGATCTTGGAAATACAGTAGTGGTAGTAGAACACGATGAAATGATGATGCGGGAAGCAGACTATATTATAGATATGGGACCCCTAGCTTCTCACTTAGGTGGAGAAGTAGTAGCTGTTGGTAATTATGATGAATTAATCGCAAATCCTAAAAGTTTAACGGGTAAATATTTAAAAGGCGAATTGCAAATTGAGGTTCCTAAAAATGTTCGTAAATGGACAAGAAGTATTGTTGTTGAAAATGCCCAGCAAAATAATCTGAAAGGAATTACTGTTGAATTTCCATTAAATACACTCTGTGTAGTAACAGGTGTAAGTGGCAGTGGTAAAACAACTTTGGTAAAACAAGTTTTGTACCCTGCACTAAATAAATTAAAGGGCGAGTTCGCAGATAAAGTAGGTGTACATAAAGCAATCACGGGGGATATAGATTCTATTGCGCACTTAGAAATGATTGATCAAAATCCTATTGGCAAATCGTCTCGCAGTAACCCAATAACTTATATCAAAGCTTATGATGCTATAAGAGAATTGTATGCTAAACAACCTTTATCAAAAATGCGTGGATTTTTACCAAAACATTTTTCATTTAATGTAGATGCTGGAAGATGCGATACTTGTAAAGGCGAAGGAGAGCAAGTGGTAGAAATGCAATTTTTAGCAGATGTGCATTTAACTTGTGAATCCTGTGGCGGCAAAAGATTTAAAGAAGAAGTTTTAGAAGTAACTTATAACAGTAAAAATATTTTCGAATTATTAGAAATGAGTGTCGATGAATCGATCTTGTTTTTTGCTGAAGAAAAACAAATTCGAAATGCCATACAACCATTGCAGGATGTAGGATTAGGATATATTAAATTAGGGCAAAGCAGCGATACGCTAAGTGGTGGTGAAGCTCAACGTGTTAAGCTTGCCAGCTTTTTAGGTAAGGGTAAAGGGATTGGTCAAATCCTATTTATTTTCGATGAGCCTACAACAGGATTGCATTTTAATGATATCAAAAAATTATTGGCTTCATTTAATGCCCTGATTGAACAAGGACATTCATTAATTGTAATTGAACATAATACAGATGTGATTAAATCGGCTGATTGGATTATAGATCTTGGTCCTGAAGCTGGAGATGGCGGCGGAACATTAGTGTATGCAGGTGTTCCCAAAGGTCTAAGTAAAATTAAGAATAGTTATACAGGTAAATATCTTTAAGAGTAATGATAAAAAAAAGGTAGTAATTTTTGTTACTACCTTTTTTGATTAATTAGTTCTATCTTAACCGGTCTACACTTTTAACCAATTTCTCATCTTTATAAATACTCATTGCTGCAAGAATCTGTAAAACAGGAATTGCAATTACAATAACACTTGTTAATGCATAACCGCCTACCGTATATTTTTGAGTCTCTATAAAATACAGAACAAAAACTATCACACTTAAAGTAATTGTAGCAAGAACAAGTTTTAATTGTTGCGGACGATTCTTATACATGAAAATACTTACAAAAGTTATAGTAGCGCTAACAATCGTTAAGATCATTAGCCAAATATTGCTCATAGCTGTTAAATGGCTTGCGGGTTCAGTAGAGATGCTTCCAATATAAAAAGAAGTCTTTAACGAAGTAAATCCCAATATCGCTGCTAATAGAAGCCAAATAGTTTGAATACGTTGAATCATAAAATCTATTTAATAATAATTTTAACCCAATTCAGGATACAATACAAATTGTTCCATGAATGCATTCACTTCATTTTTAATGCCTGTTAGAATAGCCGCATCATCAGCATTCATCAATGTTTTATCAATTGCATTTACAACAAATTCCATATCATTTTCAATCATACCGCGAGTAGTAACTGCAGCAACACCGAAACGAATTCCTGATGTTACAAAAGCACTCTTATCGTCATAAGGAACCATGTTTTTATTTGCAGTAATGTCGGTATGTCCTAATACTTGTTCGGCCTTTTTTCCACTAATGTTCTTATTTCTAAGATCTATTAACATCAAATGATTATCAGTGCCACCACTAATTATTTCATATTCCCTTGAAGTAAATGCTGTAGCCATAGCTTGGGCATTTTTTTGAACTTGTTGTTGATATTTCAAAAAATCGGCTGTCAATATTTCTCCAAATGCGATTGCTTTCGCTGCAATGATATGTTCCAATGGGCCACCTTGAGTGCCAGGGAAAACCGCCATATCAATCAAATTACTCATCATTCTCAAATTACCCTTCACATCTTTCAAACCAAATGGGTTTTCGAAATCAGTCTTCATGGTTATAACGCCACCTCTTGGACCTCTTAAAGTTTTATGAGTAGTTGATGTAACAAAATGACAATGATCAAATGGAGAGCTTAATAAGCCCTTAGCAATTAATCCTGCTGGGTGTGCGATATCTGCCATTACAAAAGCACCAACTTCATCCGCTACTTTTCTGATTCGTGCAAAATCCCAATCGCGGCTATAGGCACTGGCTCCACATATGATTAATTTAGGTTTCACAGCTCTGGCTTGTGCTTCTAACATTTCGTAATCCACTAAACCGTCGTCTTTTTTAACACTATAAAAATGAGGCTTGTATAATTTTCCACTGAAATTGACAGCAGAACCATGTGTTAAGTGACCACCCATGCTTAAATCCAAACCAAGAATGGCGTCACCTGGTTGTAAAATAGCAAGCATCAATGCAGCATTAGCTTGAGCACCACTATGGGGTTGAACGTTGGCGTATTCTACATTAAATATGGTTTTTAAGCGGTCAATGGCAAGTTGCTCTGTTTGGTCAACAATTTCACAACCACCATAGTACCGGCGGCCCGGATAGCCTTCGGCATATTTATTAGTCATAACGCACCCCGATGCTTCCATTACCTGTAAACTTGTGAAGTTTTCAGAAGCAATCAGTTCAATTCCACGTCGTTGTCTATTTAATTCCTGCTTGATGATGTCAAAAACCTGCGTATCTCTTTGCATGAGTAGTTTATTTTGGCGCAAAAATAAATGTTCGTGCATAGTTCTCAGCAATTTGTTAGCAGAGTTTTGGGCAGAATATCCACAAATCTTGCCCTTTAGCTAGTATTTTATATTTTCGCACCCTTGATGGATGTGTACAGATTACATATTTTATGGCTATCTGGCACTATGCTTGCTTATTTTCATCATAATTAGATCAACATGAAAGCGATTATACCAGTTGCAGGTGCAGGGACGAAATTGCGTCCTCATACTTATACACAACCAAAGGCACTGATTCCAATTGCTGGTAAGACTATTTTGAGTTTTATCGTGGATCAATTAAAGGATGCAGGAATAGATGAGTTTATTTTTATTGTTGGATACCTGGGCGAAAAAATTCAAGACTATGTTCTGGAAAATTACCCCCAACTAAAAACACACTTTGTTTTTCAGAACGAAAGACATGGAACCGGTCATGCCATTGAACTAACAAAAGCAATAGTAGGCGACGATGAAGTTTTTGTGGTGTTGGGAGATACGATTTGTGAGTATGATATAAAAGAAGTGTTGAATAGCCCATATAGTATGCTTGGTATTAAAAAAGTAGATGACCCTCGTGATTTCGGAGTAGCTTCAATTGGGGAAGATGGATTCATTGATCAGCTTGTTGAAAAGCCAGCAATTCCTAAAAGTAATATGGCACTCGTTGGTTTATATAAAATCAAAGAGACCAATTTTCTTTTCGAATGTTTACATACCCTATTTTTAAAAAGCGGGCATGTAAATGGCGAATATAATTTAACGGATGCCCTAGATTGCATGATCAAAAAAGGTGCAAAGTTTCAGTCGTTTAAAGTGAAGAATTGGTTCGATTGTGGAAAGAAGGAAACCTTATTAGAAAGTAATGCAACCTTACTCAAAAAGTTTGGAGGAAATACAGATTATAACCATCAGTATATAAATACCATAATTATTCCACCAGTAAGCATTGCAGCTGGTTGCGATATTTCAAATTCTATTATCGGACCGCACGTAGCCATTGGTGCAAATACTTCAATCAAACATAGTATCGTTCGGGAAAGTATCATCGGCTCTTATACCAATCTTTTTGAAGTTGTACTTGATAATTCATTGATAGGTAGCGATGCTTCTGTAAAGGGGTTGAGTAGAAGTCTGAATATTGGGGATAATACAGAGATTGATTTTGGTTAGATTAGAGATAAGTGAATTGATAAGAGTGAAGAATTTTAAAATATCGTTTTATAACTTAACTTTAAAAAAAGTATTTTATGAAACGATTACTTCCTGTTTATTTTTTGCTTTTATTTTTTTGCATGAGTGGAACACCAGATCCAAATTACCAGTCCTCCTTTATTAAAGTACGAGGAAATCAATTCTATAAAAACAACAAGCCTTATACTTTTTTAGGTACCAATTTTTGGTATGGCATGAATCTTGGATCAAAAGGACCGGGTGGAAATCGTGAGCGATTGATAAGAGAACTGGATCGACTTTCAGCATTAGGTGTCAAAAATCTTCGAGTTGTTGCGGGCAGTGAAGGGCCAGATACAGAGCCTTATCGGATGCTTCCTTCTTTACAAACTTCACCTGGAAAATATAATCAAGATGTATTGGAAGGCCTAGATTTTTTGCTTTCTGAAATGAACAAACGAGATATGGTCGCAGTGATGTGTATGAATGATTTCTGGAATTGGTCTGGAGGTATGTCGCAATACTTGGTATGGGCAGGTGCGGCTAATTCAATTCCTTATCCTCCACCAAATCCTGCTGGTGATTGGTGGAAATTTCAAACTTTTACTGCACAATTTTATAGCAATTCAAAAGCAGTAGAGCTTTTTAACAATCATTTACGATTTATAATAAAAAGAAAGAATAGTATCACTGGAAAACTTTACAAAGAAGATCCTACTATTTTTTCTTGGGAGTTGGGTAATGAACCACGTGGTGTTAATAATCAAGAAATATTTTCATCCTGGGTTGATCAAACTGCTGGATTAATAAAGTCATTAGACAAAAATCATTTAGTTACTACTGGAAGTGAAGGCAATACATCTAGTCCTTCTAGCGGAACTGATGTAGTAAAAGATCATTTGAGTAAAAATATCGATTATGCAACCATACATATCTGGGTACAAAATTGGGGTTATTACGATCCTGCAAAACCAGAAGCAACTTATCAGCCTGCACTAGATTATGCTTTAAACTATTTACAAAATCATTTAAAACAGACAGCAACTTTAAATAAACCAGTAGTACTGGAAGAGTTTGGAATTTCACGTGATGCTAATAATCATGAAGTAGGAACACCGGTAACTGTTAGAGATAAATATTATGCAGCATTATTTAATGCGGTTGCAGACAATCTTAAAAAACAAAACAATTCTTTAGCTGGCATAAATTTCTGGGCTTGGGCTGGTGAAGGTAGACCCAGAGTGCCAGAGGGTTTGTGGAAATTGGGCGATAATTTTATTGGAGACCCTCCGCATGAATCTCAGGGCTGGTATTCAGTGTATGATACTGATATTAGTACTAAGCAAGTGATAAAAAAATATGCATCCATTATTAATCAATAACAGAATAACAAAATTATTTCAAATTGAATATCCTATTATTCAAGCTGGAATGGTTTGGGCTAGTGGTTGGCGTTTAGCAAGTGCAGTGTCGAATGCAGGAGGATTGGGCATTCTAGGTGCTGGTAGTATGTATCCGGAAATATTAAAAGAGCATATTCAAAAAACAAAAGCAGCAACAATAAAACCTTTTGCAGTTAATCTTCCTTTGTTATATCCCAATATTAAAGAGCATATAGAAATTATACTTGAGGAAAAAGTTCCCATAGTATTTACTAGTGCCGGGAATCCGAAGACATATACTTCATTACTCAAAAATGCGGGTATAATAGTGGTACATGTTGTGAGCAGTAGTTTTTTTGCACAAAAAGCGGAAGCTGCTGGATGCGATGCGGTGGTAGCAGAAGGATTTGAAGCAGGTGGACATAATGGGAGAGAAGAAACCACTAGCATGGTATTAATACCTGCTGTTAAAGCTGCAATAAAAATTCCATTAATTGCTGCCGGTGGAATTGCAACTGGTAGGCAAATGCTTGCTGCGATGATATTAGGGGCAGATGCAGTTCAAATTGGAAGTAGGTTTGTTTGTAGTGTTGAAGCATCGTCACACATTTCTTTTAAAGAAGCAATTGTAAATTCAAAGGAAGGAGATACGCAATTAGGTTTAAAACAATTAGTTCCTGTAAGATTATTAAAGAACCCTTTTTCAATAGCTATTTTGAACGCAGAAAAAAATGGCGCAAGTCTGGAAGAGTTACAATTCATGTTAGGGAAAGCAAGAGCAAAAAAAGGAATGTTCGAAGGTGATATGGAAGAGGGTGAATTAGAAATCGGACAAGTATCATCACTCATCAAAGAAATAAAACCTGCAGCAGAAATTGTTAAAGAAATTTGGAACAATTTTACTGCTGCAGCTTCTAATCCTTTTTGATTTATTTGTGCAAGTAAAAGCTGTTGGCCTGTGCCAGACAGGTTACTACTAAATCGTTGATGCAAACATGTGCTGGTAAGTTTGCAGTATAAAAAGCAATATCAGCAATATCAGTAGCTTGTAATGCTTTATATCCATCATATACCAAATCTGCTTTGTTTTCATCTCCCTTGAAACGTACTAATGAAAATTCTGTTTCGGCTGCACCAGGATGTATCACAGTTACTTTAATCTGATAAGGCAATAAATCCATTCGCATGGCTTTACTCAATGCATCAACTGCATGCTTGCTTGCACAATAGGCATTTCCATCCTTATAAACTTCTTTACCTGCAGTAGATCCAATATTTATGATATGACCTTTTTTTCTTTCAGTTAAATAAGGGAGCACAGCTTTTGTAACATACATCACACCTTTCACATTAGTGTCAATCATTGTATCCCAGTCGTTTAAATTGGCAGTATCAAAACTATCCCTTCCCAATGCTAGTCCGGCATTGTTAACTAATAAATCAATCGATTGCCACTCTCTTGGTAAATTTGAAAGATGATTAAATACGGCTTCTCTATCCTGAACATCAAATACCAGGGGTAAAACTTTAACGCCATAAGTTTTACTTAATGAGGATGCTAATTCATCTAATTTATCTTTTCTTCTTCCCGTAATGATGCAGTTCCATTTTTCTAAAGCAAATTTTTCAGCAATCGCTTTGCCAAATCCAGAAGTGGCACCGGTAATTAAAATGGTTTTTTGCATGTTGTAAATTGAAATATGAGTTTCAAATATACAAACAATGCTTTTTAATATTAGTTCGATTAACGAATTAAGACAGCTGTTCCTTTACTAATAATTCTTTTACCAAGGTAGTCTTCACCTTCCGCAATAAATACATAAGCTCCCGCAGGTTGTGGAATTCCGTTAAAAGTTCCATCCCAACCCATTCCAATTTGAGTGGAAAAGAAAATCTGTTGCCCCCATCTGTTGAAAACACTAAAAAAATATTTTTGCGTAATACCATATACCGTTGGCCGAAGTACATCATTCTTTCCATCAGCATTCGGAGTAAATCCTGTTGGCACAAATATTTGAGGTCCGTTTTTTAATATGGTTACTAAAAAACTATTGGTTGCTGAACATCCAACAGAGTCAGTAACTGTTACGAAATATCTAATCTGATCTTGACTTCCATCTAATATTGCAATCGGATTTGAAATTGCAATATTGTTTAATCCTGTTGGAGGAGTCCAAAGGTAATTAGCCAATCTTTGATCTGATAAAATAGCATTTATCTGTAGAGGTTGATTAATCAATATGCTGGTATCCCTTCCTGCATTAACACTTAACGGTGATAACACATTTACATGAATGGTATCAAATAGTGAATTTGGACAACCAGCATTTGAAACTCTTAGAATATAATTAGTATTCTTTGATGGAGTTGCTTGTGCATTAATTAAAAATGGTAATCCACTAATGATGCCATTTCCTCCATTATAAATCGAACCAGGATTCACCCATTGATAACTGCTACCATTATTAATAGCTGCATTAATAAAAGCAACGGTTCCAAAACAAATAGTGGTGTCTTTCGGGAATAGAACGGCTTCTGGAAAATTTGCTGGAAAAATATTCAATTTTACTTGATTGCTGGTATCAGCAGGACATCCTGGATCTGAAACGATAGCTCTGAAAAAGGTTTGCTTGTTGATGCCTGTAATATTTAAAATACTACTGGTAGTTGTTGCAGCAGCAATGCCCCAATTTAAAAGATCAGTCGAAGATTGCCAATTGATAGAACTACCAGTTGACCCCAATAATGTTAACCCATCCAGCAATGGTTGATTCATGCATATTTGTACACTGTCTGGGCTAATTTTTCCTGCAATAGGTTTGGGACTTAGAGCAATTATCGCAGCGGCTGTTGTGTCGACTTTGCAGGCAGGACCATTTTGTACAATGGCTTGATACATGGTCGTTTTTGCAAGATTATTTACAGTCAATTGAGGAGACGTATTAGCAATATTATTCCAGTTTTTACCTCCATCAACACTTGAAATCCATCCTAATATATTTCCAGAATTTCCAGACAAAGTCAGAGGGATTCCCTGGTTAGTTAAAAAACCAATACAAATACTTGTGTCACCCGAAATTTTACCAGGGATTGTTGGTGGAGAGAGAGCTACATTTAATTGTGCTGTTAAAGTATCGCAGCCATTAATTGTAGCAGTTACACCAATAACTCCTCCATTTAAATCAGGCGTTACTGTAATCTTGTTTGAATTTGGAGTAGGTGTTGGTTGCCAATTATTAGGAATAGACCATAAATAACTCCCTCCATTTAATTCAGGGATTGAATAAGTTGCATTTCCATAAGGACAAGCTAGCGGATTGCCTTCAATTTGCAACCCCTGACACACATTTTTCAAGGCAACATATGCATAGGCAAAATGTCCAGATGGAACACAATTATCTGCTTCAAAAGTTAAAGTGACTTTTGTTCCGCGATATCTTTTCAAATCAATGAGCACTTCTGTCCAACCTTTTGTCCAAACTCGATAAAGATTTTCATTAGTGTTGCCGTTATTGACATTAGGCGAAGGATTTGGACTCTGGGTAAATCCTTCGTTTAGGGCTGCTTGTTGATCTAAATTATAAATATTCACCACGGTACCTCTGCTAATTCTAGTTCCAGTCAATTGTGTGGGTAAAATATAAGAAGCATCCGCGCAATTTATTGTTGATCCATCTTGTGAATTTAAAATAGCCTTAAATTGGGGAACTTCGTCAGATGCATGGGGCGCACTTTCCAAAACCATCGCATAAGCATAAGTAATTACATAGGGGTCAGTTGCTAACCCTGGAGGCACATTGATGGTATAACCTATTTTTCTGAATAGGCCCCCATTTGGGGCGGGGTCATTATTATTAATGGTGGTGGATCCAAGTTTAATCGAATAATTATAATTATAGCCGTTGATTGTTGGAATGGTTGGAAAATTTCCAAAATAATCCAGAGAATTGGTAGTTTGAACCTCAATACCAGTATTTTGTCTTCCATATTCGGGAATGGTTTTTGCATTAACAGTTCCTTGAGGATAATTTAAAATGGAATCGTAATATACCTGGAATAGAGTCTTTCTTGATTGTGTATTTCCGTAATCAAAGTCTCCTGTAAATGCAAACCAATGTGAAAGATCCGAAGTGGAATAACTGAAGTTAATGGGGCATGTTTGAGACTGTGCCTGTATGCAGTAAAATAAAATAAAAAAGGTCAGCAGTTTTTTTATGAACATAGGTATGGGGGAGACCAGTTTCAAATTCATTTAATGTTAATGCGTTATTTTATAAGGTCCTGAAAGTACAAATTGTTCTTATAGAATATAATAACAACAACTTATTTAACTTGTTTGCAACACCAATTTAAAGAGGTGAAAATAACCAAATACGTTGCCTGAAATGATATATAAAATAAAGTTAGTTCTCTGATTTGTGAATAAAATCAAGTAGAAAGTGATTTAGTTGTTCAGTAGCTTCCCACATACCCATATGACCAACCCCCTTTAAAATATGAACGGTTTGTTGAACGGGTAATTGAATTTGAGGTAATAAGTCAACCAAAGGTGCCGCAACATCTTCAGTACCAATTACGAAAAGGATTGGTTTAGGGTTGCCTTTTAATAAAGATGTTCTATCCGGACGGTTCATCATGGCTTGATAATATTGCTGACAAGCCTGCGTATTAAAAGTGAGTGCAGATTCTATAAGTTGAGAAACCAATGCTGAATGGTCCTTTTTAAAATTGGCTGAAAATAAATTTGGGATGATATTTTTTAAAAATGGACCAGCTCCGTATAATTCCATCAACTCAATACCCTTTAAACGATTCGATTTTTTCTCTTCTGAATCTGCTATCGCTGATGAATGAACCAAGCCAAACTTCAAAAGCATTTCCGGAAAAATTTCCTCGAATGCAAGCGTTATGTAACCACCCATACTATGCCCAATCATGATACATTTTGAAATGCTTTCTTCATTAAGAATAGAGGCAATCACATTTGCATAATCAAGAAGTGAAATAGACAATCCTGACTCATTATTTAAGTTATCGGGCTGAATTATTTCAGACAAACCAGACCCCGGCAAGTCTGGAACTATCAAGAGGCAATGATTTTGTAAAAAGGCAATTTGTCTATCCCAGATATAACTATCTTCTCCGAATCCATGAATTAGAACTACAGGTTCGCCTTTTCCTACTACTCGATAAGATATTTTTTTCTGAAAATATTGGAAAGACTTTTGCATGATTAAAATAGTTGCTTTTGTTTTAATACCAGGAAAATATTCCTACCTATTAATAATAATGCTAAAAATGAAATCGATTTATACAACCAATCTCCGTATCGGGTATAGAAAGTCAACACTTCAGAAGTTGGGATAGAATATTTAAAACTGGTAGCTTGATTCCAACCTTTGGTTTCTAGAATATTTCCTTTTTCATCAATTACTCCAGAAATGCCAGTATTCGCCGAACGAGCAACCCATCTTCTATTTTCAATAGCACGTAAACGTGCGTATTGTAAATGCTGTTTATGTCCCGGCGTATTTCCCCACCATCCATCATTTGTTAGAATCGTTAAGATATTGGCGCCTTTTGCTACATAAGAAGAGACGTATTCTCCGTAAACGCTTTCATAACAAATAATGGGTGCAGCGAAGTATGGATTATTATCAGAATGAAATACTGAGGAAGTTGTAGATCTACCATAGCCCCCAGTACTGCCCCCAAATTTTTCAAATATAGGCCCCATGAATTTTAAAAAAGTAGGTAAAGATTCAACTCCAGGAACCAATTTGCTTTTATTATAAAATTGAAGCGTTTGATTTGATTTGATTAAAATAGCTGCATTGAAGGCATCTACATAAGTGCCATCTTCTCTCTTGCTCGAAGTAGCAGTAGCATCTGAACTTGAATATGATTTCAAGGTTTCAATACCCGATATTAAACTAATCTCAGGATGCCTATTTACGAATTCAAAAACAGGTTGATAAAAATTATTGTTTCGAACATTTGGTTGCCATTCTACTGCACTCATGGCTGTCTCAGGCCAAATAACTAACCTAGTAGAACTGTCTATTTGTTTTTCTGATAAATTAACGAGGATCGCAATTTGTTGAGATATATTTTTGGCATCAAATTTTTGAAATGGATCGATGTTGGGTTGTACAATAACCACATTATGTTGAGCAATACTTTTAGACGTATGTTGGAGATAATAAAATAAATTGAAGAACGAGAAAAGCAAAGGCATCAAGAGTAAAATAGAAATTTTAATCAATGATTTGCTTAATAAATGTTTCAAACGAATTGACTGAATGATTTCATAAACCAGCACATTGCTAAGCAAAATCCAAAGAGATCCTCCGCTAACACCAGTATATTCATACCATTGTATCCATTCGGGGTGAGCAGCAAATACATTGCCGAGAGATAGCCAAGGCCAACTCAGTTGCCAGTTTAAATGTATAAATTCAAATAACATCCAAAAACTAATCAGGGCTGAATAACCCATTAGATTTCCGGATCTCTTTTTTACTGAAAAAAATCCCCACCAGGGTAAACACATTATTAAACTGTTGAAAATAATGGCTGCCACACTTCCGATATCAGTTGAATTCCAAATCCACCAAGTGGTACTGGCATTCCACAGTAACATGGTTAAAAAAGTATGCCAAAAAAAACTAGCTTTTTTCTGAAGATTGTCTGCAATAAATAGAAGTGGTGTAAATCCAAAGAAAATAAGGAAGGTGAATGGCGATACTGGCCATGCTGCAAAAAGCAATAATCCTGCAAACAAACTGGCGCTGATGGATATTATTTTTTTCAAAACCTTTTTTTTAAGTGTCGGAAGTTCGGAATAAAAAACGAAAAAGGGATGCCCTTTGCAGAACAGCCCTTTTTATTAATTTATGACTTTTTATTTCTTGCTATAATTTGGAGCTTCCTTTGTTACATCAACGTCGTGAGCATGACTTTCTTTCATGCCTGCATTACTGATTTTCACAAATTTGGCTTTTTGTAATTCTTTAATATTAGCAGCACCACAGTATCCCATTCCAGCGCGAAGTCCACCTACATACTGATAAACTATTTCACTCAAATTTCCTTTGAATGCAACACGACCTTCAATTCCTTCGGGAACATATTTTTTAATGTCGTCTTCCACGTCTTGAAAATATCTGTCACCACTTCCCTGACTCATCGCACCAAGACTTCCCATGCCACGATACTCTTTGAACTTTCTTCCTTCATAGATAATGGTTTCTCCTGGGCTTTCTTCCACACCTGCAAATACACTTCCCATCATCACCAAATTAGCTCCAGCTGCTAATGCTTTTACCATATCACCGGTATACCGGATACCACCATCTGCAATTACTGGAATTCCTTTTGCTTTTAAAGCATTACTAGCTTCCATAATAGCAGTTAATTGCGGAACTCCAGCTCCAGCAACAATTCTTGTGGTGCAAATAGAACCAGGACCGATACCAACTTTAACACAGTCAGCACCAGCAGCAGCTAATGCTAATGCCCCTTCTGCAGTTCCTACATTGCCTGCTATAATTTGTAAGTTTTTAAAATTCTTTCTCAAGCCTTTCAAAGCATCTATTACGCCTTTACTATGCCCATGGGCACTGTCCAGAGTAACCACATCAACACCCACATGTTGCAAAGCTGCAGCGCGATCTAATAAGTCTTTGGTTATCCCTAAAGCGGCACCCACTAATAACCTTCCTAGTCCATCTTTTCCTGCATTTGGGAAATTGCGAATTTGCAAAATGTCTCGATAGGTAATGAGTCCGATTAATTTACCTTGCTTATTAACAACAGGTAATTTTTCAATCTTATAATTACGTAAAATGGTTTCTGCTTTTTTTAGGTCAGTTCCTTCTGGAGCAGTAATTAGTTTCTCTTTCGTCATTACTTCTGAAACTTTTCTTTTCTTATTTGTTTCAAAACGTAAATCACGATTGGTTAAGATACCTACTAATTTTTGGTTGCTATCAACAATTGGGATACCCCCAATTCTATTTTCTTTCATCAATTTTAATGCATCTCCAATAGTAGCATCAACTAGCAGTGTTATTGGGTCGATAATCATGCCACTTTCACTTCTTTTCACTTTGCGAACTTGTTCGGCCTGACGTTCAATACTCATATTCTTATGAAGAATACCTAAACCACCTTCTCTAGCCAAAGCAATAGCCAAATTTGCTTCTGTTACGGTATCCATCGCCGCAGAAAGCATGGGTACATTTAAAATAATGGATTTAGTAAGATGAGAACGAATATCGACTTCTCTAGGTAAGATTTCGCTATAAGCGGGCATTAACAATACGTCGTCGAATGTAAGGCCTTCGCCAAATAATCTTGCATTTTCAGAGCCGGTGCGTGGGGAACTGTTTCTTATTGCCATGTGCAAAGATAAAAGAAAAAGTAAAAAGTAAAAAGTAAAAAGTAAAAAGCAAAGCTAAATCCCCTACCAGGAGGGGTGCCTCAAGGGCGCAGTTGGAGGTTAAACTAGCAATCGAAACATTTTTCCAGGTAAAGAGGTTACTGCATTTTGTAACTCTAAACTTAAGATGGCTGCGGCAAAAGCACTGCTACTCAAACCGCTTTTTAAATATAATTCATCTATCGACCTGGCTTGATTATCGCGAAGCAAATCTGCAATCTGCAATTCATCTTTTGTGAATTCATAAATTAGGACCCTTTGCTTCTTCGGTGTTACAGTTTTCGGCTGCCACCCCATCCATTCTAAAAAATCAGCTGATCCATTAAAAAGATTGGCTTTATTCTCTTTTATTAATTGATTGCAACCACTACTTTTTGCATCTATGATTTTTCCTGGCAGAGCAAATAGTTCTCTATTATAAGTAGCAGCTAAATCTGCAGTAATCATACTACCTCCTTTAGTGGCTGTTTCAATTACAATAGTGGCATCTGCCATACCTGCCACGATTCTATTTCTTTTGGGAAAATTGTGCTTGTCGGGCAATACCCCTTTTCTAAACTCGGTAAGTAAGCCTCCTCCAGCTAACATTTCTTTCGATAGATTTCTATGTTGCATGGGATAGATCCGATCTAATCCATGCGCTAAAACACCAATTGTTGGGATCTTATTTTTCAATGCTGCTTTATGTGCGATGGCATCAATGCCCAAAGCCAAACCGCTTACAATTATCAAATTCTCATGAGGTAATTCAGCAATGAATTGTTCTACAATTTGTTTGCCATAATCAGTATTATTTCTGGTGCCAACTATGCTAATTATTTTACTGGCGTTAAGATTGCAATGCCCGTTAAGGTATAAAACAACAGGGGCATCGTAACAATTCAATAGTCTCTTAGGATATTGATCATCTGTTTGAAAAATGATCTGGTAATTATTTTTTTTAGTAAAAATGATTTCTTTTTCTACTTCATTAAATGCCGTGAAATCTTTAATCAATTTAGCTTTACGCTCCCCAATTCCCTCCACCTGGGCTAATTCTTTTTTCTTTGCTCGAAATATTGCGGATGCCGAACCAAATGTGGTTAATAATGCCTTGGTATTTACTGTGCCAATTTCGGGCAACATGGTTAGCGCAATCTGTAATACCTGCTCTTCTTGCATGCCTCAATGTCTGCATCATAACGCAGATTCTCAAAACATTACAATACAATGATTTTAGTTTTAAAAAAATCTTTTTAGCAGTTAAATTTATAATGCGGTGATCGTGAATTCAGTTCTCCTGTTTTTAGCTCTACCTTCTTCTTTGTTATTATCTGCAATAGGTTTTGAAGCACCATAACCCTTATAAGAAAGTCTTTTGTTATCTATTCCATTTGAATTTAAATAGGTTACTATTGCTTTTGCGCGATTAGTAGATAGTAATAAATTATCTTCTTGTTTGCCAATATTATCAGTATGGCCACTAATCTCTAATTTGATAGATGGATTCTCATGTAATACCTGTAGTAATTTATTTAATTCAATAAATGCTGCCGATGGTAATTCGTAGGAATTATTGTTAAATAAAATATTGTTGAATACAAAATGGGCATTCAATTCAACAGCTTGCAAAGGAATATTTTTTTGATAGGTACTATCAGCATCTTTTTTGCTTAATGCATATTGTTCGCTATAAAAAAGATAACCTTTTCTGTTTACTGTAAATGTATAATCCCTTCCTGTAGGTAATGTAATGAAGTATTCTCCTTTTTCATCGGTCTGAACTTTCATTAAAGCTTTATTATTTTCATTGTCGTAAAGTTCTACTGAAGATGGTATCCCTTTACCAGTTAGTTTATCAGTAACAAAACCTTTTACATACAAAGTTCGATATGGACGAATATCGGGCCTCATTTCAAATTGATACAAATCCAGATCCCCCCTGCTATCTGCTCTGTCGCTTGCATAATAAGCCGTTAATCCATCAGCAGAAACTGCTAAACTCCCTTCGTTTTCAATTGTGTTAATCGGATAACCAATATTCTCAGGTATTCCCCATTCTCCATCATTTTTTTTTCTGAGAACGTAAATATCAGATCCGCCATATCCGGGTAATCCATCCGAAGTATAATATAGTGTTTGATTATCAGGATGTATAAATGGAGCCAGTTCATCACCCTTGGTATTGATTTCTGGTCCCATATTTTTTGCAGGAGACCATTTCCCTTCGGCAGTTCTGTAACTCACATATAAGTCCTTACCGCCATAACCACCAGGGCGATTACTACTGAAAAATAATACGCGATTATCCGGACTTAAACTTGGAGAACTTTCCCAAAATTCTGTATTTATATTCGCCCCAAGGTTTTCTGGTTCACTCCATCCTTTAGGAGTGTAAACCGATTTATAAATATCATAATTTCCAAATCCCTGTCCTGGAAATTGACCCGCAAATAAAATCCATTCACCATCTTGAGATGAAGTAATCGCACCTTTCTTAGGTTCGATATTGATATCACCCTCAATTGGTTTTGCTAAGGAGAATCCCTTTTTCGACATATTGCTTTCCATAAAATCTTCACGTAAGTGTTTGCCTGCACGCGTGAAAACAAGAATATTATCTGATACCGTTACAGAGGGATAATACTCAGCGTAAATACTATTGATGCTATCGCCAAGATTCACAGGATTAAAATGATAGAGGTCTTGATTGGGATGTTTTTGTTGATAGTCGATAGCAAATTGAAAACACTTCTTGCGATACTTGGCAGCATTAATACTTCGATCACTGATTTTAGGAATTTGTAAGAATGCATCCACATGTTCTAATGCTTTTTTAAATTTTCCTAACCCCGCTAAATTAATGGCATAGGGCAGCTGATACACTTGAAAATACAGGCTGTCTTTTGCTTTTGCCATTTCATATAAAAGAACAGATTCTTCATATCTTTTTAATTGACCAAAAGCTGCACCTAAAGACAAATAAGCATCCACAAAACTACTGTCTTGTATAATACATTCTTGTAAAACAGGAATGGCGTCTTTAATCATTCCATCTTTTAAAAGAAGAATAGCTTGGTCATAAGTATCTAATGCTTTTGCTTTTACTTTTTCTGGATGATAGCTTTGAGAAAAGCAATAGCTAGATAGAAGAAGTATAGATAAAACTAATAATAACTTCATACAAAAATTATGAAGGAAAGTTCGGGTAAAACAAGCAATGTCTTTGTTAAAATTAGGCTGATCGTTTAGGGAACATTTACATATTTATGTATTTGCAAACTCAATTCCCATTTTGGGTTTTGCTTGATATATGCAATGATTTGAGGAGTAATAATATCAGCTCTATCCCATTCCGGCTGCAAGTATAACTTACAATGAGGGTTTACTTCAGCAGCATAAGATTCCGCCCAATCAAAATCATATTTATTAAAGATCACCACTTTTAATTCGTTGGCTTTTGGAACAATTGCAGTAATTGGAGCTTTGAATTTTTTGGGGGATAAGCAAATCCAATTCCAAAACCCTGTTAATTCAGATGATCCTGATGTTTCAATATTGGTTTCGAATCCTGCAGCGTGTAAAGCGGCAGTTAATTTATCTAAGGGATGCAAAAGTGGTTCACCACCGGTAATCACTGCGAGTCTGCCCGGAAAAGCTTTTGCATTTTCAACAATCGTTTCGATAGTTTGTAATGGATGTTTGGAAGCATCCCAACTATCTTTTACATCACACCATACACAACCCACATCGCAGCCACCTAAACGAATAAAATAAGCCGCCCTTCCCTGGTGAAACCCTTCGCCTTGAATACTGTAAAAAGTTTCCATTACAGGTAAAAGTTCATTTGTTTCTTTGGCTGTCAATTCACTCACGATATTTTGTTATTGGTTTTGTAAGCCTGAAGCGTATTTTTAAGGAGACCGGCAATCGTCATCAAACCTACACCACCTGGTACTGGTGTAATGGCACTTGCAAGTGGTGCAACTTCCTCATAAGCTACATCACCTTTAATACGAAACCCTTTTTTTGCACTGGCATCTGCAACTCGGGTGATGCCAACATCAATGACAACAGCTCCTGGTTTGATCATGTCTGCTTTTACAAATTCTGGTCTACCCAAAGCCGCTACTAATATATCAGCCTGAAGACAAATCTCTTTTAAATTCGGGGTATGTGAGTGACATATAGTAACAGTGCAGTTGCCGTTAGGGATATTGCTACTTAATAAGATGCTCATCGGCCTTCCTACAATATTACTTCTACCAATCACCACAGCGTGTTTGCCTTTAGTTTCTAGTTGAAAGAATTCAAGCATCATCATAATGCCATATGGGGTGGCAGGTATAAAGCTTGGTAAGCCCTGCATTAATTTTCCAGCACTGGAAGGATGAAATCCATCAACATCTTTAGAAGGGTCAATCGCTTCAATTACTTTTTGCTCTTTGATTTGTTTGGGTAAGGGCAATTGAACTAATATGCCGTCTACCAAGGGATCTTGGTTCATCTCAGCTATTTTGGCCAGAAGGGTAGATTCTTCGATATTTTCTTCAAATCTAACCAGGGTAGAAATAAACCCAATTTCTTCACAGTTTTTCACTTTTGAAGCTACATAAGTTTCACTGGCCCCATTGGAGCCTACCAAAATTGCTGCTAAATGGGGAGGGCGATTGCCCGCCAATATTAATTTTTGTGTATCTGCCTTCAAATTTTCTTTAACTGCTGCAGATACCAATTTGCCGTCTAGTACTAACATGTGGCAAAAATATAGCGGAATTGAAAGGTTTCCTCATTTTTTTAATATTTAAAAATGAGATAGATATATATATGATAAAATAATATGCTAATTAAACATAATTTTTTGAAGGTTTAATACAACTATTTTCTTGAAATATTGTCTTTTTTAGATTTCATTAACTTATTTTTATTAATTAATTAACGTTAACTGAATAATTATAATTCCATTTTAAAAACTATACACTTATGAAATTGAGAAAAATTGCAAGTTTAACTGCAATTCTACTGCTATTTTTTGCGGTGGCCATTGCCCAAACGCGAAGTATTACAGGTAGGGTTACAGACAACACAGGAACTCCTATTGGATTTGCTTCTGTTTTAATTAAAGGTTCCAAAATTGGAACATCTGCTGATGCAGAAGGTAAATTTACAATTAAAACGAAAACTGGAGATGTGCTTGTGATTTCATCAAACGGCGCTACCTCAAAGGAATTTACTGTTACAGCTGATAACAATGTAACTATTGTCCTAAATGTTACTGTCAAAGAACTATCTACCGTTGTTGTTACATCTTATGGAATTAAAAGAGAGGCAAAATCTCTTGGATACAGCACAGCTACGGTAAGCAATGAACAGCTTAATGTATCAAAACCAATTAATGCGGCACAGGGTTTAATTGGTCAGGTTTCTGGAGCACAAATAAGTATTCAAAACAATGGAGTGGATCCTGGAATAAGGATACAATTACGCGGCGAAAGACATTTGAATGCCGATAACCAGGCTTTGTTAGTTGTGGATGGGATAGAGTCTAGAATTGATTTTATAGCTTCAATCAATCCTGAAGACATTGAAACTATGACGGTTCTTAAAGGGGCCAGTGCTGCTGCCTTATATGGCTCAGAAGCTACCAATGGGGTTGTAATTGTTACAACCAAAAGAGGTTCTAAAAATGGCAAACCAATAATTAATTTAAAGCAAACGACTACTTCTGAAAGTCTTGCTTATTTTCCAGCTTTGCAAAATACATTCTCTGGGTATGGTGGTGAGTCAGGGCCCTTTTTTACTGGTACCCCTTATGCATTTACCTCAACAAACCCATATACGGGCTTTACCAATTATATTCCTTTTGAAAACCAACAATTCGGACCTGCTTATAATGGAGACCCTAGCTTAGGTTATGTTGGTAGTCCAAATGCAAATGGTCAAGTTCTGGCTGTTCCTTTTAGGCCTCAGGCAGTTGATCCAAGGCAGGCCTTTTTTGTTAAAGGCTTAACATCTCAAACAGATTTTTCTTTGTCATCTGGTGACAATTTAAATTCTAACTTTTTAAGCATTCAGTATGCTAAAATTGACGGAACGGTTCCAAAGGATCAAGCAAATAGAACAAACCTTCGTTTTGCAGCTAAAAGAACTTTTGGAATATTAACAGTTGACTACAGTGTTAACTACTCACATAAATATAAAAACGAAGTTGGAAACGACTTCAATGGCACCCCAGTTTACTGGAATTTGATGAATACTTTGGGGAATGTACCAATTGCACAACTAAAAGATTGGTCAAATCCAAACTCTTTTGCAAACGCTAGTAATTATTATAATGCCTACTATGCGAATCCTTATTGGGCAATCGATAACTCCCGTGTAGTTAATAAAATCGATAATTTACAAGGAAGTTTAAACGCATCTTTGAAAATCACCAATTGGATGAATGCGAACTATACTATTGGGGCACTCATTACCAATACTGTATATAAAAGTACTTTAGCTGGTGTTCAGTTTTCTGGTTTTTCAAGAACTGATCCATGGGGTGAAGGAAATTATCAATCTAGCGGAAATAAGCCAGGAAGTGTTGCCGATCAAACAGTCTACCAAAGAAGGCTAGAACAGAATATTTCATTGGTTATGCAGAAGAAGATTGGCAATTTTGATACCAAACTTGTATTAGGAAACGATATTTGGGATCGTTACTCAAATACACAAACTCAAGGTAATGGTAATTTATACCTACCAGGAATCTACAATATTGCTTACGGCACAGGGATTCCTAGTGTATCAAATAATGTGCAGGATTCAAGACTAATTGCTGGTTATGCTGACCTTTCAACTAATTATAAAGGATTTCTGTTCTTGCATGGTAACTACCGTCGCGACTATTCCTCTTTGCTAGCAGTTGGCCATAATAGCTATGATGTATACGGCATAGATGGAGCATTGTCTTTATATGATCTTTTGCCAGCTTTCCAAAAATCAAATTGGTTAAGCTTTGCAAAAATCAGAGCTGCACATAGTAGCACAGGACAAATTACAGTTGGACCATATTCTACCGTAAATACTTATAATGTTACTGGTGGCTATCCTTATGGTAGTCAAGCTTCTTTAAGTTTAAGTTCAACTTATAATAACCCTGCTTTAGTACCAGAAAAAACGATTGAGTCTGAAGTTGGTTTAGAATTAGGGTTCTTAAAAAATAGAATTAATTTATCATTCAGTTATTACCACGATAACAATACTAACCAATTATTCCCTGTATCAGTTACAACTGCAACAGGCTATAGTAATGCGAATGTAAACGCAGCATCTACCGTATCTACAGGGTATGAAGTTGATTTGAAATTGAATAGAATTATTGATACTAAACGTGGATTTAGGATTGACTTTAATACAAACCTTGCCGTACAAACTACTACTGTTAAGAGCTTATATGGAGGTACGCAGTTTTTTAATATTGGTAACTCTAATGAGGCAATTGTTGGTTATACCTTCCCTCAAATGTATGTGACCGACTTAGTACGCGACCCGCAAGGTCATGTTGTAGTTGATGGAACAACAGGTTTGCCAAGTGTAACTTCTACCTTTAAAGCAGTTGGAAGAACTACACCTAAGTATATTTTAGGATTTACTCCAACAATCAGTTATGCGCATTTCTCTTTAAATGTAATTGCCGATTATCGTGGGGGCTATGTGTTTTATAATAATTCTGAGCAAAACCTTGATTTTACAGGTGCTTCAGCACATACAGCTACAAATGGTAGACAAAACTTTATTTATCCGAATTCTGTATTAGAAACTTCACCAGGTGTTTTCCAAACTAACAAAACTGTATACACTCAAGATGGTAATATTGGTTTTTGGGCTTACTCACCTTACAGAAAAGCAGGTTCTTCTTATGTAGAAAATGCTGCAGCTTGGAAAATAAGAACTATTTCACTAGGTTATGATTTTACACCAATGTTATCAAAGTACAAATTTATTAAAGGCCTTAAACTTACTGCATTGTGTAATAACGTTGCCATGTTTAGACCTAAAGAAAATGACTTTACTGACCCTGAATTTAATGCTAGTAATGCCAATGGTTATGGTTTAAATACTTATTATCAACTACCGCCTACAAGGCAGTATAGTGTAATTATTGGATTCACATTTTAATTCGGCTATATAAAAACAACAAATAAATTAAGTGCATGAAAAAGATAGTATATATTTTGTTTTTGGTAGCGGTTGTTGGAACTAGCTGTAAAAAAAGTTTTTTAAGCGAATTAGCCAATAACCCTAACTCTCCCACTGATGCAGTAGCAACAGTGCAACAGGTTCTGCCAGGCACCATTACAAACCTTACGAATATTGTTACTGGGGTAGGATATAGCGGTGGTTATCAGGGGCAGGCTGCATGGGTAGGTTACTGGAATTTTTCTGGTGGCTACTCTTTTAATCAAACTGTTCAGGAATATGTTGTTACCAATGCTTCCCCGCAAGTTTGGGATAATTATTATGGAACTTTAGCAAACCTCAACGTAGTTGTTCAGAAAGGCGGAGCTTCTCTTGCTTTAGCAAATTATAAAGATATAGCATTGATTCTCGAATCAATTGCTTTTAAAAACCTAGTAGATGCATATGGCGACGTGCCATTTAGCCAAGCATTAAAAGGTTCTGGAAATTTTCATCCTTCTTACGATAAGGGAAGTGCTATTTATGATAGTCTAGTGGCTAAATTAGATGCCGTTATTACTGAAATTCAAGCTAATAAAAGCAATGTCAATGTTTTGGTACCAGGATCTGAAGACGTATTGTTTAATGGTAAAATGAATTCTTGGTTATTGCTTGCAAATACAGTCAAACTTAAATTGCTGCTTCAGCAGTCTGCAGTTTCATCGAAACAAGCTTATATAAAAGCAGAGGCTTCGAGTACTCAGTCAATAGGCTATTTAACATTTGATGCTATTGCAAACCCAGGATATAGTAACGCTCAGCAAGGGGAAATTTACGGTAATTTTGGTGTTTCCACATCGGGCGGACTCAATGGATCTTTCAATTATATCCGTGCTGGAGGTTATGCGATGGACTTTTACAAGAATACAAATGACCCAAGGCTTGGCTATTTTTATGGAGTTATAGCTACACAACCAACAGACGCAAATGGGGATTATTATACACAATCTTCAAATAATACAGATTATGCTGCTGATTATCTGGGTATCCAAAAAACTACACCTGCATACGGATCGCCAATAGGACCTGGTATTGTTCAGTCGCCAAAACAAGGAGATCCATTGTTACTTGCCGCAGAAAGCTATTTTGTGCAGTCGGAAGCTGTACTCAGAGGATATTTAACAGGAGACGCAAAAGCACTTTATCAATCAGGAATAACTGCCTCCTATCAATATTTAGGCGTAGCTAATGCAAATGCCGCAGCTACAACATATTATAGCCAAGATGCGATTACAAATGTTAGCTGGCCTACTTTAGTAAATGACCAAATATCTACTGTAATTACTCAAAAATGGGCTGCTTTAAATGGCTTGAATTGTGCTGAAGCATGGAATGACTGGAGACGTACTGGATTTCCCAATGTGCCTGCTACAAAGTCTCCTACATCAGTTCAGAAACACATGCCTTTTAGGTATTTCTACCCTATAAGTGAACCAACAGCTAATGCTGATGCATGGAAGGCTGCAGGGGGTGACGTGCTAGATCCCTATCAAACTAAGCTTTTCTGGATGCCATAAAATAACAGTGTTTTATTAGATCAATTTATGAGAGGTAAAAAAAATAATATGAAAAAAAATAAAATATATAAAATAGTAACCGCAGTAGGGATGTGTTTTTTTGTTTTGTCCTTTAGTTCCTGCTTAAAGAATGGTGATTATTTTACTGACTTTGCTTCTGCAGCAGCTTCGGTTGACCTTCCTTTAGCAGCCACAAACGTAAACGGACCAGTAACCTTTGCTTACGATGCAGCTCAAGCTAATCCATCTATTCCTGTATTTATAAATTTGGCAAGCCCCGCAGTATTAAATAAGGACGTCACAGCTACCCTTGCCATAGATGATGCTTATTTAACTCAGTATAATACTGATAATGGCACATCTTATACTCTTTTGCCATCAAATGCTTATACGGTCTCAAAATTAAATATGACTATAAAGGCTGGCCAACGTTTGGATAGTGCTATAGTAAAATTCGATTTTACAAAATTCGATTTTAGCAAAAGTTATGTATTGCCATTTACAATAGCTTCTGCATCTCAACCAATCGAACAATGGAAACATTTGATGCTTAATATTGTGGTTAAAAACCAATTTGATGCCCAATATCAATGCACTGGCTATGTATTTCATCCATCTGCTCCAAGGGCAGATAATGCCGTTTATAGTATTGCCACTGCTGGAGCTTATGCATGCAAAATTCCATTTGGAGATCTTGGCGGCGGAGGAAATTACTTTTTTATAGCAACAGTTAGCACTACTTCTGGTGTTGCTCCTTTAACGAACTATTCACCAACTGGTGCTGCTCCAGCTTCATCTGGCTTTATGCTTCAAGATAACTCTGGTAATGTAAATTACAGCGCTTCTGCACCAAACGCTCCAGGTACAGATCCATGGTTAGCTTCTACTTACAACAATACCTATGATTATTCGAATAAAACTTTTTGGGTGCATGTGGGTTATCATGGAGGTGGTCCTTCTACAGATCCAGAAACGACTTATACAAGACAATTTTACTTGAAATTTGTAAGACAATAGGATTTAAAACTTATTATATAAATCGGCCGCCTTTTGGTGGCCGATTTTTTGTTCTGTTTGGAAGTTCATAATACCTCAAATTCATGTAGCGTATTTCCATTTTTGAGCTTCGATTTAGCTATTTTATTAATATTCTTGGATCTTAGAAAAATCAGTAAAAGTTTTTTCACACTAAAACGGCCTTTTATATGAGAATTTTTCTAAAGGCTTTATTGCTAACAGTTTTATTGTACGGAGGTTGCAAAAGTGAAGACAATAAAAATAGAATTAAGTTAACTGTACAAATAGATTATGCCTATCATCAAAAAGTATACTTACACCGTGTTCCTTTTAATGAAGAAAAAAAACTAGTGCTTGATTCGGCTATAGTGCAAACTGGCCGCGATACCCTAATTTTTTATATTCCAGATGGAAATCAGCAACGACTTTACAATATTAACATTGATGGGAGTGATATCAATTTGCCCGTTATTGCGGATAGTAAGGACATTGTTCTTCATTATAATTTTTCTACCAAACGCTATTGGTATAAAAATTCACCAGGCAGTCAATCATTAAAAAATTTTAATGATACCCAAATGGTTTTTGCTAAAAAAATGCGATTACTTAAACAAAGAATCGATAGTCTGGTTGAGAGAAATTTGCCTAAAAAATCACTTGTTGATAGTATAAATACAATGAATACTATTTTTTTTGAACGCTATAAATATTTTGCTGATACTGTTAAAAGCCCTGCACTTTTTTTAGCAGTTTATGATTTAATTGATTTTGGAAACAATATGCATGCACTAAACCAATTTATAAATGACGCAGGTATTCGTTTTCCAAATGACACTACCATACAAAAATTAAGAAGTGGTGTGATTAGCTTTATTAATGCTTTTGAGAACCGCCTTAAAATAGGTGATTCAATACCTGAATTGATTCTTCCTGATGCTCTAGGAACTATCTTTTCTACCAGGGCACTTAAAGGGAAATTCTTTTTTCTAAATATCTGGTCAACTTTTTGCCAGCAATGTCTAATAGACAATGAAATAACAAGAAAAGTAAGGCAACAATTTGGTGATCGAAACTTTGAAGTTGTAAGTATTGCAATAGATGATCAAAAAGAACAGTGGTACCATATGATACAAAGAAATAATTATTACTGGACTCAATTGATTGATCAAAAAATGTGGCAAGGAGCAGCTTTTAAAACTTTACGATTTGATAGCATTCCCTATAATATTTTAGTATCTCCAAAAGGAAAAGTTCTTGCTAAAGCAATACCAGTCGATTCAGTGATATCTGTTATTGAAAAATTTGTAAAGTAATCTGAAGAAACCATCAGTCAAAACCCTTTCTCGCAAGTTAGCCAGGACCCACTGATATCATTTTAATTCGATCCCCGAATTCCCTGTCGTTTTGTCCCCCGTTTTCATTTGATTGCTATTTATACTAAATAGTACAAATTCATAATTTATTCGCATTAATATTTGGGATTAAACATTAAAGGTAAAGCGTTTTCAACGATACTCATTTGAGGTATAATAGTAACATTTTGAAAGAATTAAGGCAGAATTGTAAAAGTTCTACTTTTTTCAGGGTTTAAAAATGATATATCGTAAAAAATATGCTAAAAAATGTTTAAATATTTAATTGTTATTGCAGCGTTTCAATAAACAAAATTGTCATTTTAAGGTTTAATTAACTTAATTTTAATAATTATTTAACATTCTTTAAAAGAACTAACTTCGCACTCATTAAAAACTAAACACTTATGAAATTGAGAAAAATTGTATTATTTTTTGCAATGCTTATTGGGTGGTCAGTTGCCTCACTTGCACAAACTAAAATTGTGTCAGGTAAAGTAACTGGTGCTAATGACCAACCTCTGAGCGGTGCAACAATTAAAGTAGAAGGCAGTCAGTCTGCTGCTACTTCCACAAATGAGAAAGGAGAATTTAAAATTTCTGCCAAAGAAGGCAATGTTCTTCTAATCAGCTCCGTTGGTTTCAAAAGCACAACTGTAAAAGTTACAGGTGCCGGTAATTACAATGTAAACTTGGAAGTTTATGTGAACGTCATGGATGAAGTCATTGTAACTGCGGGTGGTATTAGAACTAAGAGAAAAGAGATTGGAACAGGTGGTACCGTTATTAAGGCGGATAATCTGGTTGCAGGAAAAGCTGTAACAGTTGCCGGCGGTTTACAAGGTAAGGTTGCAGGTTTACAAATTAATGCTACAGGTGGTGGTGTAAATCCTAGTTACCGATTAGTATTACGTGGTCAGCGTTCACTAACTGGTAATAACCAAGCTTTAATTGTATTAGATAACGTCATCGTTCCAAATGAAGTATTAACAAATCTTAATCCTGAAGACGTTGAAAGTGTTAACGTTTTAAATGGTGCAGGTGCTGCCGCATTATATGGATCTTCTGCTTCTAATGGTGCCTTGATTGTAACTACCAAAAAAGGAGTAAGAGGTCAGAGTACAGTAACGTTAATGAATACAACAACTGTAGAGCAACCAGGATTCTTCCCTAAATTCCAAACCGGATTTGGTGCTGGTGGAACTGGATATGGCTATTGGGGTAATTTTTCTTATTTAGAGAATCAATCTTATGGTCCTGCTTTTGATAATGTGAAAAGACCTATTGGTGCTCCTTTGGAAAATGGTATGCAGGATTCTGCAGTTTATGGATATACCCCCGGTCACACCAAATTTTGGGTCAATGGTTTAACTAATCAAACTGATTTCTCTGTTTCTTCTGGAGATGAAAATTCTACTTTGTATTTATCAGGACAATATGTAACCGTAACTGGTACTACACCAGATGATAAGTACAATAGAACAAACTTTAGAATGAATGGTACCCGTAAGATTAGTAATAAAATTGGAGTTGCTTACTCATCTAGCTACACACAAAATAGATACGATATTACATCAGCCACAGGTTCTATGTATGCTAACATGTTGAACATGCCGAATAATGTGGATGTTACTAAGTATAAAGATTGGAGAAATAATCCATTTGCTAACCCAAATGGTTTCTATAATCCTTGGTATCAAAATCCTTATTTTACTGCCGACAACAATCGTTCTGCAGTTAGAAATGATTATTTAGTCGCAAATATTGAGATTAAGTATTCTCCAATTCAGGGATTAGACATCATTGCTCGTCAAGGTATAACTACCAGAAACAATTCAAATAAAAACTGGACTGGTCAGTTTATCTATACCGATTATGCAAAACATACCGATCAGAGTTCAAAATCTGATATCTCAGCTTCTGTAAGTGATGGAGCTGCTTATACTACCAATCTATTATCTGATTTTTATGCACAATACCAACATAAGATTAAAGACTTTAGTTTAAATCTAATAGGTGGTGCTCAGTGGAGACAAGATCAGGCTAAAAACGTTGGCGTTTCAGCAAATGGATTGGTAATTCCAGGGCTATACAATGTTAGTAATGGTGTTGGAACCCCAGGAGCAACTGAAACAAATTATATGGCACGTCAATTAGGTGTATATGCTGATGGACGTATAGGTTATAAGGGATATGCTTATTTACACGTTACTGGTCGTAGAGACTATGTATCAATTTTAGATAAGAATAATAACTCTTTCTTCTATCCAGCAGCTGACCTTTCATTTATAGCTACGGATGCCATCGAAGCATTGAAACATAATTCAGTTTTAAGTTATTTAAAATTAAGGGCTGGTTGGTCTAAAGTAGGTCAGGTTAACTTAGGAGATCCTAGTACTAACTATGGTGCCTATCAGTTATTACCTACATTTTCATCTACCAATAGCGGTTTCCCTTATGGATCTTTAGCTGGTTATTCAGTAGGTAACACTCTAGTTGCTAATAATTTGCAACCTGAGATCACAAAAGGTATTGAAGCAGGATTTGATTTGAATTTGTTTAGAGATAAATTCACATCTACAGTTACTTATTTCAATACCAAAACGGATAATCAAACAGTAAATACCAATATCTCAAGTTCAACTGGTTTTACTGGTTTAAGAACTAATACTGGTCAAACTCAAAGTAAAGGTTTGGAAGTTACTGCACATTATAATGTGATTGATAACCGCAGAAATAAAGGTTTATCTGTAACAGTAGGAGGTAACTACACTTATCTTGAAAATAATGTCAACTTTATCAGTGCTCAATTACCTCGTTTATCACTGGCTGCTTATAGCACAGGAGGAACAGGTTCCTATGCCGTGGCTGGACGTTCTTTCCCTGTAATTATGGGATATGATTACAAGCGTGATGGAGCAGGACATGTTATTGTAGATAAAATTTCTGGTTTACCAACAAAATCTGATACCATTTCAGTTTTGGGTAATGCAACACCAAAAGACAAATTGGGCATCGATATATCCGCTGAATACAAAGGATTTAGATTGTCAATCGTCATGGAATATCGTGGTGGCTACAAAGCATACCAATCAATGGGAACAGAATTGGACTGGTCAGGTACTGGTTGGAGAACAGCTATCTATGATAGAAAAAGCTTTGTTTTCCCTAACTCAGTTTACTATGATGGATCTAAATATGTAACCAACACAAATATTTCAATTGCAAATGGTAATGGAAATAATGGTTTCTGGACAGATGGTATCAATAGAGATGTATCTTCTAACTATGTTACTTCTGGTGCCTTTTGGAAATTGAGAGAAGTAGCTTTGTCTTATAGTCTTCCATCTGCATTATGTGCTAAGACTAAATTTTTCAAAGGAATTACGGTTAGTGCTCAAGGAAGAAACTTGTTGATTTTAATGGCTAAGGATAACTACTATACAGATCCAGAATATAGTGATGCTGGAAATAATAGTAATGGTATCGGTTTAACTGGACTTAGTCAGTCACCACCATCTAAATTTTATGGTGCTTCAGTTAAATTCACATTTTAATTCATCCAACTAAATTCCTTCTAATGACCAATTATTCAAATAGAAATTTAGTTAAACATAAATTTTTTAATATGAAAATGATTAAAGCAATATTTTTTGCAGGGTTGCTGGTTGTAACGGCAACTTCTTGTAAAAAACAATTGGATATCAATACAGACCCTAACAATGCCACTGCATCAACTCCGCAGTTGATATTACCACAGGCATTAACTGCTACTGCAAATACCTTGAACAATTATAATTCAATGGGTGCTCAGCTAGTGGGTTATTCTGCGAATGCAGGAGGTTATGGTGGTTTTGGTACTTCCGTTACGTATAATTTTTCCAATACTGATTTTTCAGGTCGTTGGTCTGATACTTATGATAACTTAGAAGATTATCAGTATATCATCGACCATTCAAAAGGTAATCCGATTTATAGTTATTACACTGGTGTTGCTAAAGCGATGAAAGTATTGGGATTTGAACATTTAGTTGATACTTATAATGATGTGCCTTACACACAAGCATTATTAGGTGCTTCTAATTTAACTCCCAAATACGATGCTGCTAAAGACATCTACAAAAGCTTAGCTACAGAATTGGATAGTGCTATGGCAGCTTTGACTTTGGGTGATAATACCCCAGGTGTTACACCATTAGGAAATTATGATGTTGTTTTTAAAGGCAGTGTAGCTAGTTGGAAAAAATTTATCAATACTTTAAAATTAAGATTGATAATAAGGGGTAATGGCAAAGTAACTTTTGCAAACACTACTTTCAGTTCTGATGGATTTCTTACCGCTGATGCTTTAGTGAATCCTGGTTTTACAAGAGATAATGGTCGTCAGAACCCTGCTTGGAATACATGGGGTTTTGGTTACACAGGTAGTGATGCAAATAAAGCTTGGATGCCTAGCAGATTTATTCTGTCATTCTACGATGGAACAAAACTGATTGACCCAATCCGCGGAGCGGCAACTTATTATAAATTCCCTGCTACACCAACCAACCAACTTGGTGTAGAAGGAACCGGTATTGCTCCTAGTCCGTCAGGAAGTTTTTGGTATCCAGGTTCAAATAGATCTGGTAGTACTGCAGGAAATGCAACTGGTGCTTTAAAAGGACCTTCTGCTGGATATCCACTAATGACTTTGGCCGAGGCTTATTTTTTAAGAGCAGAAGCTGCTGTATTAGGAATTACTACTGAATCTGCCGCAACTAACTTCAATGCTGGATTAACTGCAGCTTTCACTTATACCTTAACAAATGAGTCTGGAACTGTAACAGCAAGTCCGTCTGCTTCATTAACTCAATATCAATCAGATAATGTAACAAGCTATTTGGCAAACTTTGCTTTGGCAACATCTACAGCGCAGCAAATTGAGGCGATCATAACTCAAAAGTATATTGCCTTGAATTTTGTAAATAGTGAAGAAGCTTGGAATGAATATCGCAGAACTGGTTATCCAATGGTTGTTCCGGGTGGTCCTGCTTATGCAACTTTTGCATCGACTGTTTCAGAAAGTACCAGAGCAGATAAATTACCAGCAAGAATATTATATCCTTCTACAGAAGGTTCTTATAATACGGCTAATGTTCCTCAGAATATTAATCCTTTCACCTCAACGATATTTTGGGCTAAATAAAATTTAAAATACTAAGAATATGAAAAAAATACTAAATACTTTCATGATCTCAGCATTGGTTTGCTTTTCTTTAGCCTCATGTCTGAAGAGTGTAAATACTAATGTAAATGGAGAAAATTTAACCTCCGATTTCTTACAGTTGGAGTATGTACAAGATAGTAGTCAAACAACCATCGCATCTGGTTTACAATATTTTAGTGCTTCTACTTTATTGTATCCTCCTTCTGATGTTGTAGACACTATTCATTTTCAGGTTACTTTAAATGGTCCTACTACCCAAGGTTCTGATATAACAGTGGCTTTAGCTCCTGATTGGACAGCATTAGCTGATAACCTTGCTAGCGATGGTATTACTTACGAAAAAATGCCAGATTCTTTGTACAAAGTGATTACTACCTCTGTAACAATTAAAGCTGGAACTAGAGTTGCTTATGCTAAGATGGTGGTTTATCCTTCTAAAGTAGATCCGACTAAATCCTATATGGCCCCTATTAAGCCAACATCTAATAGTTTAGGTACAAGTGCCAACTTTGGACATATCTATTTCCATACTATTGGTAATCCAATGGCAGGTAATTATAACTGGGATTTTTACAGGTATAATGCCTTGACCAATCCTACTTTTCCTTTAGGATATAATGCAGGTTCATTCTTTGGGCATTCTATTTCTTTCTTACCGATCAATCCTACTAATATCCATGTACCTACTGGATATTATGTACAGCCCAATTATTTAATCACTTTCACTAATACTGCAGGTGTATTAAGTAATTTCAAAGCAGTGATAGATCCAGGAGAATTGCCAACTGCATTTACTGCAAATGGCATTTCAATGGTACAACAACCCGTAATCACTGTATCTCCTGATTACAAAATGGTAACTATCAATTATGTGGTATTTAATGGTTCAGCTTACAGAAACTGTACTGATATTTATACCAAGCCATAATAATTTTTGATTTTTAAAAATGCGCTACCAACATTTGGTGGCGTTTTTTTTTTGCTACTTTTGAGCCTCAAAAGATCATATGGAACAACAACCCAATACCCAATTAAATATCGAAATCAGCGAGGAAACCGCCGAAGGCACCTATGCTAATTTGGCCATCATTACGCATAGTCATGCTGAATTTGTAGTAGACTTTGTGAATGTGATGCCAGGTACACCCAAGAGCAAAGTGAAGTCTAGGATTATTCTTACACCCATGCATGCGAAACGCTTTATGAAGGCTTTAGCTGAAAATGTAGAACGATATGAGCAAGCCAATGGTCCTATTCACGATTTGGAGCAGGTAGAAATTCCGATGCATTTTGGAGGGCCAACACCTCAGGCATAATTGCAGCGCATCAGCTTTTGTTGTATAGTACATTTTAAGCCAGCCTTTTTTAGGCTGGCTAATTGTTTTAAACAGTATTTGGGTTAGAGAATAAAGAATTTGCGGTAATTATCGCTCTATTTTATAAACATTTTTAATTTTATAAATCGATGTTTGTCAATTAGTTATGTATTTATTAGGTCGTTAAAAATTGCAATTCTTCAGAAAACAGGCCTTTTTCTTGTTGTTTATTTGGATAAGAACTATCGCACCCTTACTTTTGCAACCCGCCGGTAAAAAAGCGAACAGTTCTTAGAAAGAAAATAGTTAAAATAAAGAGCAAAAAGGTTTGGTAGGAGAGTTGATAATGTGTACCTTTGCAACCCGCTAATAAAAAAGTGGAAAGTTCTTAAAAACAACATAATAAAGTTGGTCAAGATTTTGCAAAAAGTTTTGGTCATAATAATAGGAAGTATTACTTTTGCAGCCCGATAAAAAG
>Ga0208106_1000047_pt1 | contig 50364 bp, 63 predicted proteins | sample CryBogCBE25Jul08_FD_184577 | JGI IMG/M metagenome (GOLD analysis project Ga0208106, IMG submission 184577) | Freshwater microbial communities from Crystal Bog, Wisconsin, USA - CBE25Jul08 (SPAdes) | ecosystem: Environmental > Aquatic > Freshwater > Lake | place: Crystal Bog, Wisconsin, USA...
TGTGAGTAGTCCCTGGTCCCCTGGCTTCGCTGCCCCTGCCGCCCCCGGTCCTTGGTCCGTAGACCACACCTTTTTGGTCCGAAAGGATTTTAAAAAAGATGGCTAAGCGAAGGAGGTACAAACAGTGGACCGGTGAATGTAAACACCATGTGAGCGTTGCGCTTCCTAGGGTTGACGTGCTGCAGCCAGGCGATCGTCTGTAGCTGCTCTGGGGTGAGCTTCATCGTTTGCCCCTGCTGTAGGGTATCCCTTGATACCTGGGTACCTATTTTTGGTCTGGATGGATTTTTGTAAAAAATCCCTCTTTTTAAGAACTCAGCGAATGAAGCTCAGCCAGTTTAATACGGTACTGCGCGTTAAGCCTGTTCCTGCACAGGTTGTTCAACCATTTGACCGCCTTGGCAAATGTTTTGGTAGGTACCAGAAAATCAACCAGCCTCTGAGTATGGATGAACATCGTGTCGATGATCTCATCACCACTGTACACCAACACAGCCGTGATGGAATCAGCAAGGCTCGGATCAAGCTTCATCTCTGAATACACAATGAGGTTACACCATGTAGATCGACTGCTTGTGATCACCTTCTTCACCTCCACCTTGACCCCATCCACTATACAGTCCCAATACCTGCTTGAATCCCTGGTGAACCCAAGGTCCATGCACAATGCTGTGTCATAGTTGCGCGAGTTTTTCACCCACCCGCCCCTCATCTTCTGAGCGAATGCAGCCTTGACCTTGTCCATGGTTTGATAATGCGATTGATGTTCGATGGTCGTTACAGGACATCCTTTTGGTCCGGGGGATTTTTGTAAAAAAATCCCGTTTTAAGAAGGCCATACATAAGCTGGATACTCTTCTTGGCTTGCCTTGAAGTGATAGTGACTAGGCTGCTTTCGGTTCAGACTAGCTTGATGAGACATGTGCACATCCTTGTTGCCCCACCATCTCGGTGGACATGGCTTGGAACAGTGCGGCAGGTGCTTCATGTTGTTCACGTATCCTCTTAAGATCCATTCATCTATGCATGCGTTGTGATACAGGGCCAGGTAACACTCGTGACCCCGCCACATCTTGACCGCCGGATGGTTCTTCCAACCATGTGACAAACCCTTGAGTGTCCTCCAAATCTGGTACGCCTCAACCCTTTGCTTTCCCAGACGTCGGTAGTCAAGAGACCTAAGGCTCGTCTCGATGTCTGGGAATGGAAGAAAGGTCATCATCTTTGATCCATAGTTTGATATCAGTTGGTACCTAAAGAGCATCTTTTTGGTCGGAGGTGGTTTTTAGAAATCCATGCTGTACTGCATCACCTCGGTGAATGTGAGGTATGCATACCGGTCGTTGTCATCTTCGTACTGATCCCACTCCACCTTCCAACGACGGTCACGATACATGTTCTGACCATCGAAGCTGAGAACCTTGCCAGTGTACCAGGTGTCGATCATGTCCATGTCATGCTCATAGCCCTCCACGATCCATGCATGCATCCGAAGACTGGTACCGATGATCTGCCTCATCCGAATCTGGTCCGGGGTCTCCTGGATCCGGTGAGTCTGGAGGTACTCGAGGATGTGTCCATGGATCGTCACACGCTCGTTGTCGCCATGGGTCAGGCCCCAGAGACGGCGACGAGGAACACCAGTCACATCGATGTGAGCAACGACACGGTAAGCCGTCTGCACCTCCATGTCCGAGTAAGGGTTCAACAGGTTGGCCCAGGTGATGGCCGGGTTGCCGCTGTTGTTGAGCATGATCAGAGCGTTCATCGCCATGCTTGATCCGGGGACCCGCCGTGTCTAACCCTGACGCCCAGGGTCCATTGACCATTCGAGACACCTTTTTGGTCTCGGCCCTTTTTAAAATTTGTTAATGTCGTTGAAGAGCATCACACACTTGGTGGCGTCCGATACACCCTGGCTCCACTCCTGTTCGATGGTTGGCACCAAGGGGTGGTTGATCCGAAAGTCCCGACAAAACTCCAGAAGCTCATCAGCCTTGTCCTTTTGCAGCGTGTGCAGCCGAAGCAGCATGGCATGGTAGCCGCCGTTGAGGGGGCGCTCCTTCCAGCCGAGCATGAGGTTGGTCAGGTTCACCATCTTTGGTACTAGCCAAGAGTTTCGCTCGACCTCCTGGGACACGTTTTTTGGGTTCCCTCAGCGCGAGCATTCACCGTATTGCGAAGCAGATCCAGGTATTGGCTTCTTGCACGTCATTGGGTATATGCCCTCTGTGCCACAGTCATTTCCAGACACGCGACAGTAATCACCATCCATGCAATTTCCACCTGTCCAACACGTAGGTGGTGTGACACACGTCTGGAAAGGTCCACATACCCGACCGGTTCCACAGTCAGTGTCCACCGCACACGGGGTTGCGGCGACCTGCTTTACATTCGATTCCGGAACTAGGTCGGGAAGGACAACATCCTGGCTCGACCCAGAAGAGGACGACTTGAACATGTAGTACATACACATCATGAACAGTACTGTCAAGACTACTGCAACCGCTATCATAAACCATCTGTTCCGGGAGGCAGGGGCCGCTGGGGTCACAGGAGCCGCTTGTGGTGCTAGTACCATCTGGATCGGCACCGGCTTGTTCATTAAAACTCATCTACTAAAATATTCTCGCGGATGTTGATCATGGTCCTCATCAGGGTCCATCGGTTGTTCGGCGTGTCCTTGTCCGTGCGCAGCTTGACTGGTACCCACATCCCCTTCCAGCAGCACTCTATGATCACGGGCTTGTCCAGGGATGTCTGCTGGACCTTGACAAGAGAGTCATGGTCCCAGACACATAGATGACCACCGTGCACCTTGAAGTCGATCGTGATTCGCTCCAGCGGCTTCCACTTGAATGTTGTTCCATCGTGCAAAGGTGTGAAGATGAGGCCGTCACACTCGGGGTTGCTCTCAAAGAGTTTCTTCGACTCGGACACCGGGTACATGTTCTTGATTCTGAGCTTGAGACCCATAGAGGGTCCTCTGATTACACCCTCGGCCGCGTGCAGTCTATCCAGGTACCCCAAGTGTCTAACAGACGTACCACCAACCATTACTGCGTCGAAAATCAGAAAGGTGTCTCCGATGAGCTCACCGTCGAGGACCGTATCCTTGGGTATCGCAAGTTTGACTTGATGAAACTCGAGCTTGCGATTCACTAGGTGGCACCTGCCCACGCCCTGACACACCAGCAGGTACCTCGTCCCGTCCGTCTTTTCGCACACCACGTAATCATTTCTAAGAAGTGGCAAGTGCTTTCGCTCTATGGACACTGGGTGCGCACCTGGGAACACCGTGACGTCCGTCTCGTACGCACGCTGAATCAACTCCATGGTCTATACTCGTTCCTGGTCTTTATGGGTTCATACGAGACATTTTTTTTGCACGAAGGATCTGCTTGGTGAGTGGAACAACATATTGCACTAGACCATCGTCCTTTATGTTATCGATAACCTGGGCAATAGCCTCTGTGACCTCACCACCATCTGCCGTACCCACTAGACTACGTACCCTGTTAAACGTTGCTTTGCGATAGCCAGTTATTCTTACTCTGTTCAGAATAGCTTCGTTGGATGCATTCACGCGACCACTTGCATACTTGGGGTACACTGAAATGAGGTCAGCTAGTAGTCTCGCGTAACCTTGAGTCTTCCTTAGTCTGCCTCGCGAAGAATCTGTTACCCTCAAGTTGAATCCGCTCAAATTCTGGTTTCGGTTGTTTGATCTTCCATTGTTTGTATTTCCGTTGTTTACTGGTCCTGCACCTCCATTGTTTGCTGGTCTTCCAGTATTTACTGGTCCTGCACCTCCATTGTTTGCTGGTCTTCCAGTATTTACTGGTCTTCCAGTATTTACTGGTCCTGCACTTCCATTGTTTGCTGGTCTTCCAGTCTTTAGTCTTTGCATGATTGCCGCTGCATTATTGAGTTGTCTGTGAACTGTAGCGATTGAAGCTTCATTGTTTGCTGGTCTTCCAGTATTTGTTGAACCTGTTATTAGTAGTTTTTGGGCCTTTGCAAGTGCATTACTGGCTGCTTCAGCTTCTGTTTTCGCCAATGCTTTCTGGGCTGCGAGCACTCTAACTTCATTTTCATTCTTAGCTTTTTGCAAACGAGCCGCTTCAACGGAATTTTGTAGAAATTGGTTGGTTCGCTGCGCATTCGCTCTTTGTCTAGCAGTCCTTTCACGCGCGTTAGCGACTCTTCGTCTAGCAGCAGCTCCTGTGTTTCTATTTGTAGAGTTAGCAACTCCTGTGTTTGTATTTGTAGAGTTAGCTCCGCCGTTCGGGTGAACTCGGCCTGGCCTACGCCGAATCTCAGCGACACCTTCTCTAACAGCTTTAACGGTGCCCAAAGCACCTGCTAGAGTACCTCTGGCACCTGCTACCAAGCCTCTACCAGCCAAGCGAGTACCTGCTAGAGTACCTCCTGCTACTACACCAGCAGCTCGACCAGCTTTTTTACGAAGTCTTTCAAGGTTTATAGCTCTTCTAGAACCCCAATTGTACAATCTACTCGGTATATCCTTTCTATCAACTGTGTCAATATTTGGACGTTGGGAATACGCAATTAATGCTTCGCCTCTGCGTTCTCCTTGCGGCTGACTAAGTGGTGGAGGCGCCACAATACGAAGTCCTTGGTTTCTATTCTTAGTCACACGACTACCTACATTGGTGGGTGGTACCGATGGTGGTTGTGGAACAAATTCTGGATTAACTCTTGTTCGTGTACCATTATTTTGTACTTGAATTTCAATTTGCTCCGGACCTGCTGACATTATTACATGGCACGGATTTTTTTAGCGCACTGTAATAATGAAGTTTGAGCTGGCTGCTTTCGGATCACTGGTGGTTGCGGTGATCATAGCGATACTGCTCAATGTCACAATGAAGAAACCGTCTTCAGGACCTTCGGCACCTTCCGGTGGTATCATACCTTCCGGAGGAACGTGTTCTTCAGATGCTAACGCTCCAAAGTGTTCGACTGGAAATTGCACCAGTGGACAGTGTCCATTCATTCAGTCTGGAATGGCTTGCACACCGGGTGGACTTGCTTCTTGTGCAACCGGTCTCAGTTGCCAAGGAGGTACTTGCCAACCAGTACCGGGGTCTTCGCCCACCCCGAGCTCCGGTGGATCCGGTGGAATGATCGCTCTGGGTGTAATCGTGGCGGTCGTAGTTGTCGGTGGCGTCGGATTTGTAATTTACAAGCGTAAGCAGTGTGGCGGCGGAGGAAACGGTGGAGTAGACGTAGATCGCCTTTTCGCCTAGGCCTGAGCCTCACCCCAGAACAGGTTTACAGAGTACTGGGTGATGGTCGGCGATCCACTTGGAACGGACATGTACACCAACAGCGTGTCTGGGCCGTCAGGGAAGAAGTTGTTACCGCCGATCGAGCAGTTGCACATCTCCTTGAGGCCGGACAGATCGATCGAATACTGCGACCCCGCGTTACAGATTGTGGAAAACACACGCTCGCCCGAACCAGCCAAGTAGGCACCGAGTGCTGTGAGTGGCGTACCGGTGTACACCTGTGCGAAGCTAGGCTGGGACCCGTTTTGAGAAGAGTTGATCGCCTGCCAGCTCGATGGAACAGTCAGATTACCGTTTGTAAAGCTCGGGTTCAGGACACCGGAAAAGACTGCGTTGCCAGAGCCGACGGTGCTTCCAGCCTGGACCCATACATCGAGGCGCTGCAGCAGAAACTGTGCGCGGTTGAACAACTCACGAGCGCCAATGTCACCCACGACACCGTTGGACACTGACGGTGCGAGCCGAATGAGAAACAGAGGGTTGGTTGTTCCGGCTGCGAAAGATCCAGCAAAATTGTTCGTCTGGTAATTGAACAAGTAGCCGCGGTCCTGGTCGAACAGGCCATCCATGATGAATGCAGATCCCCAATGGGTCAGGCTGGGACAGCAGGTCATGTCCACGAGCACGACAGAGTTACCCGATGCATGAGCCGAGAGAGGACCAGCCTGGAAATTTTGCACCTGGTCCACGATGTTATACGTCAGGGTCGAGGTCCTGGTGAGACCGTTCAGGCTCGAGCCAGACTTGGAAGTGTAAGTCATAAACTCATTGTCCACGAGTACAGTTCCACTCGATGGCCAATAAGTCACAGGGTCGTTCAGGGTCAACGAGGTGTCGCTTGTGCCCATCGCGGTGGCCATCGTACTCGCCGCGACCGAAGTCTCGTTGACAATCTCGTAACGGACAGACATGTTACCAGTGCGCATGTAAGCCTCGTCATTGATGTTGTTTTGCTTGTAGCGATGGACATAGACCCAGTTTCCGTCCACGCCGCGAATCATAAAGTCTATGAAACCAGCACCGTACCACGTGTACTGTAGACCAAGCATCTGCATCTTGGTGAGATCGACGCGGTAGCCAGATGGACCGGTACCGTCGATCGTGTCGCGGTTGAACTGAGACTGCGGGGTCCGAATCTCCTTGATCTTGCATACTATGCTCGGAACTGTAACTGATGCCGTCCCACGGAAAGGTGGGTTGAATGTCAGTTGGGTGTCACTCTGGATGGCTGTAACCACATGGGTCATACCCTTTAGGGTAAACTTGTCATTCACCTTGAACTGCGAGGTGTACCTCGTGCTTGTACCCGTGAGAATCTGTCCACCGGTGGTGCACGTCGAGAATCCAGAAACCTGGAAGGTGCTCGAGCGCTTCACGACCCAGAGAGTCTGACCGTCCCACTCCCAAAAGACACCGTTCTGATCATCAAAGGTCCCGACCCTGACCGAAGCACCGCGCCAGTTTGAGATGATGAACCGAGGCTGGTCTGCGAGCACAGGTGTGGTTGTCTGTAGAGTCTGTGTAGCAACGACCGCCACGTTAGTAGAGTTGATGACGTTGCTGACAGTATACGTCCCGTTGTATCCAGAGCTTTGGATTCCTCGCAGGATGATGGTCGCGCCAGCTTGTGGACATCCGTGTGGGATGCTCGTCTGGACAAAGATATTGCTACCAGGTGTAGTTCCGTCCGCATTCACCGACAGGACGTCGTTGTTCGGGCAAAAGAGCGTACCGGAGCTCCACACTAGACCCTTGCCAGACTGGTACCGGAAAACCTTTTTGGTCTGGCGAATGGCAGAAGCACCGTGGGCCGGAACACCAGTGCTGAGCAGCACCCCACCGTCGAACGGACGATGCACATAGAATGAATACGGCTGAACATATACGTTACCAGTGGTGGCTCCGGATGCGGTCGCAGACTGGCCCACAAAGGTTGTGAACGAGCTCGGGGTTGGAGTCGTCGAGACAAAGTAATTGCCGTTGATTGCACCAGGCATACCAGTGATTGCCAGGGGCGTACCGGGCACAAGTCCATGGGTCGTGACAGTCTGGTACGTGACTACAACTCCGGATTGAGTATATGTCAGGGTCTTGACTGATGAATTGCTCGATGTGTTTGAGTTTGCGGTGTAAAAGCCACCGCGACGAATGGTTGTATAAGAAGTCAACAGGTTGGAAGAACCCGTGCTCACGTTGCTCTTTGCCTGGTATGTTACATTCGACGACCCGGAGCCAGTCTGGACGCTCGTGACAATGAAGAAACCCTGGGCACGGTCAGCAGTCAGAGTAGAGTTTGCCAGACCTTGGACTGATATGACTGATCCGACCACCGGGTAGCTCGTGGTGGTTGACACGTTCGCAGTGACATTCGCTGGGGTTGAACCGTCGCAAGAAATGGCATTGACAACAAAGTCAGTTCCAGGAACTTCGAAAAAGGTTGGAATCTTACGAATGTCTGAATATGTCTGCCACTTGGTAGCCTGAAGTCCGTACTCAAAGTCTGCGTCTATGAGTGACTGTCCAGTGGATACACGCTGACGCTCAATGGCATCTGTCCCAAAGTCGTAAGGACGGGTCGTCACGATCTGTTTGGATCCGGAGCTCCCGTCAATGTTCATTAGCATGAGCCGAGATTTTAGGTGTCGCATTCAACCTCAAGAGTCATGGACCAGTCGAGGCCGTTGTTCACCAGTGGTTGGCCGAAACGATCCGTGACCTGGATCACGATACGATCAACCATGTTCGAAGAGTCTGTCACGTTGACAGAGGCTGGGTTCTGAGAGTTTTCCGCCCATTGCACGATGGTACCAGGACCCGATGCCAGTGGAACCTTGAACGAGCACATGGTTGTCTCCTGGGATGATGTTCCCAGGTTCGGTAGCCATATGTTCAGATAGGTGTCAAAGTTGGTGATGTATGCATTGTTTGCTGTTATGCTAGTACCAGATGCACCGTTTGAAAAACCGAGAAAGTTGCCGAGATTCGGCAAAGGTGAACCGGTCGTAATGTTGGACGTGCCAGCTGCTGAAACAAAGGTCATCAGGTTGGTGGCGGCTGCGACGGAAAAGACACCGACGGCATTGGTCACCGTCGAGTTCAGGGCGTTCAGAAATGCAGTTCCGGCATAGTTCCCTGGGCTCATTGTGTACGAGGTGCCACTGATCACCAGGGTGTTGTATGGTGCCCGAACGTTGTAAAACCCCAGGGGAATCTGTGCATTCTTCAGGGAAATCGACCGTACACGACGATGCTTTTGTGTCAAAGGAACAGTGCAGTTGAATGGATCACCACCAGTCTTGTTGGCAGTGTCTACGTTGATCAGGTACTTCATATGAGTTGCTTGGAAAATTCTCCTGGTCCTGGGGTCCATGGACTAGCACTTCCACCTGGTGCTGCACTGAAGGCAGGTGACAAAGGTGGTCATGGGCTCATCGGCGCTGCGGGTCTGCATCTGGTAGTACCTCGTCTTCTTGGACTTGCACTTGCGACACTGGAACAGGCCCTCGGGGACATTGTCGGCTGCTGCCCTCCGTCGCTCCTCCTCTATGGCGAGCTCCTGTTGCATCGCGTCATATGGACCACCGGGGAACAGTTCAGCGGGTCCGAGCTCACTCACAGTCCTAGTGTTTACGATTCCGCCCAGGATTCGAGTCTTCAGAGAGCACTTGGGATCCTCGAGAAGCCTGATGAGCTCCATCGCCTTGAACCGGTACCTGCTCTTGAAGAATGGGTTTTGCCAGGACGGATCCTGAATCTTGACTGCGTGATTGTACACGCTCTTTTCGAGGTTCTTCGCAACCGGCTCGGATCCCATGATCGCGAGGAACCTGGCAAACACACGCGTCCGCGTCTCCATCTTTAGTTTACACGGGCGTCGTCTTTTTAAAGGTCTGAAGCGTCCTCCCGGTATGATCAGCTATGCCGTGACTGTGTGCAACGAGGACCACGAAATCGCCGAGCTTCTCAAGTTTCTCAAGCGTAATGTCCGTGATGAGGACGAGGTTGTCATACTCGTAGACTCTAAGCATGTGACACCTTCGGTCCTCAAAATTCTCAAGGGCTACAAGATTCACTATCGTGACTTTGACGGAGACTTTGCTGCCCACAAGAACCACCTGAACAGCCTGTGCCAAGGGTCTCACATTTTCAACATAGACGCCGACGAAATTCCGAGCGCTCTGCTGGTCGAGAAGCTCCCGGAAATCTGTCAAAATGACTTTGACGTGTGTTACGTGCCCAGAGTGAATCTCTTGCCCGGTGCATCTCGCCGCGAACTTACGTTTCTCGGGTTCAACCAGAATGAGTTTGGTGCTGTGAACTGGCCGGATATGCAGGGACGCATCTACCGGAACAGCCCAGATGTCCAGTGGGAAGGCAAGGTGCACGAGAAGATCAAGGCTCAGCGCATAGGGCAGATCGAGCCACATCCACACATGTCCCTGTGGCACATCAAGAGCATCGAGCGTCAGATGAGACAGAATGCGCTTTATGATCAACTAGGGTCCATCAACCAAACTACCGTAAAGGCTCCATCAGGTCAGCGACGGGTGTCTCAAACTGGTGCTTGAGATAGTACCCATAGTCGAGCTTCAAGTTGTGTTCCTTGACCCAGTCAGGGTCCTCCGCCTTTTCGTACATTTTCTTTGACGGCTTTCCCTTGGCGTCCAGCGCCTCCACGAGTACAAACTGGACCCGGTCGCCCGAGCTAGGCTCTGACCCCGGCGCACGCTCCCGAATCTTGTTTCGGACCACGACGTGCGCCAGGTTCTCATTCTTGTACTCGGATCCCAGGCGCTTCGAGAGCACCAGCCGCTCCATCGGTACATTTCCGTTCGCCAAAGCCTCACGCTGTTCCTCCACAAAGTTGGTCACCTCGAGAAACTCTGACTCGAGTAGCATCTCGATGACTCGCTGGCACGTCGCCCGAACAAACTCACAATTGTCGCGGCGGACGACCTGCAGACCCTTGATGTCTATGTGGTCAAAGACAACCTTTCCGCCCTTTTGGACCCACATCTTGGCGGCGTACCGTTTCTTGGAGTACAGGATATACGGCCAGTAAATCTTTTCGAGCTCGAGATCGTTTGGCTTTTTGAACAGGGCTGTAATCTGTTCGGATGCTCGCTCACCGAGCTTCCAGCACGCGTCGAGATCAGTCTCTGGAAACTCAACCATGATGGAGTCCGTGTTCTTCACGATGATCTGACCCACACCCGCCTGAAACGTACCAGCCTCCGTCTCCAGGTCGTACACATAGCCGTCCCATGACTCGTGCAGTACCTCAATCTTCTTGATAACTCGAGGGTCCTTGCGCATCTGCTCAGACCACGTCAAGCGAAACACGTGAGGCTTGTCCTTGCGCGTGTTCAGTGACACCTGGTAGCCCATCGACCTAAGCAGAACATAGTACCACTGGGCAGTCACCTGATTCTTCGTGTCGATGCGGCGACATCCAATGTTCTCGAGATCCTTGCGACACCCATCGGTATCAAACAGACCCTCCAGGAAAGCTTGCATGGTTTCCTGAGAGTAGAACACAGTCACAGGAATCTTCTTGGCCAGGCCGTCATAACACTCGTTTCGGAAATGCTCGGTATAGCTCTTCAGGTCACCGTGACTCGGAACGAGCTTGTATACACCAGAACTATCGATGGTGTCCAGTATCTTGAAGGGCTTGTTGTAAATGGTCTCTATTGTAGCCTTGCACCGATCAAGCAAGTCTAGATCCTTGTTGTTGATTGCCCATGAGTACTTTCCATCGTAGAAACCACATGAACCATCACCGACGAAAACACCGTAGATGTATGCCATGTCTCGAGTGATATCCGGACCTTGCATGAAATTCTCAGGGAACGAATGAAACAGTCGCGATCCGATTGCAACATCGTTAGGCTTGATTTGTGTGAGACTAGTGTCCAGCAACGAATGATCCTCGGTGACATCGACACATCCCGTATGTGTCAAGACCCTGTAAATCTTCTTTTGGCACTTGTGTCTAATCACGCGCTTTACCTTTGACCAGCCTGAGCTCGTCCACACCTCGTGCGAACACTCAGACGACTCTTTTTGATGCAGCTCTTCAGCTGGCTTGAACCCGGGATACTCGACCCAGTCGCTTCCGAGTGATTCGATCGTCCTCGGTCCTTGGCGAGTCAGGACCGGGGTTCCAGGTAGCACCGAGTCACCATACCTGACCTTTGCACCCTCGAATTGAGCCTCTACATAATCCTTTGAGGCCTGGATCATCTCGCGACCCTTGCGCGTAACGGACGACGCGATCGGCAAACAGCTCAGCATACCCTTGAGGGCACCCGTGAATCCGTACACCGAGTTCATGGAAATCTTGTAAGCGAGCTGCTTGCCGTTGTATATGTTTGCGAGTTCTGGCTGGAGCTTCATGTCCTTCTTGGCCTTTTTGCGAAACTCTTTGAGGTCCGCGAGAATCTTTGGCAAAAGGCTCGGAACCCCTTGGGCGAAGCGATACGGCCCGTGCTGCTCGTACTCTACACCGGGCAGATTGTCATAACGGGAATCCATGACCAGGGTTGAGTAGCACATGTTGTGAGCCATCATGATGCTCGGATACAGACTCGCAAAGTCGAGCGCGACGATCGGTCGAAAGTAAGCACCGGTCTGAGCCTCGAGAACCGTCGCACCCTCGAACCTCGTGAGCTCCTCTTCAGTTTTATCGGGATTAAGCTTTTTCAGGATGACCAAGGGATCTACCCACGACGGGATGAGGAAACCGAGCTCGCGCGCAGCTTTCGAGATTTGTGAAAACACCTTGATTTGCTGACCGCGCTCGCTCAGAAAGCTCAGAGGTACCCAGGTAGCCTTGGACATTTCGATCAGATTCTCCAGGGTGCATAGCTTCTTCATGAGCTTCAGTGGGAGTGCTGTGTCCTGCTTGCAGTAGTCCGCAACCCGCGTGAGATCTCCACCTGCCCGGAAAGTTTCAAAGAGCTCCTTGATGGGCATGTCATGCTTCGACTCGCCAAGAAACTCCTTGGAGACGTTGTTCAGCGAGTAGCTCTCCAGCTTGTGCTCCGCCTTGATCGTCTGGAACAGGTCAAAGGTGTACCGGCCGCTCATAGGCACGAGCTTGAGTACATTTTGTCCAAGAGCACTCGATGCAAGCTCCTTTCGTTGGAGCACTACAGGAACCTCGCGCCTCCGGCCCCAGCAGAATGTGTCCGGGTCACACTTGAGTAGGATCATACGTTTGTACAGGTACTCGAGATCAAACCCAAAGATGTTCCAGCCCGTCACAATGTCAGGATCGAGCTCCATGAGGAGGTCTTTGAACCCTTGGAGGAGCTCGCGCTCGGTCCCGAAAAGGCGACACCCGTCCGCCCGACCGAGCGACAAGCACACCGACTCTTGGCCAACCGTCACAGCAATCTGAAACACCTGATCACCTGGTACATCGGGGTCTGGAAAACTACCGGTACTGGAAAAACACTCAATGTCCAGCGAGGCTACCCGGAGCGGTGCGAGGTCCTCGCGATCAACTGGCGTCAGGTCCTTCCAGGACTCAGCCATAAACTCCAAGTCACATGTCGTGTGGAAAGACCGGAGACCCTTGGCCTCGAGCCACCCGGATGGCTTGATTCCCGAGCGATGGAAAAACCGTAGGAGTGGATCGATGTTCGCCTCGAAAACCTCGAGCTTCTTGTACCTCGCACGCGAGGCAAGCTTCCGAAATTCCTCGAGCGTCTTCGTAGTAACCTTGGTGAACACCTGGAGCTCAGAGTTTGTAAATCCCCAAAGAGTCTTGGCTCGGACGGTTTCGCACCTTGCGTCCGGTATCTTGTGTGTCCCCTTGATGAAAAAGTAAGGCTCAAATGGGAAACTTACAGCTACGGAGGAGCCTTCGGCTGACCGCCCAAAGACTGTAATCTCGAAAATGCCCTCGTTGTCACGTGCATCCCAGGCGACAGCCTGGAACACCACCATATGTTTTTAGGGCTGCTAAATTTTAAAGACCGGGAAGAAGAGCTTCCAGCCGAGCTTTTCGAGAGTCCTTCGATGCGACCTGCACGTACCATGGGATTCTCGTGTGCTTCCAGTGTCGTCACCGTCGGTCATCACTATGAGAGTACCTGGTTCATGCTTGGCGAGCTCGTTGGCAAACTCGGCGAAGCAGTCCCAGACAGCGGACCTACCGTAAATGTCGATCGTGTCTTCGAAAAGTCCAATGGGCTCTGTGCTCGTCCGGAACACGAACCGCCTCGTAGAGTCAGCCATTGTCATGGCTTCATGAAGTACGCTTTGATACGGTTCCATGCTCCATGATCCGTCAATCAGGAGCCAAGTCATGATTTATATGATGTACATATCTTAAAGACCTTCCGGCTCGGAAGAGGAGATGAGCTTTGGCACAAAGCGACCAGGCAGGCTCCCCGAAGCTCTGCGCGAACATGTCTGGAGGGTCTATAACGGGAACAAGTTCGAGGCCAAGTGCTGTGTACAGTGGTGCGAGAATCTGGTGACCCCTTTTACATTCGAGGCGGGTCACAACATTCCCAAGGCAAAGGGGGGTACGGACGACATTGACAACTTGAGACCAATTTGTTCGGGGTGTAATCGCAGCATGGGTGCCTATTGGACTATCGACGAGTTTTCTGCACTTAGTTCACGGTCTGCAAACTTTCTAGAGAGGTTCAGATTTTTGAAAAACTAGCGAAGCCACGCGGTAGCCGGGACGGATGACGAAAGTGTTCTTGCGGTCCTGGTTGAACAGAACCACTTTGAGCTCACCCATGTAGTCTGGCTCGATGATACCCGACACAGTCACTCCGTGCTTGATCATGATACCAGTCTTTGGGTGCAGCACGCCGTAATGGCCAGGAGGAATCTTCACAGTCACGCCGGTAGAAACCACCACACGCTCTCCGGGCATGACTGCATAACCCTCTGCACTGAAAATGTCGTAGCCGACTGACGTCTGCTGAGGCATCGTAGCCGTCGGGCTCGTCACTGAAAACTCCATGGTTTTATGGAGAGGCTAGTTTCTAAAGTGCCTTGGTGGGGTCCGCAGGACCCCGTGAAAGTCGATAGCGGTCCCCGGACCTACTTCCGGAGTATCCTCCACAGAATCACCGTGAGCATCGCCATGATGGTCACATTGCTCGAGACATAGCCGGCTATAAAGATCCTGAGCCACTTATTTTCTAGGGCCATCCCAACCAGTTCATCGGCCAGGTCCATGGATCGCTTTATTACGAGGACACCAAAAGTTTCCAAGATATTTGACGATGCCACGACCGCCGTGTGCCTCTGGGGACCGTACGGATGTGGCAAAACAACATGGGTTCGTGAGCAGTTTCCTGGGATCCTCGAGATTGACTATGACGATCCCATGGAGTTCATGTCAAGGGTTGACCAGAGATGGATCCTCGTGGACAATTTCGATGCACTCGACTCGAAAGTTTTCTCACATTGGTTCACTCGACCCAAGACAATCTATGTAAACCCAAAGCCGATCGATGGTCTGTGGAACCATGAGCACACAAACAAGAAGAACCTTCGCGGGCTCTTTGGCGCCAGAGACATTCACATGGATCCCAAGGATTACCTGATAGAACAGATGGGTGGGTCCGGGAGCGAAAATTATCAAATTTTCGCGCTCGACGCAATCAACAAGTGTGGGGCGGAACATGGCAACGGCATTGGTCTCGTGTTTGAAAACTTTCCCAAGGTTTGCACCATAGAGGAATCGGTGGATCTCCTGGAAAGTCTCTCGTTTGCGTCAATCATTGATCAGAGAATCTACCGAGGTCAGTGGAACTATGAGACGCTCAAGTATTTCAACTTTTTTGCCTTTTCTGTGCCTCTTCGGATCATCAACGGAAGACTGAAAGAACCTGCCGCCTCAGCAACCATATGGTCCAAGTTTCTCAACGAGTGCATGAAGCGCAAGAAGCTCAGGGAATCTGGCCTTGACCACGAGACGATCGAAGTTGCCAGGGCGTACGCACTTCGCGAAGAGAACCCACTGGGCCTGACGGACCTGGACACTTTGAAGATTGGTGATCTCACCGGCCGACTTAAACAAAAGACGATCCAGAAACTCAAGAAGAATGCACGAGGAGGACGAGCCTCAGCTGAACATCGAGGTGCTGGACAATGAGATTTATTTCTATGAAGAAATCTCGGACGAAACGATTCTCAAGCTGAACATCGAACTGCGCAAGCTCGCCAAGACCAAGCCGGCTGAGATCCTACTGTTCATCAACAGTGGTGGCGGGGACGTCTTTGCCGGTTTCTCTGCCATGGATCACATCCGCAGCTCAAAGGTTCCGGTGACTACGATTGCAGACGGTCTGTGCTGTTCGGCGGCTACTCTGCTGCTCCTGGGTGGCCACAAGCGGCTGGTCAAGGAGCACTCGCACGTCCTGATTCATCAGATTTCCTCGGACTCTTCTGCCTGGGTCAAGTTTGAGGACCTGAAGGATGAGATCAAGAACCTCGAGATGCTCATGGGCAAGATGGTGGATGTCTACCGGCAGCAGACCGAGCTTCCCGAGAAGAAGCTCCTGAGGATGATGAAGCACGACATGTATCTGTCGAGCGAGCAGTGCGTCAAGTTTGGTATCGCTTCGGGGATTTACGAGGGGGCCTAGGACCGTTCCCAAGACTCCTTGGTCCGCCGACGGGTCAGGAGCATGTACAGGCCCACTAGGACCACCACGAAAAAGACTCGGTTGAACCAGTACTGTTCCCAGTCGAGCCTCAGCCGCCCCTCACGATACAGGTCAACTACAGGTGCCATTACTAAAACATGCTTAGAATTTTAACAGCCTGTTTTAGAAATGATCAAGGTTTCGCCCAAGGTGTGTGTGGTTGTTCGTCGCAAGGTGCCCCGGGTCGTAGTCCCGGTTGTTCAAAAAGCTAGTGTGTCAATGGTTCCAAGTGCAGTCTATGAGGTGGCTGTCAACCATCACGTGCCTGACCTACACTCGCTGCTAGTGACAACGGCCGGATCCGAAGTGCTCATGCACCTCTTGAAGCTCTGAACAGAGCATCGCCGTACACGTACGTACCGTGGTCCACTGTCTTGACCTCGACCAGCTCGAAGCCATTCCCTAGAAGATAGTCACGTAGCTCCGGCCATAGAACTCCGTTCTGGTACTGACACTTCCGTAAAAATCCAATCAAACTTGGTCAGGTCTGCACCCTGTACATCAAGGGTCAAAAAATTGCCTGGCTCAAGGTTGTTCTGCGCCATGAAATTTTTTAAACTGATACTTTTCGCTTTGAAGCTACACAGCTCAGTGAGGCCACTTTCCGACTTTGGCTTGATTTGACAAATCGATGCAGCCTCCTCGGACGTTGGTACATGAAACTCAACTTCAGTGTCCTCGCCTATAATTGCATTGAACAGCTTGACTCGTATCCCGTACTCGTGCTCCATGACAAACTTGCACCGCTCGTAAACCATCGGATTTCCCTCGATCCATATAATCTGATCGTCTGTGAGACCATTCCACTGGTATCTGTTACGCTCTTGGCACATATGAGCCCCGATGTGAACTACACCACTTGGACGAATCTGATATTTTTGCATCGTCACGCCAACGTCCATACAGGTGGAGAGACCAAGTGCTTTAATCGTTGAAGATTGGCTCGCATGCAATTCCGCCGTAGATGCAAGCCATGTAGCCAAACGTTGAAAAGTACTTGCAGTCCTTTGGTCCGCCAGTCATGAATACATGCGGGCACTTGGACAGTAAGAAAAACTCGGTGAATGTGAGCCAGTCACTGGTGTCCATTGAATGTGTAGCGCTTTCATCGACTGTGACCACGCGGTCCGGATACCGTTCTAGGAACTCGCGCTTCGTCCGGCGACAGTCTGACACGACGAGAAACTTGCCCGGGATCTGCCGAGCAATCGCATGAAACTTTTCAAGAGACTTGTCGTCACACCCGACGACCGAGTTTTTAGAGATGGACTCGCTGTCCGACAAGGCACCCCTGCGAATCTGCATCCCAAACGCAACATCCTGCCAGTACTTGGCCACGAGCTCCTTGGTGAGTTCCGTAGGCTCGATAATGTCTCTAATCTTCACGTGAAGATCCGGCACGATGTGGGTGTGCCATGGAGCGTCCGGGCGGCCATCGTCCTCCACGAATTCCTTTTTGATGTGAATGTACTTTGTGTAGCCTCGTTTCAGTAGTTCAGTGCTCACAATGTCCACCTGGCACAGGTGCATCAGGATATTTCCTAGACCATCCGGTGGTGGACGATACATTCTCTTAAAGACCATGTGATCTTTAAGTTTTATGGTGACTATCGTCGGGGTTGGAAAGCTCGGTCTAGCCTATGCATCCTTTCTAAAGTCGCGTGGTCTACAGGTTCACTGTGTGGACGTGTCACCCGTGATCGATCGGTACATCGCCGGAGACATTGGCACAGAACCCGGCGTTTCGATCGATGGTCTCACCTTTTCAAGCGACTACTCCACAATTAGCGGTCTCGTCATCGTGCTTGTCAATACACCGACGTGTCTCGCCGGTTATGATCACCGGATCCTCGAAAATGTTCTGGAGCGTCTCCGTGGCAAAGACGTCATAGTCACGTGCACGGTCCAGCCTGGGTTTTGTCAACGGTGGCCAGGTGTCGTCTACAATCCTTTGTTCGTCCAGATTGGTAACGTCATTGAGAATCTGAGCGGAGTCACCGATGTGCTCACCGGCGGCGAACTGAAACAGATTCACAAAGACTTTTACGCGACTGCTTTCCCCGGAGCCAAGGTGCACAACATGGACTACCTGTCGGCAGAGGTGGCAAAGCTCGCCATGAACAGCTTCATCACCATGAAGATTTCGTTTGCCAATATGATTGGTGACGCCCTTCGCGGTCGCAGCCCCGATGCGGCTCTCGAGTTTATAGGATCCGACCCACGTGTGGGGTCCAAGTGTCTCAAGTACGGTTGGGGTTACGGCGGACCGTGTTTCCCGAGAGACAACCGAGCCCTGAGCACGTTCCTGCGCGAGGTTGGAAGCTACGACTATCTGCCCGTGGCTGCTCACGAATCGAACGAGCGTCACGCTGTGGAAATCGCCCGTCATTTCGAGGGATCAGTCATCAAGGGTGCATGCTACAAGGACTCGAGTGTACCCATCATAGAAGAGTCCCACAAGGTGAAGACTGCACTCGTGCTTCGCTCGATGGGTCGCCCCGTGACGTTCGAGGACACCCCAGAGGTCTTGGCCCTACTCAAGGAACAAGGGCTGTGACATTTAGCGACATCTGTTGTCCCGTAAAATCCATATGTGGCAGAAAAGCTTTGGAATAGTCATCAAACCCTTCTGGAAGGTACTTGAACGTGTCATACTTTTCGGGGTCAGTGAACCCAGCCTCGCGCAGATATTCACTCAAAGTACCAAATGTGAATCCAATTTTGTGGTAGTCGTACTCGTTGCGCTGACCTCCCCAAAACTGGCCGTAAAGCGCCTTGAGATCCCCAGTCTTGTGGTAGTAACCGATAGAACTTTCAATGTCCGGCACGGCCAGGTACAGCCTGGCACCTGGTTTCATGACCCGACGCCACTCCTTGAGTACACCAAGAAACTCGTGACGTCCAAAGTGTTCAAGGACGTGTGAAGCGTAGATTTCATCGACCGAAGCATCGGCAAAGTCGAGCTTACGGATGTCCATTTGCAAGTCACCACCGGCAATGTCTATGTTGACGAAACCCGGAAGGATTCGCTTGCCGCAACCGAGATGAAGCTTCATGGTTCACTAGTCAACCAGTGCTTTAATCTTGTCAATGTCCAAAGAGTACATGTTTGTCACATAGTCTGTGTCTTCACCCCACAAGAGGTCGCTCTCCGCCGAGAACACCTTGCCCTCGAATATACATGCCGGATCGAAAATCCGTAGAGCCTTGGGTGGTTTGTGCACTATGAACATTTGTAATTTGGGAACAGTGTCCATCTTGACGATCCACAGGAATGGGTCGTGATACACAATGTCCTCCGGCTTCATTGGGTGCTTCTGACCGTGGTAGGTCATGTGACCAAAGCCGTACCAGTAATTGTCCTTGAGATGGTGACCGTAGGTACTTCCGCGATACAACAGGTATTTCATAGGTCGTTCGTTATCTACATCGAGCTGACGGATGACGCGACCTGTGTCGATATCAATCTCAACCATGATGAATGGCATGAAGGAAAACACGACGAAAACCTGCGAGCCCACCGACAAGAATGACAGATTCTTACCCGGCAACTGGAGTTTGATTCGCCGGTAGCCTTCGTCGATGCAGTACATGTGTACATCATTCAGATAGCCATCTATGACATACGTCTTGCCTTGGTGAACAAATACCCTCGGATCCTCTCCACGAATGACCCGTGTCTCTCGCATGTTTGTGAAATCGTCGTCAAGCTCATTGCATGAAATGTCTCGAACCGTCCAGTCTGGAAACACCGAACGACGACCAAACCCCAGGAGTTTACCTTGGTAGCGTGCAAAAGTGTAAAAGACTGAGTTCTTGGGCGTCTCGATGCGCCTCTCAAACTTGAGTAGATCCATACCGATTTAAAGCCTTCTTTCTCTAAGACAGTATGTTCGATGTCTATACCACCGAGTTTCCGCTGGTCCGAATCGGTCCATCGGGTGATTCTGGTTATGTCGTTCCGGATGTACCGGGACTGGAGTACTACATAGGTGCAGGTGTAGGTGCCAAGTACAACCTACAGGACGACTATGACTACATGAAGCATTTCGGAATCAATGACTATCTGGTGTTTGACGCCACCACCAAGGATGTACCAGATGACCATGATCCCAGGTACATTCGGAAGAACATCGGCACGGAGAACACACCCGAGACAACCGATCTGTCCCAGGAGCTGCAAGGCAAGTCGAACGTGTTTCTCAAGATGGACATTGAGAATTGCGAATGGAACTGGATCCTGTGGGCGAGCCTGGACACCCTTCGGAAGCTGAAGCTCATAGTTATGGAGATGCACTTTATCGGATTTCCAGAGGAACTCGGCGACAATGACGTCGAGATGTTTGAGAAGCTCACAGCCCTCAAGAAGCTCCTTAGGACGCATCGCATCGTGCACGCACACGGCAACAACTATTCACCACAGGTCATCGGGTTTGACAAGTACATTGTGCCATCCATCACCGAGTTTACATTTCTGAGAAAGGACCTCGTGTCTGACGAGTTTTCAACGACGAAACTGCCAATTCCGGGGCTAGACTTTTTGAACGACGCCCGTTTGCCCCCGAAAGATTTTGTCAACATTCATTAATGGACTTTCTTCAGAAGGAGGTGACGGTTGGCGACAAGAAGCTCAAGCTGCCTGCGTTCGTGACTCTGGTTCTAGGTATCGCTGCCGCCATGGGTGCGAGCTACCGCGGTACCAACATGGTTGCTCTGTACTTTCTGGTGCTCGGTCTAGCGAACGCCATGACGCTGACCTGTGTCCTCGACGGAGACTGCAAGATCTGGGGTCTCGTGATCTTCATCGGCAACGTGTTCCTGTTCGGTTCAGGTATCCTGGCGGAGATCAAGCTCGCCTAGAAGGTGGGGCCTCAGGCCCCTTTTTAGTCTTCGACTAAAAATCTAGGACAGTACTAAATGGAAGGCACGAAGCGTCAGGTTTACCTTGGCACTGCTCACCACACCGCTGGAGGTCTGGTGAAGAGCGATCTGAAGAAGAAGGACGGGCGGATTGTCAGCAAGGCCAAGGCGGCTGCGGCGAAACACTCAGAGCCGCTGGCCATGTGGCGCAAGGCGGTCTCCAAGGCGAAGCGGGAGCTCGGGATCCCCAAGCACGAGTTTGTTCTTGTGAAGGGTGAGCTCCATCAGCGGGCGCTCGAGATTTACCACTCGATGTAGAGTGCCTAAGAAATCGGGGGCAGAGCCCCCCCGCTCTTAGTTGATAGCAGGAGTGCCTGGTCAGTAGGACCATCTTAGTTGATGGCAGGGGTGCCTGGTCCATGGACCAGTTGATGGCAGGACCCTTACATCGAGGCACCCATGACCATGTTCTGCTGCTTCTTGGGGCCGTAGACGAGCTTCCACAGGAAGTGAGCCAGGAGCACAAAGACCAGGGCGTGAAGCAGGACACCAGCCTGGGTCGGCAGGCCCTGAGAGTCAGCGACCCACTTGCCGAGCACTGAAGCTACAGCCTTGAAGGTCATCGGGTTGGCGACGATGAAGAATACGGCAAAAGGGACAATCTTGTGCTGGAGAGACATTTTATACTAGCAGGGATTTTAAATTCGGAGGTCCACAGGACCTCTTAGATTCTGAGGACCTTCAGTGGCGGCTGGGCCGCCGGAAGCACCACCAGCTCCTTGAGGTTCGCGGGACACGCGTGGAGCTCGCACTGTATGTGCTTCGAACAAAACTCCTGCCTACAGTGCCGGCACGTCACCTGCACTGGAGAGCAGTTCTTGCGCAGACACATTTAGTATATAGTGAACCTACCCTTTTTTGTCGGTTTTTCTACCACGAGAGCCTCGAATCCAGTTGGAGTCATCTTCCCTTTGAGCTTTACTGGATGTTCTTTGCGAAAATCATTCATCGCGGAGTGAGCGTGTTTATGGAACTCTTTTGCAGCTTCCTTAATCGAATTGTTAGGCGCCTTTGTTTTGATAAGATGATCGAATTTCAGCATAGCCTTGTGTAGAGGACTCATTTAGAAATAGCTGACACAATAATTGTATGTTGGCCCAGATCGAGGCTCTGATCGACGAGGAGGTACAGCGCAGGATCGATGCCCGTCTCAACCCCATGCTCGAGCACATCTCGAAGCTCTATGACATTTCGTACCGGCAGCTCCTGATTGATGTCCAGCTCATGGGTGAGCCTCTGACGACGGGCTGCCAGGGTATCGCCAAAAAGGGTCGCAAGTGCCGCAACAACGCCAAGCAGAACGGCTTCTGTCACCTGCACCAGTCGCAGGTTCCCAAAAAGCCCGAGCGACGCACCGAGAAACACACGCATACCCTGCCGCCATTCTTCCTCAAGGGGTGTCCGGTGTGCGAACCGCCACTTAAAAGTTTGGCGGACTGTTTTGACAATGAGTAGGGCTGAAGCTCTACTGGCGAACCTGCGCGAGTTTTATGCCGATCCCAAGAATGCCAAGATGCTCGTTGATGTGCTTGATCACAAGTGTGGTGTATCTCTGCGCACCCTCGAAAGCTTCGTGACCCGCAAGGACTCGCGGACCTACGTGACCAAGTCTGGTCGAAAGTTTGCGGTTCATGTGGCGTACAAGTCGAGCCTCGTGGGCTACTCCAAGAAGCTCTTTGACCCGTTTTGCCGGACTGATCGCATCACTTTCAACGGCCTCAGTACCACAGTCGCCCAGCTCAATTTCATACGATGGTGTATCGTGAATGACATTATAGACCTTGCAGCTGACAGTACCCACCGGAAAAGTTCAACTGAGCTTCACCCCAGTAGTACACGTTCAGAGTGTAGTTCAGTATGATGTCCTTGATGAAATCTGTTCGGAACTTGATGTTCATCGTGGTGCTCGTCGAGTTTGCCTTGGAAAAGTCGAGCCCGTCACCAAACGAGTACATGTAAATGTCGGACACGGGTGTGTTGACGCCACAGTTCAATGGCTGAAGATACTTGTAGAACAGACGGCCCGGAAAACGGGACGTCAGGATCTGGTTGTTTACAAAGATGAGAATGTATTCAAAGATGTCTTCGTTACGTAGAGCGATGTTGGTTGTCCGCTCGTACGTAAAGTCGAATCGCTTGAGCTCCTTGCGTAGGAACCAAGTCATGAGTTTAACCTTAAAACTCGGGGTCAGGTTCACGTTAGTCAGCTGATTCGTCACGGACTGAACTGGTTCGCGGTACGACTTGGCAATCTTCATCTGGTACCCATTCATGAACAAACCCTTGTCCGATTCGGTCAAGGTGACCGTCTCTAGAACAATCTGCGGGGGCTCTAGGAGGTCGAACACGGCGTCCGAAATGTCCGTCGAGGCGGCAAAGTCAATCTTGATGTACATCGTCTGGTTCCATGTGGCACACACTGGAAATGGATTTTCCCTGGAGAATGAAAAGTCCAAAGGAATGTACAACGAAGTGCCATTGAGGACATTCCCTTGGAGCGACTGTTGATTCAAGGTCTTGAACAGCTGGTCTTGGATAAAATACGATTCTGCGTACCACGTCTCGATTTCAACTTCGTTCATGTACAGCGAAACCTGGTTAGTTATTCCTCGACCAGCTTGGGACATGTAATTGGCCTGGGGAAGACTGAGTTTCAGGTAGGCACCGACGAGCAGGTCACCTTGGATCTGTTTTGGATTTACCGTAAATACTTGTCGAGTTCCGAGGTACGGGGAGCTTCCAAACACGTAAGCCGTCTGGTCGATTGAAAAGTCCGTCGCGGGTTCGAACACCGGGTGTTTCGCATCGGTCAGCATAAACTCGTCTTGAGGTCCTCGGGCCAACAGACTCGCTATAGACCCCTGGCCGTCCATATCTTTTCTAGCTAAAATATATGGACACGTTTGACAAGGTGCTCTTGGCAGAAAAGGCGGGACTGATACTGATGCTCATCTTGTTCGCCTTTGTGAACAAACATAACCAGTACATTTCAAAAAGCCCACGAAGGTTCATGGCGGACAACCTGGTTTCAGGACTTACCGGTGCCGCTGCCTTTTACGTCATCGCCCAGATGCGTGACTCACCGAACGGGGTTTCAATCGCCGTGACCACCTTTCTGTTGCTCTTCATGCTCAATGTGCTCATGGAACTCGCGGGTCTCAACGATCCAGCAGACCTGACGCAGGCTGAATCCAAAGAGGTCAAGGTGCTCAAGTGGCCTGCTGCCGTGATCGCCGTTCTGGGACTACTGGCGCTGCTCGTGCTCGCGGCGATGAACAACGTGCCTGGACCAGAATCCCTACAAAAAGAGGCTTTGCTGTTCGGCATAGCCAGCGGCCTTTCCGCGATGTTCGTCGGGTTTGACCACGGCGGATCCATCGAGACCACTCTGGGGACGTCGGCTGCAGCCACTGCGTTTTTCGGCGTGCTGCACGTCGTTCTCCAGAAGGGTGGATTCTACCAGCTCGTTTTTTCTCCATGACCATAGTAACATGGGCGGTCGTCGTTGGTTTCCATCTATAGATGAACTGTTTCCTCCGTCTTACAAAGGGCGTCCATACAGCATAAACTTCAGTCAGATGCCAGCTAAGCCTAATTACTCTGCACTTGCACAGGCTAGAGCCAACCGCGCTATGGAAGCTTTGCGTGCACAGAGGCAGGCAATTACCAAGAACCGCGCAAGCCGTCATGCAGGTAATCTAGCCGCCCTAAACGAAGAGCAACGGAAAATCAACCGCGAACGGACTCCGATACAGCGAATCCTGGTAGAACACACGAACAGAATCGTACATGGCAAATAGACGGTTTAAAGTATAAAATGTGTGCTTACTGTAAATGGTATTCTATACTCCCAACGGGCTTACGACCGCAGCGGGCGTGGTAAAAAAGGAACAGAACAAACTGTACCCTCCGAAGACCGTACCAGTCAACAGACTTCCAGGAATTATGGGTGCAGTTCATCGGATGTTTGGAAAGTAATGACCCCGGCGAGGCTCGAACTCGCGACTTCAGGTACTCTCGGTCCACGGACCATAAGACCTGCGCTCTAACCAACTGAGCTACGGGGTCGGGACGCTGATGACAGGGATCGAACCTGTGACTTATGGGTATCCCCGACTCGCGTTTAACAACGCTCGTAACAGCCCATCACTCTAACCAACTGAGTTACACCAGCCTATGGTCCACTGGACCAATCTTCAGACGCGTGAAGTCTTTAAGGTCCGTTGCACTACGACCGTTTCACGGCTCTTTGCGATCGATAAAGTACCTGATCAAAGGTTCCTCGAGGCGTCTGCCGGCAGGGGTCAGGTGTAGCACGCCATGGCGGTCCAGTCCAACGTCAACTAAAGGATCGTACCGGTTTTCGACGAGCACCAACCACCGTTCGCGATACTGTCGGTTAGCCAAGTCGCCGTGCCAGTGATGCAGCACGGATCCGGTGACGCACCCGAGGGTCAGGCCCTTGCACCGCCTCTGAAACTCCACGAGAAGCTGCTTGTAATTGTCGTGTACGCCGCCGTGACAACTTTCGGGTGCTCTACCTATGAGCGCCATGGCAAAGTGTCTGTCGGCAGACCCGAGAATCGCCCAGTCCACGAGACCCCCAAACTGGTCCCATGCCTTTCGTGTACACGCCCATGCGTATCCAGGGTGCCAGTGACCATATTTGTCCGTCCTAGAAAATGGGCTTCCACTCAGAAACATATGCGCGAAACCCTTGTCAATCTTGAGCGCTTCACCCATGGAGCCGAGGTTCACAGCCGTCTGGAACAGCTGGACCACGTCGTACTCTTCGAGAGCCTGGACTGTTTCCTGGACCCAAACCTTGTTGAGGAATGTCAGGTCTGCGTCGATCCATGCGACGTGCTTCCAATCCTTGGGTAGCTTTGACACCCCAAAATTAATCAGGTTCTCCTTGATCCAGACGGGACTTGTTTCGCGAAGTCGGTAGTGCTTCCAGACGGGCATCCAACAAGGCAGGTCGCGCCCAAACTCAACCACGACGATCCGGATGTTTAGCCTCCAGATGCGCCAGACGAAATCGATAAAGAGCTTGCGCCGAATCTTGGATCCACAGTAATTGAAATATGGTAGGATCACGTACATAAAATCTGCGTACATATTATGGCGGGCAAATGGCACGACTCTGAGGAGGAATTCCTGAAGAAGATTGAAAAGCAGTGCAACCATTACCACAAGCACTATGCGACCGAGTACACCTTCTATAACCACCTGTCCACCAAGTTTAACATTCCGATCCTGATTGTTTCAGCGATCAACGCCCTGACTGCCGTCGCCCTGAACTCGTTCGTGGATCAAAAGTACGTCAGCATCATGAACGCCGTACTGAGTGCTGGCACGGGAGTCCTGGGATCGATCCAATTGTACATGAAGCTCAACGAAAAGATGGCCAACGCCCTACGTTCGTCAATTGCAATGAAGCGCATCGCTCTCAGGATTTCAAAGGAGCTCACCGTCGCGCGGGATATTCGCGTCACGGAAGGCTTGACTTTTCTACAGGAATGCTTCTCGGAGTTTAACACCACGCTAGAGTCGGGTAACCCCATTGAAAAGAAGCTCGCCAATGTGCTTGAGATGGTCGACGAGGAGGAGCTGAAATCAGTAAGTTCGCAGCCCGTGTCCAGGCTGCGTGGAATTGTGGACCGCATCATGAACAGGCCGTCACTCGATGAACCTGGTACGCCAAATTCTTCTGTCTGAGTAAATTAATGGCGACCCAAGAGGAGAAGAACCTGACAAAGGGCTGGATCCCAACTTCCTTTAGTTTCTGGCAACTGATAGCCGTCGTACTCTGTCTGCTTCTGATCTTTTCGATCCTGTGGGGCCGCTACGGCCGCGTCGCACGGCCGGCGACGGTCAAGGTTGGTGGACTTTCAAAGGTGAATGCGAACACCATCCAAAATGCGATGAAGACCGGCAAGCTACGTGAAATTCTAGAATATCTTCGTCGTTAGATTCGACTCCGGCGGGGCTCGAACCCGCAACCTCCAGCTGTCTCCAGGTCTCCTCCTAGAAGGCTGGTGCACTATCCAATTGTGCTACGGAGCCAACTTTTCAATGCTCATTTTCTTTAACTGAATGCATTCTTCGCAAGACCCGCTGCACCACCTAGACCCTGAGCAGCCGCCACAGTCTGGAATCGCATCGTCATCCAGTACGACACCGCGGCTATGAGCAGGATACAAAATCCAACACCAATCAGGCCGATGCCGAAACCGACACTCGATTTGCTGAGTTCTGCATCGCTCGGATTCGCGGGATCGTACCAAACCGTAACGTTCGTCGGGGCTGGACCGGGGCCAGACCACGGTAGAGTCCCACCAGAGTATGTCACGGTGCCAGTGCACACGTTCCCTGTACACGTAGCACTCAGGGTTCCGGACGTTTGGGAAGTGTGCTTGTCCTTCTTGGCAGAGCTGATGCTCATCGCTCCACAAGCTGAAGAGCTGAGTGCGAGTACCACCGCCACGACGAGACCAACCTTTGCCTCGAATCGACCAAAGTTTGCGGCATTTTGAACAAGACCTGCCATACTACATGCAACGTTTTTTCTGATCCAAGTTTTTCGGAACTTCCGGAAACTCGTAGGTGCAATCGTGCGACAGCGTTCCAGGAAAGTCGAAGGATCAAAGGTGCCCTTCATGAAATTACATGACTTGCAACACGGAACGCAATTTTCTACAGTGTACCCCTTCGAAGAATCGAGGCGATCGATACCGTTGACACGTACGTCGAGTTCCAAAAGGCCACAATAGACACAAGCAGATGTCATGAGACTCTTTGCTGTGTCATCTTCAAGCTCCCACGATAGGTCTCGCTTTGTGGCTGATCTTTTCACGGCATCGAGTAGACTCGTTCGGTACCATTCACGAACATGTTCGCGATGAACCTCGTTATTGTGAGATCCGGTCTTTCGTCAAGTTGCTTCTCACGCCACGCCTTGTAGTACTTCTTCTCGTTCTGCAAGGCGTTGTGTTTTTCTCGGCGTTCTGGTTTGTGGTCCAGACGCTTTCCCTTTTCGCGACACTTTAGACACGTGCTAACTGATCAAGCGGCTGCGGAGCACGCGAACAGTTGGTACATTTTTTGAGATCCATATATTCCCTTCTTTAAACCAGTAGTAGGACTTGCGTTCTTCTCAGTTGGAAAAGGCGAGTCCGCCCATGCCAGACTGGATGCGCAGGATGTTGTAGTTGACTGCGAACAGCTTCTGGATCTTGGAGGCGTCGGCGGCGCCAGCGGCGTTCTTCAGCCACACCTGCACCTGGGCGTTGTCGATGCGGGAGAAGTTGCAGGTGCCCGTCGGCTGGTGCTCCTCCGGGTGCAGCGCGAAGCTGTAGCAGTAGATGCCCGGGTACGGGTTGCCGGTGTGGTGGTACCACGGCTGCACCTGGTTGAAGTACTTGCCAAACTGCTCCTTGAAGCGGTCCTGGCCGTTCAGGATCAGCTTGAACTGGTACAGCGGACCAACCTCCAGGCTGGTACCAGCTGAGCCCTCCTCCACCCAGCCCTTGATCTGGCCGCTCGTCAGGGCCGTCAGGGACGTGGAGATCGCGTTGGCCGCGAGCACCACCTGCGGTGCGCCCAGCTCCGTCGTGCGGATGAAGCCGTTGGACGCGAGCAGCGCAGCCACGTCCGTCGTCACCTGGACGTTGGCGCAGTTGCTGCTGAAGTTCCACAGGGCGTTGTACTGGCTGCTGGCCGAGTAGCTGGAGTTCTGGTACGCGAAGACCAGCTCCTTCACCGGGTGGTTGAAGGACAGGCGGATGGTCGCCGGGGTGGACTCACCAGCGGACAGGGAGTCACCGCCGGTGTGCTGCACCTGCTCAATCAGGTACTCGTGGCCGTTCTTGGCGAAGCGGCGGCGCTCCTCCGTGTCCAGGAACACGTAGTTGGCCCAGATGACCGGCTGGTTGTTGCCAAAGTAGGTGGCGTAGTTGCCGCTGCAGTCAATGTCCAGACGGACCTCGTGGTACTGCAGAGCGATCAGCGGCAGGTACAGACCCGGGTTGCGGTTGAAGAAGAACAGGAACGGCAGGTACACCACGTTGGACGCCGTCGCGCTCGTCGTGGACGGGTTGCAGGCGGACGCCATCTTGTTGTACTGAACCTTGTTCTCGTCGCTGAGGAACAGCTCAGCGTACAGACGCCACCAGGTCTGGTAGTGCTTGTCGATGCGCTGGCCACCGATGGACAGCTCGATGTCAGCGAACGCGCGCTCCGCCACCCACGCCAGGTCGGTGTTGGTGTTGTTGGACGTCAGGTTCGCCGTGGTGATGACGCTCGGCTGAAGCTGGGCGTACATGTAGCCGACCAGGTCGCCGTTGCGGGCGATGGTCACGGAGATGCGCTGGCTGTTGGCAGCCGTGCCGTTGATCGTCTGCTGGATCGCCTCCATCGCAAAGTTCGTGTGGCGCTTGTACACCGCCTGAAAGAAGGTCACCTTGGGATTGCCAGTTAGGTAAACGTCTTGTGCTCCGTAAGCGACAAGCTGCATAAGACCACCCGCCATTTGGTATACCCCTAGAAAAAAATTCCAGCCCGGCGCGCTTAAAGGAAATACCCACCATATGCTATAGTATGCCGGCTCGGATAGAGCACCGTACTGAAGGAGGCATCGAGCTGAAGCGATGTTCGAGATGTGAAGGGTGGAAGTCACTCGATAATTACACAGTCGAAACAAGGCGAGCTGATGGGTTACACTACAACTGTAAGCAATGCTTGGCTGAGTATCGTCATGAAAGACTGGAACATGATAAAGCCTATCGTAAAGCGAACAGAGACAAGGTGAACAAATGGGACAAGAATAGTCGAGACCGTAAAAAGGCTAACCCTGATGATGTTTACATCCAGCGTAGGATTCGTGAAAACGTTGCTCGTAGAATGCGACACCTGTTACATGGCCAAAAATCACAACACACGGTCGAACTCTTAGGGTGTTCTGCAGACTTTCTAAAGAGTCACCTGGAGGGTACGTGGTCTGAAGGGATGTCCTGGGACAACTACGGAGTTTGGCACATAGACCACAGGATACCGTGTGCAGCATTCGATCAGTCCGACCCGACGGAACGTGCAGCCTGTTGGAATTACCGGAACCTGCAGGCGATGTGGGGTGCTGAGAACCTCTCTAAGAGTAACGAGTTTTCGACATCCGAAAAGGAATCGTACCTGCGTTTGTTTGTAAACCAAATTTTGGTGGCTAAGGTTAATGGCTGATCACGAGGAGGAGCTTGAGGAGGTTGAGCCTATCGAGTACATTGGGTCACTGCTACAGACCGAGGACGGCGAGACCATCCCCGATGTCCTGAAGATGCTCTGCCAGCACCTGGAGAATCAGAACAAGGTTCTGGTCAAGATTCTTACGGCGATGAAGAAGGAGCCGAGTGCATGAGTGCCTATAAGATGTTGATGGACCGGATTAAAAATTCTGAGCGCCGAAGAGTATGGATGAGTATCAGGCCGAGTGTGACAAGCAGAAGATCACGGCCATGACTCTGGAGGAGGTTCAAAAGCAGGTGATGGCCAAGGAGCAGAAGATCAAGCTGCACTGCGAGACTGACAAGTGTGCGCCGCTCATGGCTTGCTTCGAGGTGCTCTGCACCCTGGACGAGGACGGTATGCCAAAGAATCTGAACATTTCGCAGGTGGCTGAGAAGCACCGCCGGATCCAGAGGCAGCTGATCGAGCTCCTGAACCACTGCAAGCGGTCCGAGTTTCTGCACGAGAACTCGACGGATGTCAAGGGTGAGGAGTTTACCATCGGCTTCCGGATCAATCGTCTGATTCAGACGTACACGGACGCATTCGACCAGGTGGTGCTGTACAATCGCCAGGCGATGCGCATGAACGAGCGTCGGTGCGAGTCTGACAAGGATCTGATGCACTGCACGACCATGGAGGAGGATGACGACTGCAGCCCGTTCCAGGGTCTGCTCATCTTTCTTCTGAGCACGCTGGACCGGATGGAGCTCAAGCGGTACAAGGGCTACTGTTGCCAGCAGCGCCTGACCGAGTCTGGGTCTCGGTCCCGTGCGTGGATGCCGGTGATGAGCATCAGCGACTTTGTGTACACCTTTACCCAGAAGGAGACCAAGTATGACATGTGGAAGAACATCACGAGCAAGGGGTGCATGGTCAAGGACACGGTTCGGCACCTGTCCGAGTGTATCGATATCCAGTTTCCGGACATTCGCAAGAATCGCTCAGTCTGGTCCTTCAAGAATGGTATCCTGCTCGGCAAGGTGCCGGGGGAGGAGAACTCTCTGAGTCCTCGGGGCCCCACCTGGAAGTTTCTCGAGTACACGTCGCCGGAGTTTGCAAACCTGGATCCCACGGTAACCTCGTGCAAGTACTTTGATCAGGAGCTGGTAGTTGGAGACCACCCGGATTGGTACTCCATCGAGACTCCCTTCTTCCAGAGCATCCTGAACTATCAAAAGTTTTCAGAGGATGTGGCCCGGTGGATGTACGTGATGATGGGTCGACTGATGTACGACGTGAACGAGCTCGACCAGTGGCAGGTGATCACCTTCTTCAAGGGTATCGCCCGGTCTGGCAAGTCAACCATCATCACCAAGGTTTGCAAAAAGTTTTACGAGGCGGAGGATGTCAAGACGCTGTCTAATAACATCGAGCGCAAGTTTGGTCTGTCGATGATCCATGACGCGTTCCTGTTCATCAGTCCCGAGGTCAAGGGTGACCTGTGCCTCGAGCAGGCGGAGTTTCAGTCGATGGTTTCCGGCGAGGATATTTCGATTGCGCGCAAGAATGAAAAGGCTCTGAGCATCACCTGGAAGACGCCTGGAGTGCTGGCGGGCAACGAAGTTCCAAACTGGCGAGACAACTCCGGGTCTGTGCTGCGCCGTCTGGTCACCTTCAACTTTGCGAAGCAGGTCATCGATGCGGATCCGAAGCTCGATGAGAAGCTGGACCTGGAGCTGCCTAGCATCATGCTCAAGTGCGTCAGGGCTTATCTGGACTACACGGCCAAGTACGGCGGCAAGGACATTTGGCAGGTTCTGCCCGACTATTTCCACCAGATTCAGAAGCAGGTGGCGATGGTCACGAACACGCTCCAGCATTTCCTGGCGTCCGAGAAGCTGGTTTACGGCCCGGACAAGTTCTGTCCGCAGAAGCTGTTTGTACAGCTGTTCAACCAGCACTGTCTAGAGAACAACCTCGGCAAGTGCAAGTTCAACCCGGACTTTTACATGGGTCCGTTCAGCAACCGAGACCTGGATGTGCGCACCGAGTCGCTGACTTACGGAGGTCGCATGCTCGGGACCCAGCCCTTCGTGTTTGGTGTGGACATTGCCGGTGACCTGGTGCAGGAGATGACTGGTGACTGGTAAGAGTGCCTGGGAAGTTGGTCCGCAGGTAGTTGATGGTCCCTGGGGGTCCGTCCATGGCTCTGCGTTAAATTTCTATGTCAACAGTATGGCACGGCTGGTGATGTATTCGGGAACGGCTTCGGTGCCAGCCCCGAGCATCCGTGAGCTTTTTTTTAAGAAGCAGGTGGATGACCTCGGGGACTCCATCAAGGAAATCAGCGCGCGCTCACGCTTCAAGGTGCAAGCCACACTGACTCGTGAGTATGGACGCAAGGTTGCTCAGGGTGCCAAGTTTGAGATGCTCACCTTCAAGATTCTATATGGTGGCAAGGCCCATGCAGTAAACCTCTTTAACAGTGGCAATGTTACATTTACCGGTGGGTACCCGGAAGGCGCAACAAGCATCACAGAGACTCCGCACGAGGTTGTCCGTATGGCGCTGGGCAAAGTCAGCGGCTTTGAGTTGCGCAACGTGACTGTCCAGTACGAGGGGAATTTCACGGGAAAACTCGATGCAATTCGTCGGGCGCTAGGAGCTTCCGAAAATACAAAGGGGCAGTTTGCCGAGCTGGACAACCTGAGAGTCTACGCTTCGGGTGTTGTACAGGTGTCCGGAATCACGCGCCAGGACCAGATTCCAAGGGCGAGCGAACAGGTCAAGAAACTCATCGGGTTGCTCGTGTCCAAGGGTGTTGTCAAGTCGGCTGAGCGCGTTCCAGCCGTAAAAAACCCCAAGGCTCCGAGCACAACCTGTCCCAAGGCCAGACGACCAGTTCCTTACCTTTTCAGTGGTCAGGCTCCAGAAGGATACTACATCGCACCCAACCCCCAGGGCCAGCCGTGCTGCTACAAGATCCCGGTAAAGACCGAGTACAAGAAGCAAAAGATTGTCGAGCGCTTCCGGGCACTCGGACTCCAGATTCCCAAGGTTACCCGAAACGCATTCGGGATTCCGGGCGAGAACCAAGGACCTGTCAACGTCGCGCCCAAGGTGGACTGGAACATGATATTCACCAACGGTCCGTCGGGGTTCAAGATTGGGTCGAGACAGGCGAAGCGCTATTCCATGAACCGTCTGATGAACATATCGCGTAAACTGGGCGTGGCTATGAACGTCCGGGGCAAGACTACACACACATTCGAGAATCGGTACATCAAGGGAAAGAAGACGTCAAAGGAGGAGATGATTGCGGCGATTCGCAATTGGGCAAACAGACAAGGTATGATCAAGCAACAAGGACAGGCTGTCATCACAAAGGTTCCAAATGTTCGAAATGCTAACCACGGTATTCTCCGGCTGGGACCAAGGGGCCGCGTCGCTTCTAGCTATACTAAACCCCAGCTCGTAGTCGTAGGCTCTAAACTAAGGCCGTCCGTTTCGCTGAGCGGCACCAAGCAGGAGATGCTTGACGCTCTACGGGCACATATCCGTGAACACGGTCAGGTTTTTGCAGCGGAAAACTGGCCCTAGAGTGCCTGGTCCGTAGGACCAGTTGATGGCCCCGGTGCCTGGTCCATAGGACCAGTGCCTAGTTGACCCAATACATCAACTAAGGTCGGGGCTCCGCCCCGCCGTTTCTTAGGCACCCAGCAGCCTCAGAACGTCGTGAACCTTGTACAGCGCCGAAAAAATCTCCTGGTCCGTCTTGGCGGAGAGAACCTCCAGCTCCACCTGGTACGTCAGCGTGTTCTCCGAGTCCTTGTCCACCGGTGGTCCGTGCACCATCGTGAGATCGATCCGGACATTCTTACGTAGGAATGACTTGCGTTTGCGGGTAACGCAGCGCGTCGCATCCTCCGTAGGCATCTCCACTGGAATCTCCTGGGCGATGCTCAGCCGGACGTCCATCATGCCTAGGGCCAGGTCCTGCTTGAGGATCGAGTTCTTGCGCTCGGTAAAAGCCCCGGCGTCCGAGTAACGGCAGCGGACTCCTCCTCCCCAATAGTACACCTCGTCCTGGATCTCCTCGACAGACTCCCACTCGAGATACGCCTCGAGACCGCGAACAATCTGCCCAAACCGGTGCGGACCAACGTCCGTCTCAAACTTGCCACTCTGAATCCTGCCGAGACGCAGCTCAATTTCGATGTGCTCTGCGTCACGGTACTTCTTGATCGGCTCCTCGAATGCGCGCATCAGCTCCATGACTCTTTAGGACTGCTCGTGTTTATCGTTGGTTCACAGGGGACGACTTTTTGGTAGGGGCACGCTGTGTCGACCCTTTCCAAACAGCTTGAGCATATTTGAGTTTTTGCGGGACAGAATACCGGAAAAGGAATACGTCGGAACACCATCAACCCAGTGGAACACGTACTTTCCCGGCGTGTACTTGGCCTTTTCGCCGCGCGGAATCGTCTGTGACTGGCCATAGTCCACGATCCACACCTTGCCAGTGCGATTCACGAGCACGTTGTCGGTGTGCAGATCTCCGTGAGAGATGCCTTTGCGATGAATCGCGGCGACGTTCCTTTTCAGTTGTGCGAGAGCCTTTTTCTTGTTGGCTGCAGAAGCTGTGCGAGACCACACGCTCCATTTCTTGGTTCCTGGTGGCAGCTTGTTCATCGTGAACCACTTCCGACCGTACGAGTGAATCCGCGGCACGAATGGGAGGCTCTTGAGCTTGATCATGGACATAATCTCCTGTGGATTATAAACGCGGGTCCGCTTCAGCGCGAGCCCCTTGACCGAGAAGACCGTCCCATACACTCCTCTACCGAGGACACGCACCATACTATGGACTCAGAAAAAAAGGGGACCATCGACTAAGAGCGGGGCTCCGCCCCGCGACTCTTAGGCACTCACTCTGACCCCATCAACTTGTGGTCGCGGCTTGCAGCCGCCCATCAAGGCACTTTAGGCACTCACTTTGACCCCATTGGCCTCGAGGATATTTCCGAGACACTCGTGGGTGTAGTGCACGAGGACATTCGCCTTGGTCCACGCCTGTACACTGACACCCTGCTCCTTGAATTTTTCGAAAATAAGATCAATGTCCCGCGGCAGCGCAAGCCCCTCGCCCTTCTTCTTGGAGAGTTTCTTCGAGATTGCGTCACCATCGAGCACGAAAACCTTGGGAACCGTCTTGGTGACCGTCCATAGACCATCTGAAAGTTTGTTACCTAGCACAGTGTCGAAATTGAGCCCGAGCTGATGCACCGGCTCCTTTGTGTCACTCAGAATTCCCTTGCGGAAGCGGTTCCAGTCGATCCCTTCCGTGACTGCCGGGAACACGAGCACATCGCGGCCCTTTGGAGACTCAAAAATCTTGTCGAATGAGTCAGTGTCCAGGCATGCTCCATAGTCAACCCACAGCACCCGCTGACCCTGACGCACAAACTTTGCCAGAGGCCTCGTATCCTCCACAAAGTTGATGTTCAATTGGTTCGCCTGAGTCTGGTAGCATTTGCCAGCGAGCTGAAGGAGCATGTGAAGACCGGTGACTGTAATCGCCTTGTTACGTGTAACCATACAAACTTGAACCAACATGTGTTTTTAGGTGTCTATGTCTCTAAGGGTGATCCGGAGCACCCGGCTTCTTAGTGTAAAACTTGAGCGCTACTGCTAGTGCGTGCTTGTCCGCGTCCTTGTCTGCAACGTCCGGTGCCGTCATCGCCGCCTCGTAGGTCGTCTTGAAAATGTCCGTCTCGCGCAGCGCGTCGTTCAGGTCGTCCTTCGCCTCCTTGAGCGCATCCTTGGCAGCCAGAAAGTCGCGGAGGGCACTCTCGATAGCCATTTCTATGATTCTAGGCTGCTATTTTTTTAACTGGTCCCGGGACCAAACGCTCCGCTTCGCTACGTGCTCCTTCGCAGTCGCTCCTCAAGCACACCTTGGAAACGCAGGTTTCCCACGTGGCCCAGTGTCGTGAAGCAGTCGGCGAAAATCTGTCCGCCCATCTGCTGCCACCGGCGACAAAACGCATAGTCCTCGGACAGGTATCGGCGGGTCACAGGATCAATCATACAATCGAAAACGGCGCAGTACTCATCCAGATCGCGATTTTGGTGGTCGTTGACACAGTTGAGCTCCGGGTACCGGTCGTACATCTTTTGAATCACCTCTCTCTTGATCACCATAAAACCAGTCGGGCCGTCGAGCACCTCGGCGAACCCATCCTTGATTGTTGTATTCTGATGCTTGAAGTTCATCACCAACGAGCTCGCAATCTTTTCGAGTGGACGCGTGTCATCCTTGCGCACGCCCTCCGCCGCCTGGTCCCACATGACGCACTTCTTCGGGTACACGGCCACGCTCACGTCATGACCACTCTTGAGGAGCCGCAGGACAGACTCGGGGTCAAAGTGAATGTCCGCATCGATGAACATGAAATAGTCGCAGTCCGTCTTTTTCAGGAACCTCGCCACCGAAATGTTCCGTGCGCGGTGTACGAGCGACTCGTTCTCCGTCGTGTCCAGGATCAGCTGGACCCCGTTCTGCATGCAAGCGAGCTGCAACCTAAGAATGCTCGTGGCGAAAGCTTCGAGGCACAGACCCCCGTAACACGGTGTACTTAGGAACAGCTTCATAATAAGTGAATGTTCAGAGTCTCTAACGGGGGCAAATCGTCCCCTCTATCTTGTTAAGCGTCGGCACGGACACTCCTGCAGCCTTGCAAATGTCTTGCTTGTGCAGGGCTCCACCAGAGGCTATCCAGATGGCTGCGGCTGCTACTGCACCAGGAGTCTTGCCCATGAGCGCGGGCATGTTCTCGATCGAGTCCAGGAGCTTCATCGTGTTCATCTTGAGTTGCTGCTTCTGTGGATGCTGAAACTCGTTGAAGATGCGCGCCAGGAGATCCCTGGGCTTGGTCGGTCCCTTCTGTGTCACGGGTACCGTGTCCACGAGTAGGGCGGATGTACGTCCGACATCCGAAGAATCGATCGAAAAGGCTTCGGCAACCTCTTTCGTTGTTCTCGGCACTCCAAACTTCTTGCACGCCTGGAAAAGGCAGTTGGCCTTGATGCCGGCACGAACATCTCCGCGGGTCAGCTTCTTCTCCGAAAACTCCTTGTAGATGAGCTTGGCGTTGTCTATGACCACGTCCGAGCACTTGATGAGCCTACCAGCCCGCTCGATTTCCGCGTAGGCGTGGAACAGAGACCGGTCGCAGTGATTCATGGACATGTGGAAATGAATCTTGGTCATCTTCTTCGAGCCGTTCCGGATGATCGTGCCCATGTTCCACCCCTTGGAGAAGAATGGCGTGTCCGCCGCGCCACACCGGGAAGGGTCCACGGTGTCCTCGGCCCCGCCGGTCCACTCAGCCTCGTCGCTCAGGAACGTGTCCTCCACGATCCCGCACTCCGTGCACACCGGGAGCTCCCCGCGCTCAAACATCTTTACGCCTCCACACCTGCAGTACCACTGCGAATCAGGATCCTCCGTCTCCTCGACCGCCAGCAGCGAGTCCACCTGCGCCCAGATTTCCTCCAGCAGCGACATTTTTTACTTGTTCAGGAGTCTCATGGGGCGCATCGGAACACCTTTTTTACCCCCAAAGACCGTCGACCCCCCACGGAACCGGCAATGATGGCGCAGCTGGCAAGTTGCTAGCTTCAAAGACGAGACGACTCGGATGAAATTCCCGCCGTGCCTTTGCGTTCCTTAGGTTCCATGCAGCATGCAGACTGTAAGGTAATGGCTGCGTTTATTTCTGTTCAAAGCCATTTTGGCAAGTCTGCGAAGTTCGCGTACCTATGCATTTCTGTAGGCGCGCTGTACTTTGACATCCTTAGTACTTGGCACCGAATTTTCTGGCTGGATGGGTCAGAGGAAGCAGTGCCTCTAGCTTCATGCGTCTCAGTAGCAGCGGTACAGGATCCTGTTTCGTCTGCGGGTCACGATTTGCTAAAAGAGCGTTGATCATGCGCAACTGGTTGATCATTGACACTCTCTTTGTGGGCTCCGGTGCCACCTTTTTACCAAAGCCCATTTAAGACTAGCGTCTAAAAAAAGACATGGCTACATTCGTAGGACCGGTCGCCCTGAGTGGACTCGGTCAGGTTCTACGAAAATACGCAAAGCTCGTCGGTGGAAAGTACATCGAGTATGGTCAGGAATTTGGAGGAGGCCTTTTAGTGTCGGTCGTTCTGCCTGTGCCTTCGATCCTCGCGATCCTCAAAGAGTACAAGGCCAAGGCGACCAAGTGCATATGGCTCACCGTGTGTGAGACGGAGACGGTCCACGAGGACTATGCGAAGATTTTCGAGCTCGGGGACACGTTCTGGGTCCCGAGCGAGTTTTGCTCCGCGGTTCTCAAGCGCCAGTTTCCCCAAGGAAATTTTCCGGTCCTTCGCAATTACGCAGGTCCTCCACTGGTTCCCGAGCCCGTGGCTCTTCCGTGTTTCCACAACAATTTTGTGTTTTATCACATCGGGAACATCATCGATCCCCGCAAGAACACCAACGCGCTCGTGGAGTGTTTCCTTCGGGCTCAGATTCCCGGTTCGGTTCTGCTGCTCAAGGCGACGTGCAATCAAAAGATAGAGTGGAAGGTTCCCAATGTGATCGTCGTCCAGGACTTTTTGAGTGACGCTCAGATGGAATCGATCCACGCGGCAGGACATTGTTATGTTTCAATGTCACACTCCGAGGGTGCCGGAATGGGCGCAGTAGAGGCTGCCTTGCGCGGCAAGACTGTCATCGTCCCCGAGTACGGCGCCACCAAGGAGTATGTGCCTAGCGCGTTCCTTGTCAGGTGTACGGCAGGCGAAGTTCCCTTTGACGACTTTTTGTTTAAAAAGGGCATGGTGTGGGGCGAGCCGTCCAAGGAACACATGATCGAGCTCATGCGAAGGGTCGCCCAGACACACACCATTATGAGCTCCGTGAAGCAACAGCTCCTGGAAATTTTCGAGAGCTCCTAGTAAGATGTTTTCGATTCCAGGCGTGCCCCCGGGCCTCTTTCAGGACCTCAGCCGGCTCAGAAGGAAGTACGAGGCTGAGCAGCGTGCCCACGCCGCGAAGATCCGCGAGCAGGTGAAGCGGATTGCGAGCGAAGAACGGGAGCGGTACCTACCAAAGAAGCCGACTGCAGATTCCGAAGAACAGACTGGCGCAGACCTCTGATTCTGTTTTCGTTCAGATGAACCCCAAAGTGTTTGGCAGCCATCTCCGAATTGGGTCGGTTGCCTTGGCTGAAAACTGGAACATTGTGCATTTTGCGAGTGAACATTGATTGTGTAGCATGGGTGTGTGTAGGCTTGCGGCTAACTCGGTATGAGCTCTCTGTAAAGTAAGGATGGAACCCAGTCGCACGACCGAAATCTATGACCCACATTCCGGTGATGCGTCCCTGATCGTCGCACGAAACCATGATGTTGTTCGCGTGCAGGTCACCATGCGAAACTCCTCGTACATGCAAAGCCTCGACTATCGCCTGAAGTCTCTGTTTGATCGGCCTGACCGGAGCCTGCGGGAACCTCTTTAGGTACTCGAACAGAGTCATCTGACCGACGCGAGACATGTTCATCGCCGATATCATGGGGTCCCGGCCCTTTCTGTTTGGAAGTACCGCCGTACCTAGAACATGCCGTGCTGTCACGGGCTTTAGCCGTTCCTGTTGGAACCCCAGGAACCTAGGTACAAGGTGTGACCCTTGGAGCGCCGACAGTACCTCTTTTTCGAAATTGTCAGCTCCGATTGTAAATTTTCGAATGGTTCCGTTGGGTAGCTCATAGACCGCACCATTCACCCCTTTGCCGATTCTACGCATTCCAGGAACCAAAAATTTCTCCATTAATACTAGTTATGAAAGGAATTCTGATTGGGCTAGAGTACCGGCTTTCCGGAGACAAGCGCCTTCTCAGACGTAGGCTCGAAGGTGCGGGTCCTACGTTTGTCAAGCTAGGCCAATTTGTCGCAAACCGACCGGATGTTTTCGGCAAGGAACTTTCGAAAGAACTAGGATCACTCCAAGACTCTGTGGCCTGTGTTCCGATGAAAGCACCTAGGGGCCTTGATAGTTTCGAGGAGGAGCCTTTTGCTGCGGCGTCTATAGCCCAGGTGCACCGTGGAACTTACAAAGGGCGCCAAGTTGCGGTGAAACTCAAACGACCGGGTATCGCCCAGTCGATTCGCAGTGACCTGGGGGTACTGAAACTGCTTGACAAGAAGTTTGTCGGTGATCTCGAGACGTCACTTTTAAAGGAGCTCGATTTCAAGCAGGAACTGAAGAACGCCCAGGAGTTTGCCCGAATGTACGAGTTTGACTCTTCCATCGTGGTCCCCAGGGTTTACCCCGAGGTTTCGTCCGATGACGTCATCGTCATGGACTATGTTCCGTCCGCTCAAAAGGTGACGTCGGCTCCGAGACTCATCAACCTGTTTCTGAACCAACTGCTTTTTGAAAGTCTCGTGCACGGCGACCTCCACTCCGGTAACATCGGGTTGGTCCACGGACCACCAATGAATTCTAGCGAATCCATTGTCCTCTACGACTTTGGGAACGTCATCAGAACTACTGAGGACTACCGAGAGGCTGTCAGGGATTTCGTGTGGCATGTACAGTCCCGGGACGTTTCGCGGATCCTGGGGGACCTGCGGCGAATGGGCATGTACGTGGCGCATGAAGACGCGACGAGGGCGTTCATCCGAAAGCTCCTCAGGTACCTCGAGACCCAGGACCTCAAGGAGTTTCGGTTTTCGGCGGATGAGATTCAGGAGCGCGTTCCGGTGGTTCTCGACCCCGTGACTGCTGCGCTCGTTCGGTCCTTTTCTCTCTTGGAAGGCTACTGCAAGTCTGTCGACCCTGGGTTCTCCTACGAGTCAATCATCCAGTCAAACCTCGAGACTCTTTTTTCGGACATCGGCTGGCTTTTTCGTCGCCTACAGTAGATGCGTGAAAATTTCATCATGATGGAACCGATCAAGGGACCAGGGGTCGTCATACGCAGACCAGGTGGCCACAGCGAACACGTTTCGCTCGCGACTCTGAATAAACTGCGAAAGGGTGCTCTGGCCATGGCTGAGAATGCGGTTCTTTTCCCACATCCCTTGACTCGCGAACCTGTCTACCGAAGAAACTTGAAGCTTATAAAAAAGGTTCCGGTGCACATGGTTTCGTCTAATGACGAAGCACGATTGCACTACAAATTGATGAATAGCATATTCAAGACAAGAAAGTACAATTTCCTAGACCCAAACCAAGTTTACATGAAGCGTGACATGATCAAGGCGATCATGGCGAGTTATTTCCATAATCGTATAGAGGGAAAAAGAGTTGGTAATTTACAGGGACTGCTAGCACATTACAAAGGAACCGGTCTGAACCGTAACGGGCTCGGTCCAAAACAGGTCTATGACGTTCTTCGTAAGTTGCCATTGAAAGATCTCAGGCAGCTATTTTTTGATGCTATTTGGTGAGGCGCGAAATATCTTGGGATATTTCGCTGTACTCCCTTAGCACCCGGTTGCGACACATGAGGTAGTCGGGGTTACTGATCGACTCGCGGAACTGTCTCTTTATGGTGGAAGCTGCAATCCATTTTCTGATAATGTCCGGGACGGGTTCACAAGGAACAAAGGACCAGTCCCAGTTGAACGGCCCAGGCAGGTCGTTGAACGTGAGCGTCTCGTTCATAGAGACCCATTCGGCACGCCACGGTAGCTCTGGGTGCGCCATGATGATTGAAAATGGCACCAGCCAGCTGAAATTTTTCCAGTTCAGTTCCTTATCCCTGATCAGTTCGATGTCACGCTCCTCAAAGCCTTCGGGCATGACATGGTACCAATCCCAGGGAAGATCTGGAAACTTGCGCACGAGGGCCCATTCGGCTGTTCTACTGACTTCCGTCCAGTCCAGGCGGTTTTGAAAAGTGATCAGGAACTGGGCATCTTCTAGGGTGTAGTCCATCTCAAACTCGGAAAAGTCCCAGGGGAGGTCAGACCAAAGGATCATGTCAGTAGTGGTCACGGGGCTCGCCCATGTTACAACGGCCCAGTGCCAGTGAAGGTCTGGGAATTTCACAAGGTCTCGAATCGTTGGGGTCCTAGAAATTTCATGCATGTTCCAAGGCTTGCCGGGAAACTTCGCGACCCAATCGACGCAAAACCCAGGGAGCATGTGCATCAGGTTCCAGTGCCACGGTCGATCGGGAAAACGCTCGACCCACTCGAATGTCCATTGGTCGAGCTCGGTCAAGAGATAATAGTCCCATGGTGCTTCCAAAGAAAGCCAATCGAGGCACATGTTGTCATGGTGCTGGACAGACTCCCAGTCCCATGGAGCCGCCGGGAACTCTTGGAGAACTTCGAGCGTCAGGTCAGGGTGGTCGCTCAAGTAGAAAAAGTTTACGTCCCGGCCTTCGATCTGTCTAAGTAGCCGGGTGTTTACGTACTGTTGCATGTCTCTAGAGTGGACAGATTTCTTAACTACTATAATCGCACTGATTATTTTGATTACATATCAGACTCCCCTCGCAATCGCCGCTCGAATTACAATAGCCACCGTATTGTGACTGTCGTGCCGGGGCCTAGGAAGGCTTGGTGTACCCGGGTCCCGTGTAAGCATTGAAAGACCAATATCCACCCATTCCATTATTGCAATTTGTTGCAGTGCCCAAAGAATCGTAAGACAGATTTGTTCCTGCCCAGCACTCGTTACCGTTCTGGACACCATACACATTGTAGCCAGTCGCAGATGCCTGCTGCTGACACTGTAAGACATTCGACACGTTACCAATGAAATTGGGAAGCACACGCGTGTTGTTGTCTGTAAAACATCCCTGCGATGTCCATGTAGAACCAGCCGGGGCCGGGGCTTGTGGATTAAATGGTGCTCTGTCGTTGACATACGATACCCAACCAGATCCGGCAGCGGGAACAGCAGTAGACATGTTCTGCTTCAGATAACATTGTTGTGTAGAATTTGGATCGGCGTTTTGTAGCCATGAGAATCCAAGACAACTGGTGTTTTTGTTACAAGCATTTTCACAGTCTTTGACAGTCCCGCTCATCGGTTGATTAGGTAGGTCTGTACCTGCCGCTGTCCAAGTGATATACGGTTGTTGAGTATATTGAGGGGCCGGGGCCGGTCCAGCCCAAAGCTGGCGGCCTGTCGAGTCCTTGACCGTCAGCGTCCCGTTGTCGTCCAGAGCCACAGTCCATGGACCCGTGCCTCCGTTGGATGAGGCGCGCCATACCGCAGTGGATCCGTCCGGCTTCATGACTACAAAATTGCCATCGGTCTGCATCAGGGCGTACGAGTTTGGAACCTCGGTGATTCCCGGAGCAGCTATGCTCCAAAACCATCCCTGGTTATCGTTCGGACCTGAACCCTTGTACGTCACAAAGTCGCCGTTGACACTCTGCATGATCGTGAAGAACTTTTTACCGGGGCTCACGATGTACTGGTCGGGGTACCAGATGACACCCGATCCAGTCAGAGAGCTTCCGAGCGGTTTGGGCTGGTAAGTCGTGTCGAAGGTTATTCCCGAGAGCCACGAGTTGAACCCACCGAGGATGAAACCTAGGAGATACACTACGCTGGCATCAAAAGCACCGGTAGTATTAAACCTGTTGATAAAGTCCTGTTGCGACGCGAATGGTGTATTTGAACCTATTGCCCCGTTCATGTTCGAAACATTGACCGACATATTGCCAAGAACACCCAGGTTGAACATATCGAGGAAAACACCAGCTGCCTGAGCTGGGGTTGCAGAACCGGCCGATGAAATTCCGACATTCGAACACAGATATTGCATCATTAATGGAGCGTATGCGATCGCTCTCGCAGTGACTCGGTAAGTAAGAGATCCACTGTCAGTACTGAACGTCAACTGTGCCGCCGAGCTCGACTGGAACGGAGGTGCGTACCATCCATTCGTCTGAATCCCACTCACAATCGCGTTGAGGTCACTGAGTGAACCAGATGCCAGAAACTGTGCACCCTTGAGACCCATTGAGCTTACGGATACTCCACCGGGTTTGATGATACTGGACACGTCACTCAGTGAAATAGGGTTCGAGTAGTCGCTCGATTTCCGTGTGGTCCATAGTATCACGAGTACAAGTACGAGTAGGATCACCACGGTCCACTTCATAATCTTTACTATGAAAAAAATCCCTTGAGCGAACTTGCCAGAGCTCCTGTTCCGGCTGTAAGGTTATCGTGCCATTGACCGTCGGTCCCACAATATTGGGTACTTGCGTTGCCGGGGATCCCACCGTTTGCACAAGTCGGTACCTGGCACTGGTTGTTCAGACACTTCTTGGTTGTGTCAGAGCAATATGTACCACCGTTCGTTCCGCACGGATAAGTGCACGAGCTCCCGTTGCACACCTGACCTGAGGTTGCACAGTAAGTTCCTCCGTTCGTTCCGCACGGATAAGTACAAGAGCTCCCGTTGCACACCTGACCTGAGGTTGCGCAGTAAGTACCCCCGTTGGTGCCACAGTTGTTCGTGCATACACCACCGACACACGTCTGACCCTGAGCGCACGTGACTCCCCCGTTCAGACAAGTTCCCAATTTGCATGTTCCATTGTCGCACGTCAGACCAGCTGCACACCCATGAGCACCCTTGACGCACACCCCACTGGCCGGAATCAGATACGTAAGTGCGTTGAATGTAGTATCGAACGTGATTCCAGACAGCCACGAGTTGAACCCACCGAGGATGTAACCTAGGAGGTACACGACACTGGGGTCTAGGGATCCTGGTGTGTTGAATCGGTTGATAAAGTCCTGTTGCGACGCGAACGGGGTGTTAGTACCTACTGCTGCATTAAGGTTCGTCAACTGGACAGTTGCGTCTCCAAGAACACCTAGTTTGTACATATCGAGGAACGCCTGAGCCGCCTGAGCTGGGGTTGCAGAGCCAACAGCTGAGATTCCGTTACCGGAGCATAGAGTCTGTATCATGAACGGAGCGTAAGCCAGGGCTCGTACCACAACCATAGAAGTATACGGCATGGAGGTGTCCGCTCCGGTAAACGTCGGTACGGTCGTATAAGGACTGCACATGATCGCAGCATTCAGTCCATTTAGACCGGTGACGATAGCATTGAGGTCTGTGAGCGACCCAGATGCCAGAAACTGCGCACCCTTGAGACCAAGCGAGCCTACACTTATACCCGGTTTGACGATACTCGTAATCTGGTCCAAAGTGTACCCTTCTGAGCGTCGTGTTCTGAAAAGGAGCCAGGCGACCAGGACCACCAGAACCACCAGAAGCACCCTCTTCATGCGACTAGCACACAAAATTCCTCACGGGGCACTCTGCCCAGAACCTACGTGGATCCTTCGCGAACAGCTCATAGTGTGCATCATTCTCTAGGACCAGTTTCTGGGACTCCTCGTCCTGATCGAACCTCGTGCCGACCGGTTCCCGCGAGAGCTCCACTGGGAATTGTACATTGCCCATGGCCGACCCGACATCGAATTTTGTTCCGTCAGCCTCGACCCAGTAGTGGCGACAGCACCCGCCGCCGAGACACACAAAGCCCTGGACCATCTCGGCGGGCACGCCCTTCTTGGCCAGGTGCCTCTGGAACAGGGCGCACTGGTACACGACCGAGCAGCGCACGCGGTGCAGCTTCATGCGCTGGACGAAACGATTTAGAGGTTCCGGTACCATAAAGTACAAGAAGGGATATTCCCTAATGCCGAAGGCACTCACTAATGAGGATGTTATACGTCGCGGTGACAGTTCTTTGTATGGTTATTCATTGATTGATGTAAAAGGTATAAATTCCATAATCGTTATAATATGTAAACGATGTGGTTTGAACTTCTCACAGAAAGTTCGTCGCCATTTGCAAGGTAGAGGTTGTCCCTTATGTAATGCAGGTGGTAGGCACAACACGGAAAGATTTGTAACAGATGCCGTTCGTGTCCATGGACCATACAAGTTTAACTATATGCGTAGTGTATATGTTCATTCGGCACAACCATTGATTATAATATGCAACACGTGTGGATTACCATTTGAGATGAGTCCAAATTCCCACCTCCAAGGACATGGATGTCCTAAGTGTGCGGACACTAGGTTAACGACTGAAGAGTTCATACAGCGATCGATAGAAGTGCACGGTGACAAATACGGGTACGACCGAACTATATATGTAAACTGTCATACCCGTGTATTGATTTACTGTAAAGAGTGCCAAGTATACTTTTGGCAGATTGCGGGAGTTCATCTGTATCAAAAATGTGGATGTTTGGTGTGTTCTGGTTGTTTCCCGATTACACACGATGAATTTGTCGCAAGAGGATCGATTGTGCATGAAAATCGATATGAGTATCTTTCGATATATACCAACAATAAAACCAATATATCGATGAGATGCACGGTATGTTTAGACATAGTTACTCAAAATCCCAAAGCACACTTGAATGGATTTAAACCATGTAGTTGTTCACGAGCCAAGTCTCATCAAGCCAAGTTTATAAAACTCGCATCGTACCTACATAATGACAAATATGATTACGCTCAAAGTATATACATCGGTGCTCATATATATGTCATTATACGTTGCAGGACATGTGGAAAATCATTTCAACAAACTCCATCTTCTCATCTAGGTGGTCACGGATGTCCACACTGTCGTCCCAGATACTCCAAAGAATCTATCCGATGCTGGAACATTCTGGAGAGTGAGCTCGGTCCGATACGTCACGCCGAAAATGGTGGTGAATTCAGAATTCCGGGAACCAAGCTTGATGCTGACGGGTACATCGATACAAAGAAACTCATTCTAGAATACAACGGGACGTATTGGCACCAAGATGAACAACGCGACGCCGATCGAACTAAACGATTGAACGACCTCGGTTACGATGTATGGGTCATATGGGACAAGGACTTTTTGGCATACGAGAAAAATCCCACCGGGGTATTATCAGACTTGTTTAGAAAATTCCCTTGTTCTAACAGTAATGGATCGCCAGTGGACCATGTTTCCGATCCGCCGCCAGAACCTGTGGGACCTCTACAAAAAGGCGGTCGGGAGCTTCTGGACGGTCGAGGAGATTGACCTGTCCAAGGATCTCGACGACTGGGCGAAACTGTCGGGAGACGAGCAGCACTTTATCAAGATGGTCCTGGCGTTCTTTGCGGGTGCGGACGGGATAGTCTTTGAGAACCTGAACGTGAACTTTGCCGCCGAGCTCGACTGGAACGAGGCCAAGGCTTTTTACTCTTACCAAGGGTTCAACGAGATGATTCACTCGGAGACTTATTCCTTGCTCATCGACAAGCTCGCATCGGACGAAAAGGACCGACTGTTCAATGCGATCGCCGAGGTTCCAAGCATTCGCAAAAAGGCGGCATGGGCCCTCAAGTGGTTCTCGCGCGAGCTCCCGCTGGTGGATCGCCTGGTCGCCTTTGCATGCGTCGAGGGCATCCACTTCTCCGGTGCCTTCTGTGCGCTCTTTTGGCTCAAGCGCCGCGGCGTGATGCCAGGGCTCTGCTTTTCCAACGAACTTATTTCTAGGGATGAGGGCCAGCACCTCGAGTTTGCCGTTGCGGTCCTCCAGGAGCTCGGACCTGGTCCGGACGCCAGGGCGATTGTCCGTGAGGCGGTTTCGATCGAAAAAGAGTTTATCTGCGAGGCCCTGCCGTGCAAGCTCATCGGCATGGACTCGCAAAAGATGGGCGAGTACATCGAGTACGTCGGTGACCGCCTTTTGAAGTCGCTAGGTCTCAAACCAATCTTCGGGACCCAGTGTCCGTTTGACTGGATGGAGGCTATTTCGCTCGAGGGCAAGACGAACTTTTTCGAGAAGCGCGTGGGTGACTATTCCAAGCACGCCGGTGGCGATGTCAGGTTTGATGAGGATTTCTAAGCGAGCCAAAGGTCACACTGGCTGGAAGTTCCATGGACGCTTTTTCGACGGAGGTTCCACATGTGCATTCTTCGCAATCTCTTCCCTGTACCATGGTCCTCCGGGTCTATTATGAAGTGCAAAAGCGTACGCCGCTGGATCCATATGAGTTTTTTTGAACTGATGACGATGCTTTTCCGTTTGGCTTTATTGTGATGTTCGGTGGTTCGCGCGCAGCTTGTCTATTTCGGCATTGATTTTCCTACGTTCTTCTTCTAGGTTTCTTATCTTTTGAAGTCTCTCGGCTTGTAGTGCTTGGACCGTTCTACCGCCAGGTTGAAAGCGATTGCGTAGTTCATTACTTGGTGCACAGAAAATCGGGGACCGGTTGGTCCTCTAGTACGGCGACGGCAGCGAAATCTTCATGATCAGGAAAGTGAGCACAAAGAACACGACGGAGTGCAGCAGCACGCTAGCCTGTGTACCCTCCTGGACAAGCTTAGACGTGAGCTTGAAGGTCCATGGGTTGGCCACCACAAAAAACAGCAGTGCAGCCTGGAAGCTCGTGCGCATTTTAAAGTAATCACTCTTCTTGAGGCCGCCGCAGCCGCAGCCGCAGTCTAGCGTCTGGGAGGTCTGGTAGCCTGAAGAGCCATTGCACCCGCAACCCATTACTAGGTGCAAGGGTTTTTTTCTGTGTTAGAGGCTTCCAGCCCTGGTAAGGTAGGAAACAATGAAGCTCGCAAACGATTTCTCCGCGAATGATCTCGTGTTCGGTGGCATCCGCAAGAACAAGCAGGGTGGCAAGTTCATCCCGATCAACCCGATCCGGATCCAGCTGCCCTCGCTCCGCGCACCCTTTGGTCTGAACCCGCCCAAGGATCAGGTCAAGGAGTTTTACGTAAACCTGAGTCTGACTCCTGAGCTCGAGGAGAAGCTGTCGGACGTGGACAATAAGGTGGCTGAGTATGTGCACTCGCACTGCATCGACCTGATGGGCAAGACGGTCGATCTGAACACGCTCAAGGATATCCTGATGACGCCGCTGGTCAAGAAGGCCAAGGATGCCAAGTACGCATCAACCCTAAAGCTCAAGGCGAGCCGAGGCGAGGGCAAGGAGCTGGCTGAGTGCTACAACTCTCTGCGCGAGCCAGTGGCGCTCGAGGAGATCAAGTCGGGGTCGCAGCTAGAGTCCATCATCGAGTTCAACCAGGTCTGGTTCATCAACGGCAAGTTTGGCATCAGCGCGCGCCTGCTCCAGGCCAAGCTGGCTCCGAGCGACAAGCTTTCGGGGTACTCTTTCATGGACGCAGCGAGCGACGAGATTGATCTGCCGGAGGACATTTAGAGGGGTCCTAAAGGACCATGGTCCAGAGGACCGCCAAGTCGATGGCGGGGACTAGAGGGGGCCCGTAGCTAAAATCACAATAGATAGTAATGGACAAACGCGTTCAGGTTTATCAAGAATGAAGTACCGAATTCGGCCCGTCATGGAAGGAACGTCGGAGAATGCCAATGCAAGGAGGCACGCGAAAAATTCAGAAAGGCTCACTGGCAAGTTGTACCATTTCGGCCCAAGGGGAACACGCTACTTTTCATCTTGGACACGAGAGCTCCAAAGGGCTGTTCGTTTGAACGAACCAGTCATCCAAGGTCCCCAAGTATGTCACTTGGGGTCCGAACGCACGCCGTAAGAACCTAGAAGCTGAGGTGCTCGGGCCGGGCAGGAACAATAAGGTGTCGTTTCGAGGTCCGATTACAGAACCAATGTGAAGAATTTTCGCACGTAATATTATGGTGAGTTCAAACAACGAGTGGTCCGAGACGTCCGCGTCGTCCCGGTCGTGGGCATCGGGCTCCAGCTCGCCACAGTCCGTGATGAGTTCCCAGGGCAACCTGTGGAACCGCGCCGATGTTGCGTGGCGCGAGGAGTACGCGCGAAACCTGCCCAGGAACCGGACGGGTGACTTTTGGTCGAGACTTGCTGCAGCATGGCGCTCAACCTTCAACGCGCCTTTTCCGGGCCGTGACGCCTTCCCGCCGAGTCCACCTCCGAGCCCCAAGCGGACACTGGCAAACCTGCTAAAGAACCTGCCAGAGGAGCCCCGTAAGGTTTACAAACGGCCGCCGCCCCGTAAAAAGGGACCGCCGGGTCTGCTCGGTACTGGCCAGTACGCGGAATACCTTCGCAAGCGCGGTGTCGCTGTGCCCCGCGAGACCTTTTCCAGGTCGCCGCCGCGCTGGAACGACAAGTACACCCAGGCTCTCCGGTACTTTCGCAGTCACGGCTGGAACATCAAGGAGGCGTCCCGGCCGAACGCGATCGAG
>Ga0208106_1000049_pt1 | contig 49413 bp, 46 predicted proteins | sample CryBogCBE25Jul08_FD_184577 | JGI IMG/M metagenome (GOLD analysis project Ga0208106, IMG submission 184577) | Freshwater microbial communities from Crystal Bog, Wisconsin, USA - CBE25Jul08 (SPAdes) | ecosystem: Environmental > Aquatic > Freshwater > Lake | place: Crystal Bog, Wisconsin, USA...
ATTTTGAAGTTATGAATTAATTTTGTGATTGTAATGAATCGATGTACTTTGAAGATTATATTTATAAAAATATTCTTCAATCATTGAGATATAAGAAAAGTTTTATCACTTGATTAAGTTAGATATTTAAATTTTTAAAATACTTAGACTTTAAGTAAAAACTATGTATAAATGCTCATTGAAGAAAGTACTTAATAAGCCAATGATTTAGATGAGATATGGTAATTTGGTTTAATTCATGTTTGTATTGATCTAATATAAATGATGTATCAATTCCAAGATTAGATAATGATTCTCTAGATTTGTTTGCCCATTGGACGCTTAACAGTTCATCCATCGTTCCGTGACAAACTAGAGCTCTCAAATGGTACAAATCCCTTATAGGGCCAATACATTCATTTATCTCAGGTAATATTCGACCGGATAATATTGAAAATCCTTGAACCAATTTAGGCTCAGTTAATGCTAGGCTTGCACTAAGAACCCCTCCCTGACTAAACCCAGCAATAACAGTATTTTTACCATCGAGATGTAAATTATTTTGAACTTCCTTGATATAAGAAATTAATTTAACTCGACTCTGTTCAGCCTGGCTTGAGTCAATGATTGGTTCAGAAGATGTGAAAGAAGCTCTAAACCACATCATTTTTTTTGATGATTCTTTGACAGGGAATAAGGCTCTAGGCATAACTATCGTAATTCTGGGGTCAATAAACTGCACCCACTTCTCAAAACTTGATTCGTCAGTGTAAGAGCTATGTAAAAGAAATAATAAAAGTTCAGGACTTCTAGTATTTGATAATCTGACCCTACTTGGTAAAGAAAAATCATGGATATGTTCAATAGAACTATTCATATGGAGAAAGATCCCAAAAGCTTACGTTGTGAAATTTATTTGCGGATAAATTAGTTGCTTTATTGGCAACTAACAAATATTGTGCAAATATATTTTTTATATCGAATAACTAATTTTTTAGGTTACAAGACTATTCGTTTATAAACAATAGGTTTTTTAACTATCTTTCTTTTTACGAAAAAATAAATTAAGTTGCTGATATAGCAACTTATCTATTAATTTACTTTTTATTTAATTAAAGTAAAAAAATAAACATAAAAATATCGAAGTACAAAACGAGACAATGACAACCCCGATATCAGAAAGAAAGACTATTGATAAGGCTATGAAGATATTAAGCACATTTTCGCTTGAAAGACCGGAAATTAGTATTTCTGATTTAGCGTTCGAGCTTGATATGGATAAGAGTGTTGTTTCAAGACTTGCTAGTAGTCTTAGGAATTGGGGGATGTTAGAGAAAAATCCAGTTACAGGCCGCTTAAGAATAGGTTCATCCGCAATGAGAATTGGGTCTTTGTTTTCAAAGCGCAATACGATGGTAGAGTTTTCGATGCCAATCCTGGCTGATTTGGTCAGCCATACAGGCAATTCTGCCCATTTAAGTATTTTGGATGGTTTAAACACCTTGGTTGTTTCAACAGTCGAAAGTCCAAATGCTCTACGAGTCATTATGCGTGTGGGTGAGCAAAGGGATTTGCATGCTACTGCTGCAGGTAAATTATTTTTAGCATTTTCCTCACCAAGTCTTATGAATGCAGCATATCTGTCCAATGGATTTGTTGCAAGAACACCTTTGACAATAACTTCTAGAGAAGAATTACAAAAAGGTTTTGCAAAGATAAAAAAAGATGGTTTTGCAAATAATCGAGGTGAAAGTACTTTGGGAGCTGGTGCTATAGCGGCTCCAGTATTTGATAGAGAAAAAAATATCATTGCAGCGATATCAACTGTTTTCCCTCTCAATATTGTTGATGCCGAACAACGAAGTGATATTGAGAAATACACATTGCTGTCTGCTAGAAAGCTGGAAGAAAGATTGTTGGAGTCTAAATTTTAACAAGTTGAATGGAGAAGAAAATTGCCTATTAATTTAAATGCACTTGGTGCAGAAACCCCATGGTCTAGGTCTGTAGTTACTCAAGATCGAATAGATGCATTGTGTAGTTGTTTGGGTGATTACAACCCACTTTTTCTTAATGAGGAAGTAGCGACGCAATCAGAAAATAAAGGTATTGTAGCCCCGCCAACATTTATCAATTGTTTTAGGGATTTTAAAACTGCATTAGTTTTATCGGAAACAGAAGTTGATCTTCCGCTTTTGTTACATGGAGAGCAGGTCATTAGATACTTTAAGCCTGTACGACCTGGAGATGTGGTTCTTCACAAGATTAAAGTAATTGATGCTGGCCGTAAAAAAAGTAAAACCTATGGAGAATTAAGCTTTTTTACGGTATTGATTAAATTAAAAAATGAAGCTGATGAGCGTCTAGTTGAGGCAACACAGTTATTTTTTGTAAGAGATAACTAATCTAAAAAAGGATAAAAATAATGGATTTTAAGCAAAGATTGGCTGTACCAAATGGAGTAGAAGTTGTACAAAAAATTGAGGGCCCATATTTTGAGGATATTCACATAGGGATGGAAATAGAACTCTCAAAGCCAGCGATTACACGCTTACAAATTGCTAAATTTGCGGGCGCTTCAGGAGATTTTAATCCTAGCCATGTGGACGAAGATATCGCTAGGGATATTGGTGGTATGGGAGGTGTATTTGCTCACGGAATGTTAGGAATGGGGTTTATGGGGCAATTATTAACAGACTTTTTATGGGATCGACCTTTGAGACTGTTTTCAACTAAAGCAACTTTAATCGTTCGCCCCGGAGATGTTTTGATTTGTAAAGCTTCTGTTGTGAAAAAATGGGTAGAAGATGAGGAAAATATTGTTGAGTTTGATCTTGTTGCGGTAAACCAAAAAGGGGAAGTGACGCATACTGGAAAAGCTGAGGCTATATTACCCCATCGTCCTATTGAAATTAAAGCAAATCAAAAGCGTCCATATTTAGTTCAACATAGAGTAATTGGTTAAGTAATGTCAGTCCCAGTTACTGTTCAAAGAGCGCTGAGTTTATGTAGTCGCCGCTTTCCAGATAAAACGGCGATTTATTATAAAAATGAATCTTTGACATATGCACAATTAGATTTGCGATCTACCAAGTTAGCGAATGCTTTGTTAGCTTTAGGGCTGCAGGCTGGTGATCGAGTGGGGGTTTTATTACCCAACTGCCCTGATTACATAGTTTTTGCTATGGCATGTGCAAAGGCAGTTTTATGTATGGTTCCGATCAATTACCGATTTACTTCAATTGAGCTTGCGCATCAAATACAGGACTCTGGAGCCAAAGCAATTTTATATGATCACATATTTTCGAATATTGTTTTAGATGCAACCCTACCTAAAGTGGTAATTTCAATCTGTAAAAATAGTATTGATGGTAATTATGATTTTGATCGTTTAATTGATGCTGCATCACATGAAGAGTTAAAACGGCAAGCTAATGAAAGTGATTTATTTTATTTGGGGTATACCTCAGGAACAACAGGTAAACCCAAAGGCGGCATGGTCACTCAAAGAAATCGTGCTTTAGCATATCATTATTGGGCACTTGAATTTGGTATTACATCAGATGATGTTGCATTGCATTGTGGTCCATTTCATCACACTGCACCATTTACTTTTACGTTAACCCAATTATTCATGGGTGGACAAGTAATCTTATTAGATAGCTTTGATGCTGAATCTGCCTTACAAGCAATTTCCAAATATGGTGTCACATGGTCCTTTATGGTTCCATTTATGCTGGAGAGATTGTTGGAGGAAAAGAGAAAACTCTCAGAAGACTTAAATTTTGGGTCTTTAAAAATGTTGATTTCTGGAGCTTCACCACTTTCGACAAGAACTAAAGAATCTATTTGTGAAGAATTTTCATCGATTGGTTTACACGAGTTTTATGGAGCAACTGAGGCTGGCGTTGTCACAAATTTACGCCCTAAAGATCAAAGCCGCAAGATCAGGTGTGTTGGTCAACCTGTTGCAGAAATTGAAATTCAGATTCGAGATGAGTTTGGAAATATTAAAAACTCTGGAGAAATAGGGGATATATGGCTTCGGGGTCCAACTTTGTTTGATGGTTATTTTAATGATCCTGAAAAAACAGCAGAAGTTAAGCAAAATGATTGGTGTAACCTAGGGGATATTGGGCTTATCGACAATGAGGGTTATTTATTTTTGATTGATCGTAGAAAAGATGTTATCAAGAGTGGTGGGGTAAATATTTATCCCATAGAGATTGAGGAGGTCATACTACGTGATGCTGCCATTAAGGAATGTGCTGTTGTAGGCTTGAAAGACCAACATTGGGGAGAGTCTACTCATGCATTTATCGTGACAGATGAATCCTTGGAAATAATTAGTGAGAGATTAAATTTTTTGTGTCAAAAAAATTTAGCTGATTACAAACGTCCTAAAAAGATTCATCTTATAGATTCATTGCCTCGGAATGCAAATGGCAAAGTTTTAAAAAGGATATTACGCGAAACAATTTTCTAATAACTTTATAGAAAAAAATATGAAAAATCGTAAATGGGTATTCGTCATAATAAGTTTTATTGGTATATGTTTACAAGCTAAATATAGTTTTGCTCAATCTATAACTAATAGCTATCCAATTAAATCAATTAACATGGTAGTTCCATTTCCTCCTGGAGGACCTACTGATGTTACTGCAAGAGTTCTTGCTGAGAAACTCACTCTAGTCTTAGGTCAGTCTGTAGTTATTGATAACAAACCTGGCGCAAGTGGAAATATTGCCGCACAATATGTGGCACATGCAATGCCTGATGGGTATACGATATTTTTTACTACAGGCGGTACTCAGTCTATAAATCCATTTTTATATAAAAATATTGGATATGACCCAATAAAAGATTTTGAACCTGTTGTATGGGTAACTATATCTCCTAATATTATTGTTGTCACTCCTGACTTCCCTGCAAAGAATCTACAGGATTTAATCGATTTAGCAAAAGCTAAACCTGGGTTTTATAGTTCAGCTGCTCCTGGTCAGGGATCTACTCCACACATGGCCGGGGAATTATTTAAGCGACAAGCTGGTATAGATATTGTTCATGTGCCATACAAAGGAAGTGGTCCTGCGTTAAATGACGTAATGGGTGGACATGTTCAAATTATGTTTGATGGGATTCCATCATCACTACCATTGGTTAGATCTGGAAAGTTAAGAGCTTTAGCTGTTACAAGTAAAAGTCGATCTTCATCAGCAATGGAGATTCCTGCTGTTTCAGAAACAATTCCAGGATTTGAAGCTACAGGGTGGTTTGCTTTATATGTACCGGCAAAAACACCTAAAGAAATCATCATGAAACTGAATCAAGAAGTAAATCGTATTTTAGAAAACCCTGAGGTAAAAAAACGATATGCTGATTTAGGCGCTGATGTTGTTGGTGGTTCTCCTGAAAAACTAAGAGAACAAGTTCAAAAGGAAACTTTAAAGTGGTCAGAGTTGATTCGTACAAATGGAATTCGTGCGGATTAAATATTATATTAAGGACATAGCATGAAAGAATATAAGCAGTATTTCGTAGGCGGACAATGGCAAAAAAGTACAGATTCTGATGTGATTGATGTTGTCAATCCATTTTCAGAGCAAGTTATTGCAAGTGTCAATTCATGCTCTGCAAAAGATATATCTTCAGCTGTAGATGCAGCGCATGGAGCTTTCAAAACTTGGTCGTGTACATCTATAGAGACTAGGGTGCTCCTACTTAGGAAAATTGCTCAAGTATTAAAAGAGCAACAAGAAGATTTATCAAACACAATTTCTAGTGAATTGGGAATGCCACTAAAAATGACTCAAAGAGTTCAAGTGGGTTCACCAATTGCAACCTTCGAATTAACCGCGAATGAACTTGAAAAATTTCAATGGGAAGAGCAGATTGGAAATTCCAAAATTACGAGAGAGCCAGCTGGAGTAGTTGTAGCAATAACACCGTGGAATTATCCACTACATCAAATTGCTGCAAAGGTTGCACCAGCTATTGCAAGTGGTTGTACAGTAGTATTGAAGCCATCAGAAGTTACCCCTCTGAATGCTATTTTACTGGCTAAAGTATTTGAGTTAGCGAATGCTCCTGCAGGTATTTTTAATTTGGTTTTTGGTAGGGGCCCCATCGTAGGGGAATACTTAGTTACTAATCCTAAAGTTGATTTAATTTCTTTTACGGGATCAACCCGAGCAGGAAAGTCAATCATGGCTTTAGCTGCTGATCAAATTAAGCGTGTCAAATTAGAGCTTGGTGGTAAGTCAGCTAGCATTATTTTACCTGGCGCTGATTTGGTTAAAGCTACAAAATCTTCTGTTAATTCATGCTTTCTAAATTCAGGTCAAACATGTTCAGCTTTAACAAGACTTTTAGTTCAAGAAAATGATTACAAAGCGGTATGTGAGTTGGCTATTAATCAAGCAAAGTCTTTTACATTGGGCGATCCGATGTCTGATTCAACTAGGTTAGGCCCTTTAGTTTCAAAAGTACAGCAAGAACGAGTTAAAAATTATATTAGGAAAGGAATAGAGGAAGGTGCAACCTTATTGGCTGGAGGAGACACGATGCCTGAAGGTATAACTAAAGGTTTTTTTGTAACACCAACGATACTGGGTGATGTAAAGCCTGAATATATTATTGCCCAGGAGGAAATCTTTGGACCAGTACTTTCTATTATCAAATATAAAGATGTAGATCATGCTATTGAGATTGCTAATTCAACTTTGTATGGATTGGCTGGAGCTGTTTGGGGCGCAAATAATGATGAAGCAATGCATGTTGCAAAGCAAATACGTGCGGGTCAAGTTGATATAAATGGAGGTTTCTTTAATATGTTGGCCCCATTTGGAGGTTTTAAGCAATCGGGTTTTGGACGTGAATTAGGAAAGTTTGGCATTGAAGAATTTTTGGAATTTAAGTCATTCCAAATGCCTGCCTAAATCTAATTTTGTTAAATCAAACCAAACGAATGGATTGATATGAAAAAAAGTCTAATTGTATTGATAGGGATTTACTTACTATTATTTGAAATAAACATATTTGCTCAAAGTTATCCTACTCGTCCTGTAAAAATAATTGTTCCATATCCACCTGGCGGCGCAACAGATATAGCTGCACGTTTAATTGCGGGGAGTTTAACTGAGGCTTTTGGCCAAGCATTTACAGTCGAAAATAGACCAGGGGCAGGCGGCATGATTGCTCTTGATCAAGTTGCCTCAGCTGCGCCTGATGGATATACCTTATTAGTAGCAAGTACTGGTCCCATTGCAATTAGTCCAGTATTGTATAAAGACCGGAACTTTGATCCGCTCACAAAAATGGATGGAATTATTTTATTTGCTTCAGCACCAGGAATTATTGTTAGTCGAAATAATTTGAAGGTTAGGGATATTAAAGAACTCATTACTTTGTCTAAAGCCAGCCCAAACTCTTTAACAATGGCTTCAGCAGGAAATGGAAGTTTCCAGCATTTATTAGGAGTTTATTTCCAGAACTCTTTAGGAATTAAATGGACCCATATTCCCTTTAAAGGAAGCTCCCCTGCTTTAAATGAAATGATGGGAGATCGAGTGGATGTGATGATTGATGTTATTCCATCAGCAGCACCAATGGTTAAGGCGGGTCGGCTTCGAGCGTTAGCTGTAACAACGCCCAAAAGATCTAGCCAGTTACCAAATGTGCCGACACTAGAAGAATTAGGTTACAAAGGATTTGATAAAAGTGGATGGCATGCACTTTTTGGTCCAAAGGGAATGCCAATCGAGATTGTTACAAAAATGAATAACATTCTTAATAAATCTTTGAATACTCCAGATATGCAGTTAAAACTAGGGGCAATTGGTGCGGATGCTGAGGGTGGTACCCCAGAAAAGTTAAATGATCGCTTGCGAACTGAGTTAAGAGAATGGGCTCAAGTCATCCAACTTTCAGGAACAGTTGTAGAGTAAATTAATTCAACAAAATTGAGGTATATATGACTAAAGAATTTAGATCTTTTCTAGAAATACTTGAGCAACAAGGAGAGCTGTTGCGTGTTACGGAGGAGATTGATATTCGAGAAGTTTCAGCAAGAACTGCAACCTCTTCAAAAGCTCTTTTATTTGAAAAGGTTAAGGGCTATGAAATGGGAATTGTTAGTGGAATTCTTGGTTCTAGAGAGCGTGTTGCAGCGAGCCTTGATTGTAATCACAGAGAAATGGGTAAGGAGTTTTATAAGCGTGTCGGACAATTAGTTCCTCCTGTGATGGTTGAAACAGGAAAAGTTAAAGAGGTAATAAAAATTGGAGATGATATTGATCTAAGTTCTTTACCAGTGCCATTAGTGAGCATGCTGGATGGAGGCCCTTATATAACCTCTGCAATTGGTATTGCAAAGGATCCTGATTATGGTCGTAATGTTGGATGTTATCGATTTATGATACGGAATGATCGTGAAACTGGCATTGATTTGGTGGGGGCTTCTGATCTTAAATTATTTTATGATCGAGCCTTTAAACAGGGTAAGCCTTTACAGTTAGCAATTGCAATTGGCGTACATCCCTCTATTTTGATGGGGGCTGCTCATATGGTAGATACTGGACGTGATGAGTTTGAAATTGCTGGAGCTATTGCAGGTGAGCCTGTTAAGTTAGTGAAATGTGAAACAGTCGATTTAGAAGTACCCGCTGATGCAGAAATTGTTATTGAAGGTGAGTTATTACCCATAGGTTGGACAGAAGATGAGGGAAGATTTGGGGATTTCACTGGTTTTGTAGGGCCAATCAAATTTAATCCTATTTTTAGAGTTACTGCGATTACGCATCGTAAAGATGCCATTTTTTATGCTTTACACATGCCGGATGAAGTTGATTATTTAATTGCTCCCCCTTTGGAAGGTTCTGGGTGGCAGGTTTTAGCTATTGCTGGAGTTAAAGCAACTGCTGTATATGCTCCAGCATCTGCAGGGTGTAATCTTCATCTGTATGCCTCCATTCGAAAAAGACCTGGGGAAGGTAAGAATGCCTTAATGGTTCTTATGGGACTAAAACGTGTAAAACATGTCATTGTTACTGATGATGATATTGATATATTTAACCCCCAATCATTAGAGAGAGCTTTAGCATATCGAGTTAGACCTACTAAAGATATAGTGATAGTTGATGAAGCAAGAGGTTCTCATTTGGATCCGAGCACACAAATTCATGTAACAAAAGGGGCCTTAGCTCCTTTGACGGCAAAATGGGGTGTAGATGCAACAATTCCTGAGGGAACAGATATTAGAGAATATGATCCGATTGCTTATCCATTTGAAGATAAAATCGGTCAGTTAAATAATCAAACTAAAGATAAAAATATTTTATTGCTTGTTGAAGAAATTGCGCAGTTACTTCATGAGCCAAAACATTTTTACGATGTTTTGGAATATTTCAGTGATGTATCACAGCGTCAAATTGTTCAGGCGTGGGGTAAGCTCAGAGATGAGAAAAGGTTAGATAGAGAAATAAGTACTGGTCGATATATATTGAAGAGGTAAGTATTTAGTTATTTCTTAAAAAATAAACTATAAATATTGCAATATGCAGATGCATCATTAGTTTTTAAGATTGAGTAAGAGACAAATAAAACTATTGGCTAATTAATCTTCCTAAAATGGTTTAACATAAAGTTAATAAAAAAATAGGAGATAAGAAATATGAGTCAGACCTTAGAACAATTCGCTAGTCAGTGCCACGATTTTCTAAAAAACAATCCTGGACCAGTTGGTCGTCAAAAAGTAGTTGAGGCATTAAAAAGTGTTTTAGTTGATAAAGAATTTATTGCAAAACACATACCACCAAGTACAGGTGAGCGTGAAATTATTTATCAAGATTCTGAATTAGGATTTTGTATTTTGGTGCATCATTATCTTGGACCTAAAAGTTCTGATCCGCACGATCACGCTCATTCATGGGCTATTTATGGGCAGGTACATGGTAGGACTGAAATGCGAGATTTTGAGAAAGTCGAAGATGCTAGCTCTGATAAGCCAGGTAAAGTAAGGGCTACTAGGTCTTACGCATTAACTCCTGGTATTGCTCACCTGTATAACGAAGGTGATTTACATGCCCCTGAACGCAAAGACTCCACAACGCTAATACGCATTGAAGGTACTGATATGTCAAAGGTAAAGCGTTTGAAATATCAAGTAATCTAAGCTTAATGGGTTTTTTGGGTGAGTATTAATCCATTCTCCTACAGGACAAAATTTGGATTATTTGGCATATCTAATTTAGCTTTAATAATAAGGATTTACTTTGACGATTCAAACGGTCGACGCAAAAACTTTAAAGCAATGGTTACATGGAAAAACTGAGATTGCTCTGTTTGATGTCCGTGAACACGGTCAGTATGGGGAGTCGCATCTTTTTTTAGCAACCTCAGTTCCATATAGTCGACTTGAATATGATGTCGCTCGACTAGCTCCTAGAAAATCTGTAAGGTTAGTTGTCTATGACGAAAACGGTACTGGGGTTTCAGTTAAAGCGGCAGAAGCTTTGAAGCATCAGGGCTACACAGATATTTATATACTAAGTGGTGGTTTACAAACATGGCAGGATGCAGGATTTAATTTATTTGCAGGAGTTAATCTTCCATCTAAAACCTTTGGTGAATTAGTTGAGAGGAAATGTCATACACCTAGAATTAGTGCGCATGATTTAATGAAAATGATACGTGACTGTGAGGACTTTATTGTTTTAGACGGTAGACCTCAAAGTGAATTTAAAAAGATGAGTATTCCTGGGGCACAATGTTGCCCAAATGGAGAGTTAGCCTATCGTATTAAAAGTTATGTTAAAAACCAAGAAACCAAAATCGTTATTAATTGTGCAGGTAGAACTCGAAGCATTATTGGAGCGCAAACTTTAGTTAACTTAGGGATTAAAAATCCGATATTTGCGTTAGAGAATGGTACCCAAGGTTGGTTTTTGAATGATTATGTTTTAGATCATGGAAAAGATTCTCAATACGCAGCTCCTTTTGTGGATGAAGAGATCGCTCTTGCTTGTAATGATCTGGTAAGAAAATTTGATATCCCTTTAATTACAGATGAACATTTTTTACTTTGGAAGAATGAAGAGAGTCGATCTTTATTTCTTTGTGATGTTAGAACTGCTGAAGAGTTTCTAATTGATGGACTTCCTGGAGCTCAAAACACGCCTGGGGGACAATTAATTCAGGCTACGGATCAATTTATAGGTGTTCGTAATGCTCGAATTGTTCTTTATGACTCTGATGGAGTAAGGGCAATAATGGTTGCTAGTTGGTTAAAGCAAATGGGGCATGATGTTGCTGTTTTAAAAGAAGGAGTCAAAAGTAAAGTTAGCTTATCAAGTAATAAGATAGATTATTTACTTGGCGTCAATATTGTTAAGACAGAAGATTTATACCAACTTTATCGCAATGATGATGTAACTATCTTGGATACTCGTAGCAGTATGCAATACCGTAAGGAGCATATAAAAAATTCTTTATGGGCTATTCGTCCCAGACTGCAAGAAGTTATTGTTGATGCTAAAAAATCAATCTTGCTGATTTCAAATGATCCTGCGCTAACTTATGGCGTACTTTTGGAACTTGATGGATTGGATTTTGATTTAAAGGTATATGAATTAGAGGATGGAGGGTTCTCGAAAGAACTTCAAACTATTTCAACAGCGAACACACCACCTGATGAAGATTGCATAGATTTCTTATTTTTTGTTCATGATCGGCATGATGGTAATAAGGATGCAGCGCGACGTTACCTTGAGTGGGAAACTGGTTTAATTGCACAGTTAGATCAAGAGGAAATTAATTTATTTTCAATCATTCAGTGACAAGAAATTTCCAACTAAACCTATCTTTGAGAACGAATTAATTGTTAAATGAATTAAATAGTGCCTACAATACTCATAGTGATTTAGCAGAGAAAAAATTTTAGTAAGAAGGTATCAATAATTAAAATGGCAAGAAAAATAAGCTTACGTCATTTGCGATCGTTTTTGGAAGTTGCAAAAACCGGATCATTTACCTTAGCATCAGCTAGATTATTTCAAACTCAATCTACCTTAACTGCGACAATTCTTCAATTTGAAGAAGAGATTGGTCTAAAGCTCTTTGAACGATCGACAAGAAGAGTTGAATTGACTGAGGATGCTATAAGGTTTCAACCTGTAGCTGAAAAAATTGTTCGTGATTTTGATAATGCACTCAATGACCTTCAGGCAATTTCTAAAAGCCAGCGAGGATTAATTCGTATTGCTGCTGCTCCATCTATGGCAGTACATATCCTATCGCCTGCATTAGTTTCATTTCGTCAACATTATCCTGATGTTAATATTTCAATCCAAGATGCGGGCTCTGCCAAAATTGAACAGGCTGTACTTGATGGTGAAGTTGATTTTGGATTAACGAGTCGTCTTCACAATTACCCAGAACTTGATTACCTTCCTGTGCTTCATGATGCTTTTGGAGTTGTGATGCCACATGGGCATGCTTTGGCTAAAATAAATCGACCCTTAAAATGGTCTGATCTAGCAAGTCACCCATATATCGGCCTTACATCCGACACAGGGATTGGTGCTTTACTTAAATCATATCCTGAAATTTCGGTTGGAAAAAACTCTGATCCACATGATCATGCTTCAAGCACCACTTCCTTATATGCAATGCTAAGATTAAGCGGTAAGATCTCGGTACTACCTTCTCTAGCCGCTAAAGCTGGTCCAATGCAAGAGTTCGTATTTGCAGAATTAACAGAGCCTGTTATCCAGCGTGAGATATGTCTCATAACAAGGCATCTCCGCTCGTTTTCACCCAATACCCAGCGTATTTTAGATGTTTTAATGGAAACCATTAGTAAGTTGAATTAGTTCACTTACCAGATACATTTCTCTCCAATCTCTTTATCGATTTCTTATTAATAATTACCCTTATTTATTGATAAAAACGAATAATAGGCAAATTTAATTAATTTGTGCTGACTAATCCAAGATATTAGACTGAAAGAACACAAACATATTGAGTGTTCTTGGTATTGATATTTAAGGGTGAGCATGACAGATCAAATGAGAGTAGTTGCGATTCAGCAGCATGGCGGTATCGAACAGATGAAGTTCGATCAATGGCCTAAACCAACAATCAAAGCAAATTTTGCCATTGTTGAGGTTAAAGCCTGTGGGTTAAATTACATGGACGTATTTGTCCTGCATGGTATGCCAGATTTACCGACGAAAATGCCAAGAATACCTGGAGGCGATGTTGTTGGAGTTGTCAGAGAAGTCGGTGAGGGAGTTTCTAATGATTGGGTTGGTAAAAGAGTTGTTCTATTTCCGCGATTTCCTGAGGGGGGGGTGTTAGGTGAAAACGGTAATGGTGGACTTTGCGAATATATCTGCGTAGACCATAGACAATTAATCGAAGTTCCGGATGAAGTGACAGATATCGAAGCTGCTGCATTGCCAATTGCATATGGAACTTCTCATCGGATGTTATTTACTCGTGGGCATTTAAAGACTGGTGAAAAAGTACTAATTCTTGGAGCAAGTGGTGGAGTAGGGGTATCTTGCTTACAGTTTGCAAAGATGGCTGGTTGTGAAGTTTATGCCTGTACCAGCAGCGAAGAAAAAAGTCAAAAATTAAAAGCCTTAGGTGCTGATCACGTTATTAATTATGCCGATGAGCCTGATTTTTCTAAAGCGGTATGGGCTGCGACAGGTAAAAAAGGTGTAGATGTTGCAATCAACTTTACAGGTGGTGATACATGGATACCTACTCAAAGAAGTATGGCTGTAAAAGGTCGGATTCTTACCTGTGGGTCAACGGTAGATCATTTATGTAATATTGATGTTCGTTTTTTGTGGTTTAGAGAAATGGAAATCATAGGGTCTAGGGCTTATGTTCCAGACGATATTCGCGCATGCCTTCAATTAGTCGCAGATAAGAAAATCAATCCAGTCATTGACCAAGTTTTTCCCTTAGAGCAGGCCGCGGAAGGCTTACGTTTGTTAGAAGAGCGAAGAGTTTTTGGCAAAGTAATTATTGAGATATGAATATGATGATACAAAATTTAGGATGTATTTCTTCAGAGTATCGGGATAAAACTTATCCAGTTATTATTGATTTAACTAATCCTGAGAAAAAACGAGAAATCACCTATCAGGCCTATCATGCCTCATGTGATGCTGTTGCAAGAGGTTTATTAAGATTAGGTCTCAAAGAGGGTACTCGGATTGGTATTCTTTCAGGAAATCGTGCAGAATTTTTAGAAATTTTCTATGGTTCCATGCGTGCTGGAATCGTACCAGTTCTCTTGAATATTCTTCAAACACAAGACAACATTGAGTGGATGGTGAAAAATTCTGATGTGCAACTGATATTTTGTGAATCAGTTACCAGGGATAAATGCCCTGAAAACATTAAAGTCATTGAAATTGATGATGTAAGCCCATCAGGCTATGAAGCTTTTAAAGACTATGGTGAATTTAAAGCTTTAACTCCAACTTATAGTCAAGAAGCTTTTCAAGCATATACATCAGGATCAACTGGTCGACCTAAAGGGGTTAGCCTGTCTCATCGAGCGCATGTTTTTGTAGCAGAAACCATTTCACGTGATCGTAATTTTTGTCCAGATGATCGAATGATTGTGGCGGCACCTCTTTATCATAAACACGCTATGAATTCAATTAAGTGCGTTCTTGTAGGGGGTTCTACGGTCATTTTAATGCGTAAATTTGACGCAAAAAAATATGTTGAGTACATAACGCAATATCGAGCAACAGTAGTTTCTGGCGTACCCACTATGTTTGCCATGATGATGCAACAACAAGAGTTGTTGGAAGGAAATGATTACAGTTTTGTAAGACTAGCAACTCTTGGAGGAGCTCCTGCCTCAGATGTGCTTATTGATCAAGTTGCACTGAATTTTCCAAAAGCTGAAATTGTCAAAATTTATGGGATCACTGAGGCAAGTTCAGCATTATTTGGATCAAATCATAAAAGTAATTTAATACGTCCAAGGCATTCAATTGGATGGCCAATTGCAGATAATGAATTTAAATTTGTTGGTGGAGAAAATGAAAAACAGGGTGTTTTATATGTAAAAAGTCCTGGCATGATGAATGGATACGTTAATAATCCAGAAGAAACTGAAAAAAAACTAAAAGATGGTTGGTATAACACTGGGGATATTCTTAGACAGGATGAAGTTGGCTGGTATTTTTTCGTAGGTCGATCTGACGACATGTTTGTCTCTAGCGGACACAACATCTATCCATTAGAAGTTGAGTTAATGCTTGAGCGTCACCCTGAAATTGCACAAGCAGTCATAGTTTCTGTTCCAGATGAAATTAAATATCGACTACCAGTTGCCTTTGTTGTTGTTAATAAAGGCTCCAAACTTACAGAAGAGGATATAAAAGCGCATGCACTAAAAAATGCTCCGCCATATCAATATCCACGAAGGGTATTTTTTGTTGATTCACTACCTCTGAATACGATTGGGAAGATCGACCGAAAGGTACTTGAGGTCAAAGCGATTGAAATGTATAACGCCGGTCAAGAAAACGGTTCAGAAAATATCCCTAATAAAAAACAATAATGATGATGGAGCATTCATGAGTATTGAAAAAGTTCAAGAAGTAATTGATAAAGGACCTTACTTAAAGTGGTTAGGGTTAAAAGTTTTGAGTATTGATAAAGAGTCAATTGAAGTACGTGCAACTTGGCGGGAAGAATGGGTAGCTAATCTTAAATTAATGCAGACACAAGGAGGCATTTTATCTGCTTTAATCGATTTCGCTGCGGATTTTGTATTGTTTGAGACCATTGGAAAACCGGTACCTACGATAGATTTGCGTGTTGACTATCACAGGATGGCTAAACCTGGAGACTTAATTGTTAAGGGCAAAGTTATTAAATTGGGAAAGCAGTTCTCAGTTTGTGAAGCTTATATTTATGATTTAGAAAACAAATTGATCGCTAGTGGTCGAGGAAGTTTTTTAATGCCTCTTCCTGAAGTTAATTCTAAATCTTCTTAATTTATCAACATTCAAAAATAAATGATTTAAAAAACTCATGACTACAGAAAAATCCATTAATACTCAGCAAGAAACTTGGTATGAAATAGTACTGAGAGTTCTGAAGAGTAATGACGTATCTCTGATTACGTATGTCCCCGATAAAGTGTTAGCCCCATTAATAAAAGTATTACATGCCGACCCTTACTTTACGGTAATTGCTCCAGCGCGTGAAGAGGAGGCGATTGGGATTATTACAGGAAGTTACATGGCTGGTTTAAAGGGTATTACCCTAATGCAAACGAGTGGGTTTGCAACCTTAGCTAATGTTCTAGCATCTTTAGCTGTTCCATTTCAGATTCCTGTATTGATGATGATCTCAGAGCGAGGGACTTTGGGTGAGTTTCAAGTTGGACAAGCAATTGTTTGTAAAACCATGAGACCAGTTTTAAATACTCTAGGAATTGAAAATTATGCAATAGAAAGAATTAACGATGTGGAATTTATTGTAGACAACATGATTAAGCAGGCATTTGCTACACAAACACCAGCGGCAATGATTTTGTCACCTCTATTGACTAAACGATAGGCTTGAAATTCACTATGACTAATCTAACTAACCTATCTAGTGCGCGTGAAAATGCACAAATTATGAATCGATTTGAATTGATCAAGAGATTGACATCAAAGCTGCACGCCAATGAAGCTGTTATTGGAGGTATTGGTAATAATAATTTTGATCTTTGGGCAAACGGTCAACGTCCAGAAAATTTTTATATGTTGGGTAGTATGGGTTTGACTATTCCAATCGCTTTAGGTGTTGCCTTAGCTCAACCTCAGCGCAGAGTATTTGCTTTAGAGGGAGATGGTTCTCTTTTAATGCAATTAGGAGCATTAGGAACAGTTGCAAAAACTGCTTTAAAAAATTTAACAATTATTATTTTTGATAATGGCATGTATCAAATTACTGGCAAGCAACCCACGTTGACTGATTCTTGTGTCGATTTTGTAAATGTTGCACAAGGTTCCGGATTAACTCAAAGTTATTGGGCTAGAGATAATACTCATTTTGAGCAATTGATTGATGATGCATTGACTAAAGATGGACCACATTTTATTGCAACTCGCATTGATGATAAAACTCCAACCGTTTCAACAGACCGAGATCCTGTGAAGATACGTTTAGGTTTCATGCAAGCATTATCTATACATCGATAACAGGAACAAATATGTCAAAACTACTTATCAATGGGAACTGGGTCGATGGTGAATCAACACAAGTTTTAAAAGATAAATACAAAGAGGAAGAGTATGGGCAGATGGCAGTGGCATCCATTTCTCAGGTTACAGAAGCGGTTGATGGAGTGATACAAGGATTTGAGGCCTCAAATTTAAGTCCTTATGAGCGTTATCAGATTCTCATGCAAGCAGCACGATTAACCAAAGATCGCATTCATATCTTATCCGAATTGATGAAAAATGAGGCAGGTTTTACTATGCCTGACGCAGAAAATGAAGTTCGGCGTTGCGTGCAAACTTTAGAGTTATCTGCAGAGGCGGCAAAACATCTTAATGGCGAATTAATTCCGATGGAAGTGGCATCAGGAATGAAAAATCGAATTGGATATACATTGAGAATGCCTCGTGGAATAATTTGTGCGATCACCCCTTTTAATTCACCACTCAATACTGTTGCACACAAAGTAGGTCCTGCATTAGCAGGAGGAAATGCTGTCATCTTAAAGCCTTCGGAAGTTACACCATTAACTTCTGTAGAATTTTTTAAAATTTTAATTGATGCAGGTTTGCCACCTTCGTTGCTAGCTTTGGTGAATGGACCAGGTGAAACAATTGGTCGTCAATTGTTACTTGATCAAAGAATTGCCTATTATGCTTTTACGGGTAGTACACGAGTTGGACTTGAGATTCAGAGAGCGGCAGGCTTACGAGGCCTTCAACTAGAACTTGGAAGTATTGCTAGTACGATTGTTTGTCATGATGCTGATATTGATATGGCAATTCCTAAAATTATTAATGCAGGTTTTCGTAAAGCAGGACAGGTATGTACTTCAGTACAAAAATTGTTAGTAGATCGAAGTATTTCAGCAAGCTTCATACCAAAATTGATTGCAGCTACAAAATTAATAAAAGTAGGTGATCCTTCAGATCCTGAAACAATTATTGGTCCCATGATAAGTCATGAGCATACGTTACGCGCAATGTCCTTTGTTAGAGAGGCACTAGAGTCAGGGGCTCAATTACTAACTGGAGGGACTGTTGTTGGTAATGTTATGGAACCAACAATTTTAATTAATGTTAAAGATACGATGCGTGTTTATTGTGAGGAGATTTTTGCTCCTGTAATTAGTATTCTAGAGTTTGATCATATAGATGAGGCGGTGATGAGAGCTAATGATAGCCCCTTTGGTTTAGCTGTTGGTCTTTTTACAAGCAATCTATCTACAGCATTCCAGACATCTAAAAGATTAAGGTTTGGTGGAATTCATATTAACGAAGCTTCAAGTGCTCGTGCAGATGTAATGCCTTTTGGCGGAGTAAAAAATAGTGGATTTGGTCGTGAAGGACCAGCATATGCAACACGCGAAATGACTGAAGAGCGTTTAATTACGATTGCGTATTAATACTTAACAAATATTCAATATAAAAAAATCTTAAGCTAATGAAAAATTCTTTAAGCACTCTTAATCAATTACGAATTGCAGTCGATATTGGTGGAACATTTACTGATGGAGTTGCGACATTACCCCATAATGGTCTTATTTGGGTTGGCAAGACCCCTACAACCCCAAATGATCCTGGAGAGGCTGTTTCTAAGCTAATTCTGAATTTACTTGAGCAAGTTGGACACTCTTTTAATTCTGATATGCCTGAGTTATCAGAAGTGGTTCATGGAACAACTTTAATTACCAATACTTTAATTGAGCGTAAAGGAACTAAAACTGCTTTGATCACAACAACTGGTATGGGAGACATACTAGAGATTGGACGTGAGTGGCGTTACGATATTTATGATTTAGATATTGAATTGCCTCGTTCTTTAGTAGATAAAAATTGCTGTATTGAAGTCAAAGAGCGACTGAATTCTTTAGGGCAAATTGTAGATTCTTTATCAGAAGAGGAAATTAAGAGGGTTATTGAAGATTTAAAAAAGATGCAAGTTGAGTCTGTAGCTATATCTTTTTTGCATTCCTATATTAATGATGCTCACGAAAAACAAATCGGCCAATTTTTACAAAATGCCTTGCCTGGAATTTCGATTTCTTTATCTTCTGAAGTGGCTTCCGAAATTAAGGAGTATGAACGCACCTCAACTGTTGTTGCAAGTGCCTACGTAAAACCTATTGTGGCTTCTTATCTCGAAGAACTTGAAGATCGAATACAAAAAATACAAAAAGATGTTCCATTGAGAGTCATGGTTTCTAGTGGTGGATTTACATCAGCGAAAGCTGCTGCTCAGACTCCAATTTTATTATTAGAATCTGGTCCAGCGGCGGGTGTTCTTTCTGCTCTTAATACAGCACTTCAAAATGGGGTACAACATGTGTTGGCTTTTGATATGGGGGGGACAACTGCGAAAGCTTGTGTTGCGGTAGATGGTCAAGCGCCAATAGCGCATTTTTTTGAATGTGCGCGTGTACAGCGTTTTAAACGTGGTTCTGGTTTACCAATTTTAATTCCAAGCATAGAACTTATTGAGATTGGAGCTGGTGGGGGATCAATTGCATATGTCAATCGATTGGGACTATTAAATGTCGGTCCTGAATCATCTGGTTCTGTGCCGGGACCGGTTTGTTATGACCAAGGTGGAAAAAATATAACAGTTACTGACGCAGATTTAATTTTAGGTTACCTCAGTGCAGATAATTTTTTAGGTGGGGAGATGAAATTAAATACTGACCAAGCTGAAGTTGAAATGACTAAATTGGCAGATCAATTAGATGTCACTATGACTGATGCTGCTTGGGGTATTTACAACATGGTCAATGAAAATATGGCTAGTGCAGCTCGCATCCACATCGCAGAAAATGGATACGATCCTAGGGATTTTTCGATGGTTGCTACTGGTGGTGCAGGACCTGTTCATGCAGTTGAAGTAGCAAGAAATCTTCGTATCCCAAGGGTTTTGATTCCAATTGCTGCAGGTGCGGGTTCATGTTTAGGAATGTTAGCTGCTCCCGCACGTGTAGACAGAGCTTGGTCTAATCCTCAACTACTTGCAAACTGTGATTGGATATCTATTGAAAAAACATTAAAAACTCTAAAAATGGACGCAGAAAAAGAGTTAGAGATGGCGAATGCTAAGAATATAAATTGGCAAATTGGACTTGAAATGCGTTACTACGGTCAAGGTGCTGATATTTCTGTTGCAATTGATTGGCAATCTTTAAATTCTGATACAGGGAAAATAATCCTAAATTTGTTTGAAGAGCAATATCAAAAACTTTATGGAAGGTTGGTTCCAAATGCTTCACCACAAATTATTACTTGGAGATTGACTGGAAGTGAAAAAGTTGTGGGGCATCATTTTGAATGGGGTGATGAACGTACAAGTATTACAGAACAAAAAATAAAATCAAGAAATATATATCTACCTCTTAAGAAGGCATATGGCATTGTGAATGTATATGACCGGTATTCTTTAACGCCTGGCCAGACTATTAATGGACCTTTAATATTGGAAGAGCGTGAATCAACCATTGTTGTGCCTGTAGCTTCAGAGCTTACTATTCTTTCAGATTTAACTGTTTCGATTGTAATTAAGGAGTTTGAATAAATGAATGGAATAAATCTAACAAACTCTAGTGAAGATAGTAAACAAGCAAAACATTTAAGTTCGATAGAGCTCGAAATATTATGGAAACGTTTAATAAGTGTCGTTGATGAAGCCTCAGCAGCATTTGTTCGAACATGTTTTTCTACTTTGGTTCGGGATGGTAATGATTTTGCAATTGTTCTTACTGATGTAGAGGGTCGATCTTTAGCTCAATCTACAATGAGTTTACCTGGATTTATTGGGTGTTTACCTGCAACTGTTCGACATTTTTTAGATAAGTACCCTCCTGAAACAATGGTTTCTGGTGATGTTTTTATAACAAATGATCCTTGGAAGGGTTCTGGGCATATTCATGATGTAACAACTGTTAGGCCTATTTTTTATCAAGACCAGTTAGTCGCTTTTGCTGCAGTTGTTTCACATCTTCCAGATATTGGTGGAAAACTACGAAGTAATAGTTCCCGAGAGATCTATGAAGAAGGGCTCCAGATTCCTATGATGAAGCTGCTTGATGCTGGAGAGCCCAATCAGGTTCTTATAGAAATGATTACTCAAAATATTCGTGTTCCTGATCAAGGTATGGGGGATATTTGGGCACAAGTGTCTGCTTGCAAAATGATGTCTGAACGCTTACAAGATTTATTACAGGTTGTAGATTTAAAAATTCTTGGGGCAGAGTTACGAAAACGTTCTGAAAAAGCTATGCGCGATGCGATTCGAGAAATACCTGATGGTATTTATCGTTCTACAGTTCAGCATGATGGGTTTGAAGAGCCGCTCATTATTCAATGTCAATTAGACGTTCAGGGCGACAGTATTCATATTGACTTTACGGGATCAAGCCCACAGATTGCTCGTGCAGTAAATGTTGTGCCGATATATACATTTGCATATACGGTATATGGCTTAAAAGCTTTGTTGTGTGCAGATATTCCAAACAATGAAGGTTGTTTTATGCCATTTACTTCTACTGCACCATTAGGCTCTTTATTTAATCCTACATATCCTGCTGCATCTGGCGGTCGAAGTGCTATCGGCCATTTACTTCCTGCGGCTGTTTTTAAAGCATTAGCTGAAGTATTACCTAATAAAGTTTGGGCGGGTGGTTCTCCAAATTCATCGATGACAATGTCTGGCGAATGGCAAGGTAAGAGATTTGCAGTTGTTAATTTTTTAAATGCGGGTCAAGGAGCTACTGCTCGAAGGGCAGGTTTTTCTGCAATGTCTTTCCCAGGTAATTTGGGTAATACTCCTGTTGAGGTAATGGAAAGTTCTGCACCTATTAGGGTAATTCGTAGAGAAATACGCCGTAATAGTGGCGGTCGAGGAATGCATAACGGAGGTGATGGAATTAGTTTCGAATTTGAAGTATTAAACGAAGCTAAAAGCGTTACAGCATCATTTTTGATGACTCAACTTAAATCTGTTCCTTCAGGACTCGCTGGGGGTGGAGCAGGATTGCAAGGACGCTTATTGATTAATGGTGTTGATGTGGATCCTACTGAACCAAAGTCCTTACAACCTGGAGATCAAGTATTGATGGAAACGGCTGGTGGAGGAGCATATGGAATTTAAAACTATAAAGAATTTTATTGGTTTAAAAAACAGAATTGATGTTACGAAAACAGATTTTTAAATAATTGAAAGTTAAGGAAATAAAAACATGAGCGATTTTATTCGTATTGATCAAAATGCAAGGCGTAGTAGAGCATTAATTCACAATGGTATTGTTTATATTTCTGGACAAGTTCCTGATGATAGAACTACAAATATTGAAGATCAGACACGTCAAGTTTTGGAAAAAATTGATCTTTTACTTGAGCAGGCAGGAACTAATAAGTCGCGATTATTATCAGCTCAGATTTGGTTAAAGTCGATGGATGACTTTGCTGCAATGAATAGCGTTTGGGACGCTTGGGTTACTCCTAATGAAACTCCCACAAGATGCTGTGGCAAGGTGGAACTCAATGATCCTAAGTGTTTGATTGAAATAACTGCGATGGCAGCAATTTAGTTGATTATGTATTTATAAATCGGAGATATAAATGTTTAATTCATACAAACTTATAAGGCATTTAACATTAGTTCTTAGTGGTTTTTTACTATCAAGTTTTCATGTTAATGCGCAAAGCGAATACCCGTCCAAACCTATTAAACTAATTGTGCCATATGCAACAGGGGGAGTTTCCGATGCAATTGGTAGAGTACTTGCTCAAAGTTTGGGAAGCATTCTTAAGCAATCTGTAGTTGTCGAAAATCGTGGTGGCGCAGGGGGAACTATTGGAGCAGCCGTAGTGGCTAAGGCTCCACCTGATGGGTATACCATTTTATTAACAAGTCCGCCTATGATTGCTGTTGCACCAGTATTATTAAAAGATCTGATTTACCATAATGAAGATGACTTCACACCAATTGGTACCATTATTGTTACCCCAAACGTCTTGGTAGTTAATAATAATTTACCAGTAAAAACTTTTGATGATTTGGTTAAATATGGCAAAGGAGCTGGAAAAAATAATTTAAGTTTTGCATCAGCTGGTCCAGGAAGTACTGGTCATTTATCTGGGCAAATATTAATGAATGCTACAGGATTAAATATGGTGCACGTCCCTTATAAGTCATCTGGACAAGCTTTTCCAGATGTGATTTCTGGGCAAGTATCAATGGTTTTTGACTCTCTTCCATCTGCAATGGGATTTATTCGTGGAGGATTAGTTCGGCCATTATTAGTTATGTCTGATAAGAGATCTGCTGCATTGCCAGGTGTTCAAACTGCAAATGAAGCAGGATTTCCGTCAGCAACTATGAATTTTTGGATGGGTATTGAAGGCCCAGCAAAATTACCTAAAGAGATTGTTTATAGACTTAATCTAGCTTTAAAAGAAGCGATGAGCACTCCTGAAATGCGTCAACATATTCAACCTCTTGGAGCTGAGGTTTATTTAACTTCACCTGATGAGTTTAAAGCATTACGGCATAGTGATATTGAGAAATATGAGAGATTGGTAAAAGAGATGGGTTTAAAACCTTTGTGATGATAACTGGTATTAATAAATAGTATTCAGTGTTATACATTTCTACATTGCAAATGTTTTGGAAAGATAATTTTAAGGAAATATAAATTGGATAAGCCAGGTAAAGGTGTTGGAGCTAGAATATTAAGAAAGGAAGATGCTCGTCATCTTCATGGTAAGGGACAGTTTGTTTCCGATATTCAGATTCCAGGAATTATAGAAGTTGCCTTTGTACGAAGTTCTTATGCTCATGGAATTATTAAAAATATTCAAATTCCTGATGAATTCAAAGATAAAGTTTTTCAAGCTAGTGACTTTCCAAATGTAAAGCCCATTATTGCAGTCCCTAAAGTGGAAGGCTTTAAATACTCAGAACATCCTGCATTAGCTTTTGAGAGAGTTCGGTTTGCTGGAGAACCTATTGCAATGGCAATTGGTGCAAACCGATCCATTGCTGAAGATATAGCAGATTCAGTTTATGTTGATATTGAAGAATTACCTGCGGTGGTTGATTTATTAGAGGCAACTCAATCCGACTCTCCCTTGATTCGTGAAGAGTGGGGTGACAATATTTATGTATCTAAACATAGTCAGTATGGAGATATTGAACTCGCACAGCAACAAGCGGCGGTTAGAATTGAAAGAAGTTTTAAGATGAATCGGCAGTCCGCCGCTCCCCTTGAGGGACGAGCTATATTGGCGATGTGGGATCATCGTTTAAACGAGTTAGTTGTCTACATTGGTTCTCAATCTCCTCATCAAACTCGTGTTGGAATGGCTCAAGCTTTGGGTATAGATGAAAATCAATTACACCTCATTACGCCAGACATGGGAGGAGCATTTGGTGCTAAAAGAGTTTTATATCCTGAGGAGTTAATGGTTGTTGCCTTAGCATTAAAACTTAAAAAGCCTGTTCGGTGGATTGATGATAAGAGAGAGCATTTAATGACAGCAATTCATTGTAGAGAACATCATCATAAAGTGATTGCATACGCAGATTCTCAGGGAAAAATATTAGGACTAGATGTTGATATACATGTTGATGCTGGAGCTTATTCACATTGGCCCAATGGACCTTTTATGGAAACGGGCATGGCTTCCAGGAATATTCCAGGACCTTACGTCGTTCCAAATTATCGTGTTAAAACATTTACAGTAGCTACTAATAAATCACCTATTGGCGCATATCGAGGAGTTGCAAGACCGGCAGCATGCTTTACGATTGAAAGAATCATTGATGAAATTGCTCATGCCGTTGGTCGTGAACCTTACATGGTTCGAATGGAAAACATGGTTCCAGAAGAATCCATGCCTTATAGAAATATTACGAATCTATTGTTTGATAGTGGCAATTATGCTGAATCTGTTCGTCGAGCTGCAGAATTAATTGAGTTTCAAAAAATTCGACTCCGTCAACAAAATGGTGAAAAAGATGGTCGATTCATTGGTGTTGGATTTGCATCATTTACTGAGCAGACCGCACATGGTTGTGGAGAGTGGGTATCTCGTGGGGTTCCTGTAATTCCTGGATATGAAACTGCATCTGCAAGGATGATGACCGATGGCTCACTAATTATTTCAGTAGGAATTGTTTCTCATGGTCAAGGGATGGAAACTTCTTTAGCGCAGGTCGCATGTGAAGAACTAGGGATTGATCCAATCCATGTCAGTATTCGTCATGGCGATACACAGACTAGTGCATTTGGAATGGGTACATTTGCCTCAAGAAGTATGGTGATGGCAGGTGGTGCTGTTGCTAAAGCTTGCCGACTTCTGAAAAGTAAGATTGGGGTTATTACGGCGCACTTACTTGGTTGTCAGTTGGAGGATTTACGTTTTGAAGATGATTTAATTCATGGTCCGACTAGTTCAATTGCATTAAAAGAAGTTGCACGAATTGCTCATCTAAGGCAGGAAGCTCTCCCTAAAGGAATTGATCCTTTACTTGAGGTTTTAGTTACTTATGAACCCAATATTGATACTGGCGTATTTACCTATGCAACACAAGTGGCGGTTGTAGCAGTTGATGTTGATACTGGAAAAGTTGATATTTTAGATTATGCAATTGTCGAAGACTGTGGTACGGTAGTAAATCCTTTAATTGTAGATGGTCAAATTATCGGTGGTATTGCACAAGGAATAGGAACAGCTCTTTACGAAGAGATTCCTTACAATGAAAATGGCCAACCTTTAGCGACTACGTTAGCAGATTATTTAATTCCAGGAGCAACAGAAATACCGGCTATAAAAATAGGCCATATGGTTTCTCCTTCGGAGCATACTGAATATGGCATGAAGGGGATGGGTGAAGGTGGTGCAATTGCACCACCTGCCGCCATTGCAAATGCTATAAGGGATGCTTTGAAATCGCTTGGAGCTGAATTGAATGAAACACCCATGACTCCTCCAAGAGTATATGCAGCGATTATGAAGGCAAAAGGAAAACTATCTAAATCGTCTGAGGTAACTTTATGAAATCAGGCAAGGTAAATTATCACAGTGTTCATAGCATTGATGAAGCTATTACATTGAGTCAAACCCATGGAGGAAACGTAAAGTATATTGCTGGTGGTCAATCTTTAACGCCAATGATGAATCTGCGTTTAATTTTTAGTGAAGAGATTATTGATATTTCAAAAATACAAGAATTAAAACAATCTTATTTTTTTCAAGGTCGTTTTTTCATTGGTGCTGCAGTCACACATGCAATGATTGAAGATGGTAAGGTTAATGATCCAACCAATGGTTATCTTCAATACGTTGCGCAGGGTATAGCGTATCGAGGTGTAAGAAATAAAGGAACTATTGGTGGAAGTATTGTTAATGCTGATCCTTCTGCAGATTGGCCTACAGCTCTTCTCGCTCTTGGTGCGAGTGTAATGATTAAAGATCTTACAAACGATATTGAGACGCCTATAGGACAATTTCATTGTGGATTGATGCAAACGACTTTAAAAGAATCTGATTTAGTAAAAGGGGTTGTAGTGCCAGAGCTTTCAAAAGAGGCTAAGTGGTCTTATGTTAAGTTTTGTCATAAGATGGGGGAGTTCGCACATTCAATTGCAGCGATTGTTATTGATCCAAATTTAGGAATGTTCAATGCTGCCTTAGGCGCTGCAGGGGATAAGCCTATCTTATTACCGAGACTATCAGATTATCTAAAGTCTGTAAATATTAGCAATAACGATTTTGAAATTGAGTTGAATGATATATTGGAAAGAGATCTTCTTGAAAACATAAATTATTTGCCATCCTCTTACGAATTTAATCTTCATCGATCAATTATAAAAAAAGCTGTTATGGAGGCGTTAATAAAATGAGTTTAATTTCTATTCATGTAAATAATCAAGCTTTTGAAATTGAAATAGATGATCGAATGTCATTGGCCGATTTTCTTCGTAATACGATTAATCTTACGGGTACACATTTAGCTTGTGAATTGGGTGTATGTGGATCATGTACTGTTTTAGTTAATGACGAACCAATTCGTTCTTGTATCACTCTAGCCGCTTCAGTATCTGGTATGTCAGTCCAAACTATTGAAGGTTTTGAAGAGGATAGCAAGATGAAAGTTATTCGAGAATGTTTTTCTGAGGCGCATGGATTGCAATGTGGTTTTTGTACCCCCGGAATGCTAATTACTGTCAGGGATATGATTATTCGAGATAAATGTAAAACGGAGAATCAAATACGTAAGGAGTTATCTGGTAATCTATGTCGCTGCACTGGTTATGCAGGCATAGTCAAAGCTACTGAGCTAGCTAATCAGAGAATTAATAATCAAGAAGATCATTTTGTTGGACAAGGCGAAATATGAATACTCAGGTATTCACATTAGATGAGATAAGATAATGGAAGGCCTAGAGGGGTAATTTTTATTTCGTTTTCTTATTACGAGGCTGCTGCTCAACTTATTACAAATTCCGCATTAGATCCGTTTGGTAAGACTCTAGAGTTTAATTATTGTGCAGTTAGACTCATTAAAGGAGGTCAGGCTTCTGTTCTGATGGGATATGGCTCAAATGATTTTGAGATACGTAATTAAAAATAAAAATTAATCAAACTAATGAATTAATAGAAATCTAAGATGCATAAAAATATATAAATGAATACCCCATATCAAAAGATTAGTCCTGTGTTATCAAGATTAACAGTATAGTTTTTTCATCCTTTTTGGTCTTTATTGAATAATCTCTCTCATCGAGAGTAGCGCTAAAAATTAAGTCAGATTGCCAATATAAAGTTTGTGTTTTATTCATCAATGATGATGAGGTACTTTATACATTGAAAGGTTTGAGAATATACGCATTTGGGTTGGGCTACGAGAGTTTTTATAAGCTTGCGCAGAGTTTGCTAAATTTTCGTTGGAATATGCTTTAAACCTTATAGACATTTATATGATTTTGAAATGTTTCTATCCATTACAATAGTTGTGTAATTAAATAGGTAATATATAGAAAAGTTTGATACTTTAATTTATCCCATTTAATAATGAAAGGGGACAACATGACAATTACAAGACGAGATTTTATTAAATATACTGGTGCAGCAGCACTTCCAATGGTCACTAGTAACGCTTTTTCTCAAACTGCAGAGTTTAATATGAAGTTTGGTTGTAATTTGCCAGCAACACATCCACTTAGTACTAGTGCTATAAAAATGGCAAGCAAAATTAAGCTAGAGACTAAAGGTCGAGTGGATATCCAGGTATTCCCGTACAACCAATTAGGTAATGACACAGATATGTTGTCACAGTTACGTTCAGGCGCATTAGACTTTATGACTTTATCACCACTCATTTTGGGTTCATTAGTGCCTCAAGCACAGATTAATGGTGTGGGTTTTGCTTTTAAAGACTATAAACAGGTATGGGCTGCGATGGATGGTGATCTTGGTGCCTATGTGCGCCGTCAAATTGCTGCTACGGGAAGTATTTTTGCCTTCGATAAGATTTGGGATAATGGTTACCGACAAATTACTAATAGCGTTAGACCCATTGAAAAACCAGAGGATTTAAAAGGGGTAAAGTTACGTACTCCTCCAGGACCAATTTGGGTCTCATTGTTTAAAGATCTCGGTGCCTCTCCGACACCTTTAAATTTTGCTGAGGTCTATTCTGCTTTGCAATCGAAAGTTATGGATGGTCAAGAAAATCCATTGGCAATTATTTCAACAGCAAAACTCTATGAAGTACAAAAATATTGTTCTATGACTAATCATATGTGGGATGGTTATTGGTTTATGGGCAACAAGAAAATTTTTGAGGGAATGCCACAAGATCTACAGGCGATTGTGACCCGAAATGTTGCTGAGGCAGCTGAGCTGCAGCGGGCTGAGGTTTATAAACTTAATGAAACTTTAGCCACAGATCTCAAGGCGAAGGGTATGGCTTTTAACAATGGTAATACCGATGCTTTCCGTGAAAAGCTCAGACAATCTGGTTTTTATAAAGATTGGAAAGCTAAGTTTGGCGACGAGGCTTGGAATTTACTTGAAAAATATGTAGGCAAACTCGCTTAGTTGTTATTTTTGTCAGAGAGTAATGTGCCTTGTTTAAGCAATTAGTTCGCAGTATTAAATGCTCTGAATCTGTCATTTTTAAGATAGTTGAGGGAGTGGCAGCTCTTCTCGTTTTTGCATGTATTGCTATATTGTTCTCTGGAGTGGTTGGTCGATATTTTTTTGATTCACCACTAGTTTGGTCTGACGAACTCGCTTCGATTTTATTTTTATGGCTAGCGATGATTGGATCAGTAATCGCCCTAAAGCGGGGTGAACATATGCGTATGACTGCTTGTGTAAGTCGATTAAGTCCCACAAAAAAACTCTATCTTGAAGTTATTGCTGTTCTTACTTGTTTATTCTACTTAGTGATTGTTCTTATTCCCGCCTATCATTTCGCGATGGAAGAAGTGATGGTCACGACGCCTTCTTTAGAAATTTCTAATGCTTGGCGCGCAGCGGCAATTCCGGTTGGCATGTTGTTAATGATCTTTTTTTGCCTATTTCGTTTAAGTTCTTTGAGGGATTACAAAGCAATTTTTTTCGGACTGTGTTTCATACTTATTATGGCGAGTATTTTCTACGCGTGTAGGCCATGGTTTATACATTTAGGTAAATATAACTTACTTATTTTTTTTATTGGTGTTGCTGGTTTAAGTATTTTGGCAGGTGTACCCATTGCATTTGCATTTGGCATGGGCACTGTCGCTTATTTGGCGCTAAGTACTCGTTTACCTATATCGGTTGTAGTTGGGCGCTTGGATGAGTCGATGTCACATATGGTTCTTTTAGCGGTACCTCTTTTTGTATTTTTGGGTTTGTTAATGGAAATGACTGGAATGGCGCGTGCGATGATTTCTTTCCTTGCATCCTTACTAGGTCATGTCAAAGGTGGTTTGTCTTACGTGCTGGTTGGAGCGATGTATTTGGTCTCAGGGATCTCAGGGTCAAAAGCTGCCGATATGGCAGCGATCGCCCCAGCATTATTCCCTGAAATGAAACGTACCACACCACCTGGTGAGTTGGTAGCTTTGTTGGCTGCAACTGGAGCTCAAACCGAAACGATACCTCCTAGCTTGGTTCTCATTACGATTGGCTCAGTTACTGGAGTTTCAATATCTGCACTATTTACTGGAGGCATGTTACCGGCCTTCATTTTGGGATTGATTTTGTGTTTATTAGTATGGTGGCGTAATCGAAACACCGTAATTACAAATACTAGTAAACCATCCATAAGAGTGATTGGAAAACTTTTCTTGATTGCACTGCCAGCACTCCTTTTACCATTTGTGATTCGCGCTGCAGTTGTTGAGGGTATTGCCACTGCAACAGAGGTGTCAACGATTGGTATTATGTATGGGCTTCTTTGTGGGCTTATTGTTTATCGGCAATTTGATTGGAAACGTATTTTCTCTATGCTGGTTGACACTGCTTGTTTATCTGGAGCAATTCTTTTAATTATTGGTGCTGCCACTGGTATGGCTTGGGCACTTACCCAATCGGGATTTTCTCAAGTGATTTTAAAGTCAATGACTGACCTCAACGGTGGTTGGCAATTTTTCATGTTGATTTCAATATTCGTTTTTATTATTCTAGGATCTGTGCTTGAAGGAATTCCAGCAATTGTTTTGTTCGGACCATTATTATTTCCGATTGCACGTCAATTAGGCATTAATGAAGTCCATTACTCGATGGTTGTTGTCCTTTCGATGGGTGTTGGTTTATTTGCACCGCCTCTTGGGGTCGGTTACTATGCCGCATGCGCTATTGGAAAAGTTGATCCCAATGAAGGAATCAAATCGATTATCGGATACTTAATTGCTTTATTTATCGGTATCCTAGTAATTGCCTTTGTACCTTGGTTGTCAACATGCTTCTTGTAAAGAGTATCTTGTAAAACTCTTTTGATAAGTGGTGAGGTTCAGTCGATTGAAAAGATGCACCATCAATCAAAATAATTAATTTTCTACTTTGAGAAAAAATAAATCTAAATTAATGAATGGCTTCTAAAGTATTTACTATAAATAAAAGACATTTTTTTATTATTCATAAATGTATATCAATTCCCGATTTCGGGAGAGGAAGTGCTGTTTTATAACGAACTTGTTTGAGGGCAAAGCTCGAGCGAATTTTTTCAATACCGGGGATTGGAGTGAGTTGTTCGAGAATAAATTTTTCTAATGCTCCCATATCAGCCACCGCCACTCTAATCAAATAATCACTATCCCCAGTCATCAGGTAGCATTCCATCACCTCATCGTGTTGTGAGAGACGTTTCTCAAATAGTGCCAAAGATTCTTTTGATTGCTCTTTTAAACTAATAGAAATAAAAACATTTAGTCCAAGGCCGAGCAATTTAGGATCGGCAAGTGCTACATAGTTTCGTATTACACCATTTTCTTTAAGGGTCTTCACGCGCATTAAGCAAGGTGAGGGAGATAAATGAACCCTTTTTGCAAGTTCTACATTACTTAAAGAACTGTCTTTTTGGAGCTCATTCAATATTTTGATATCAATCAGGTCTAGTTTCATAAAATTCTGTGATTTGTTAATTTTAAATAATTTTATGCTTATATTTTACAAAATATAGTAATTTTTAGAATCCTATTTTGTCTAGATTGTTACAAAATCTTATTTAAATAATTATTAAATTTACTGTAAAAAAATATGAGTGCACCTGAAATCAAAACTTATTTAGAGAAGCAAGTTTTAGACTCTGATCCTACTGAAACATCTGAATGGGTTGAAGCTTTTTTAGATTTAATGAGTACTGATGATCCATCACGTCCGCATTTCATTTTGAATACCTTAATTGATTTAGCAAATAAGCATCAAATTAATTGGGTCCCTGAATTAGTAACTCCTTATGTGAACACAATTCCAGTTGATCAACAACCTTCTTTCCCTGGTGATTTAGCAATCGAAGAGAAGCTTGCTTCTTTGATGCGTTGGAATGCATTAGCGATGGTAGCAAAAGCCAATGAGGCCTATGGTGAGTTGGGTGGGCATATTGCCAGTTATGCAAGTGCTGCGGACTTATTTGAAGTAGGCTTTAATCATTTTTTTCGTGCGAGGAGTGAAGACTCAACGCCAGAGAAGCGTGGCGATTTAGTTTTTTTTCAGCCACACAGTGCTCCAGGTGTATATGCCCGTGCGTTTCTTGAGGGGCGCTTAACTGAAAATGATCTTTTACATTACCGGCGAGAAATTGCTGCCCCGCAAGCTGGAGCAAGGGGATTATCGAGTTATCCCCATCCATGGCTGATGCCAGATTTTTGGCAATTTCCAACAGGTTCTATGGGGATTGGACCCATTAGCTCAATTTACCATGCGCGCTTCATGCGTTATTTAACGAATCGTAAATTGCTTAACTGTAATGGTAGAAAAGTTTGGGGTGTTTTTGGTGATGGTGAAATGGACGAACCTGAAAGTATGAGTGCTTTAACACTTGCTTCACGGGAGAGGCTTGATAATTTGGTCTGGGTTGTGAACTGTAATTTACAGCGTTTAGATGGTCCGGTTCGCGGTAATGGTCGCATCATTGATGAGCTAGAAAAATTATTTCGAGGTTCTGGCTGGAATGTTGTTAAGTTAATCTGGGGCAGTGATTGGGACGGCTTATTTGCTCGCGATAAAACCGGAGCACTTGTAAAAGCATTTGCTCAGACTGTTGATGGTCAGATGCAAACTTTTGCAGCTAAAGACGGTAGTTTTAATCGTCAAAATTTCTTTGGACAAAATGAAGAACTCGCGCGTTTAGCACAAGGGATGACAGATGAACAAATTGATCGCTTAAAAAGAGGCGGTCACGACTTAGTGAAGATTTACGCAGCCTATCATGCTGCAGCAAATCACAAAGGACAGCCGACCGTTATTTTGGCGCATACAAAAAAAGGTTATGGAATGGGAAATGCTGGCCAAGGAAAAATGATAACCCACAGTCAAAAAAAGCTTGATGATAATGCTTTAATTGAATATCGAAACCGGTTCAATTTACCCCTCACAGATGAACAAGCCACTCAGCTTACCTTTTTTAGACCAGCAGAGGATAGTCTTGAGCTGATGTATCTCAAACAAAAACGTCTCGAACTTGGTGGTCAATTACCAAGACGATTTACACATTGTGACAAATTACTAGTTCCTAATATTGCTGATTATGGAGCATTTGCTTTAAAAGCAGATGGTAAGGAAATGTCTACAACTATGGCTTTTGTGAGAATGCTTGGTAATTTACTAAAAGATTCAGTACTTGGTCCTCGGGTGGTTCCAATTGTTGCCGATGAAGCCAGAACATTTGGTATGGCTAATTTGTTCAAGCAAGTTGGTATTTATTCAAGTGTGGGACAGCATTATGAGCCAGAAGATATAGGTTCAGTACTTAGCTATCGAGAGGCATTAGATGGTCAAATTCTAGAGGAGGGTATTAGTGAGGCTGGAGCAATTTCTAGTTGGACTGCAGCGGCAACAAGTTACAGTGTTCATGGTTTTGCGATGTTACCTTTTTACATTTATTACTCGATGTTTGGATTTCAGAGAATTGGAGATTTGATTTGGGCTGCTGCTGATCAGCGAGCGAGAGGTTTTTTATTAGGGGCAACTTCTGGAAGAACAACTTTAGGAGGTGAGGGACTACAACATCAAGATGGTAGTAGTCATTTAGTTGCGTCTACGATTCCAAACTGTAAGGCCTATGATCCTGCCTTTGCGGGAGAGCTTGCGGTCATTTTGGATCATGGTATGCGACAAATGTTAATTGAACAAGAGGACATGTTTTATTACATAACCCTTATGAATGAGAACTATGCCCAACTTGATCTACCAGAAAATGTTGAGTCTGGCGTTATTAAAGGGTGTTATTTGTTCAAAACTATTTCCGCAACACCTGAAAGTTCTGAGCAATTTGCAACATTATTAGGTTCAGGGGCGATGATGAATGAGGTTCTCAAAGCTGCAGAGATACTTGCTAGTGAGGGTGTTCATGTTGCTGTCTATAGTGTGACAAGCTGGAGCGAGTTATCTCGCGATGGTAGGGGAAAAGAAAGAGATAAAGAACTCCCATTTATTACCCAAACGCTATTGCAAAGTAAGGGTCCAATTATTGCTGTAACTGATTATGTCCATGCATCACCGGAGAGTATTAGGGCATACATTCCATTAAATAGAAAATACCTGACTTTAGGTACAGATGGTTTTGGGAGAAGTGACACTCGTGCAGCGCTTCGAGATTTTTTTGGTGTTGATGCAAATAATATTATCAAGGTAGTAAAACATATCATTTAAATAAGGAATCTTATCAAGATAGCTTACAAGTTAAATGTTGTTTAGCTAGAATAATTTCTACTGTATTGATTTTTTAGTCTAATCATTCGCATCTTGAAATAGTATGAAATGAATTGGTTGAAATATCCAAGATAAAATTTGAATAACAAACAATTGAAATACGTTGTTCGAGTGCGATTGAAAAAAAGAAAAATATTATGACCTGACGTTTGAGAGTCATAGATTAAACCTCAGTAATGCCCCATCATAAAATAAAAATATAACATTAGAGTTATTGGCAAAATGAGCAGCACAATAATGAAACAGATATAGTATGAATTACAAAGTATTTTTTAAAGAGCCTAATGCTATCGAAACCATGATGAGATCACTGTTATTAATTCACACAAGTGTTATTTTTTCTTTAGGCTTATTTCTGCAAAGTAGTTTTGCTGTTGATGTTGTGGGCAATACATATCCTTCGAGACCAGTCAAAATTATTGTGCCGTATGGACCTGGCGGGGGATCTGACATTATTATTCGGGCAATGCAAAATAAGCTTGCTGAAACGCTTGGTCAATCTATAGTCATTGAGAATAAGCCAGGCGCTAGTACGATTTTAGGTACCGATTTTGTTGCTAAAAGTGCTCCAGATGGTTATACCGCAATGATTGTTGATATGGCTTTCTTAGTCAATCCAAGTTTATTTGCCAAACTGCCATATGATAGCCAAAAAGATTTTATTCCAGTAATAGAGTTAGTTTCAACACCTTCCATCATGTTAGCCTCCAGTAAGATGCCTTTCAAAAATCTGAAAGAGTTTATTCAACTTGCCAAAAGTTCCCCTAATAAGTTGAGTTATGCCTCTGCAGGATTTGGTACAGGCGGACATATGGCTAGTGAAATGCTCAAAGTAGTGACAGGTATTGATTTAGTACATGTGCCATATAAGGGTGCTGGACCAGCCATGACTGATACTTTAGGCGCACATGTCAGTATTGTATTCACTACCGTAGGAGCCGCAAAACCATATGTTGAATCTGGGCAAATCATTGGTTTAGGAATCACTAGCGAGAAGCGTGTAGAGGCCTTACCTCAGGTTCCGACTTTTGCTGAGCAAGGTTATCCTGAGGTTAATGCCAATATTGTATGGGGAATCTTTTTACCAGCAGGTGTACCTAAAGAAATCGTCCAAAAAATCAATGTTGCGTTTAATGCGACTATGCAATCTCCAGAGATCAAACAACGCCTTAACGAATTAGGATTTACATTGGTAGGTGGAACTTCAGATCATTGGTCTGATGAGGTAAGAAAATTGACTAATAATTGGTCGAAAATAGTTAAGCAAGCAAATATTCAACCTGCTCAATAACGGATTGTAGATGGTTTCTGTTTGTGTTTAACAGAAATTATGCCTCTTAAAAATGTATAAAAATTAATGATCACAATCATGTTTCAATGGTATGCAATTTAATATACAAATAATATTGGGTTGTAAATAGTCAATGCTTTACTTTGAGTAAGATTGTGATAATTAAATACCCTTATTGAGGGGTAAGACCCTAAAGATCCACCAGCAAAGAAAGACCTAGGGAATTACTTTAAAGGTGAAAAGCTAGTCGGATTTAAGAAGATACTTTCTTGATGAACTAGGAAAGGTAAGATGGTTGGAACAAAAGCTTGCCATTCTTGATCTGCACCTAGTTTTGCTCTTTGATCAGATCGATGCCCAAAACTGTCATATGCCCAAAGAAACACAATTGAATTTATAACACCTGATTCTTTATTCCAAGTGCCAATAAGTTTTGCATATTTTGTAATAATCCCAAGTCCATTAGCCTCGTATATTTTAAGAAATTCAGGTGCTTTGCCAGCTTGGACTTGGTAAGTTCTCAATTCATAAATCATTTGCACTCCTTTTTTAGATTAACGTTTTGTATATTTAAGCATAAGATTTTTATGTTTAAAGTATTATTAATGAGCAGTGTAAATCAGAATCTATTACCATGAACGAAAAGACACTAAGCAAAAAGAGAAAGAATACTCCTCGATTACCTAAAGAAACTCGAAAAGCACTAGTTTTAAATAAAGCCTACGAATTTTTTTCAGAGCAAGGGCCTTCAGCCAAAACTAGAGCATTAGCAGAATATTGTGGAGTATCTCAACGATTACTGTACAGCCTTTTTCCTAATAAAGCGGCGCTTTTAAGTGCGGTTTATGAATCAGAAATTTCAGGTCCAATCAAAGGTATATGGTTTGAGCAATTAAGAGATAGGGATGTTGAGGTAGAAGTTCGATTAATTAACTTTTATAAAGATTATTACGAATCGATTCTGACAAGAAAATGGCTTCGCTTTTTTTTATTTGCTTCTTTGCAAGATATTTCAGTTGCTCCAAAGTTTATTTCAGATTTTGTTACTCAATTAGTTAAGACCATCGTGGAAGAGGTGGCATTTGAAAAAAAACTGAAATTACCAATTAATCAAGAGTCATTTATTCAAGAACTTGGATGGGTATTACATGGAAGCATTTCACATTTAGCTATTCGCCGTCAAATTTATAAAGATAAACGTACAGCACAAATTAATGAATTGATTGAAGCTCAAGTAAAAATGTTTGTTAGAGGTCTTCCTGCTATTTTTGAACCAAAGAAGTGATATTCCACAAAAAAACACCAATAAGGTGAAATTTCTATTTACAAATCGTCATTTGACGATGTAAATTGAATCAATGATTTAAATTGCTGTTGCTAGGTGTTTTATGCCCAATTAGGGTAAATTTTATTTTAAGGATGAAAATGAATAAAAACATGAACTTAGAACTTAATCGTCGTGAATTTTTAAAATTGACCTCGGCTGCAGGACTTGTCGGTACAGGTCTTGGGGGGATGAGTATTAATGCATTCGCAGCAGATTCAGTTAATCTTTTTACTTGGTCTGCTGCTGTTGACACAGTTAAAAGCCACGCAAATGCTTTTGAGAAAAAATTTAATGTAGGTGTAAATTACAGTAACTCTCCTTGGGCTCAGTATAGAGATGCTGGTATTGCTAAGTTGGTTGGGAAAGCCCCTGTAGATGTTTTATGGGTATCTGATGCTTGGTTACCTGAATGGGTTGAATCTGGGTGGTTAGCGCCAATCAATAAGTATCCAGAACTTATGAAATATAACGCTGACACTGCTGATTTTTGTGTGAAGTCTATGGAATATAAGGGTAAGCAATATGGCCTTACGTATTACACAGACTATATGGGGTTCTTTTATGATGATTCAAAGCTAAAAAAAGCCGGCATCACGGCACCGCCAAAGACTTGGAATGAAGTTACTGAGCAATGTTTAAAAATTAAGGCTGCAGGAATTTGTGAATTTCCGTTTATGCTGTCAATGGCTAAAGAAAGTTGGTTGATTGAATTTATTACCGCAATGAATTATTCATTTGGTGGAAGATTCGTCGATGATACTGGTAAGGCAATAATGCAAGATCCGCAAAAGGGTGCTGCTCAGGCACTTCAGTGGGTTGTAGATGCAGTCCAGAAACACAAAATTATTTCTCCAGCTTGTGTAGAAATTGGTGAACTCAATGGGCTTAAATCTTTTGGATCAGGAAATCATGCATTTGCAATGTTAGCGCGTTATAGAATCCGTACATTAAACGATCCAAAACAATCTGCAATTGCTGGTCAGGTAAAGCAAGCATTAATGCCTGCAGGACCAAAGGGTTCTAATGCAACTGTTGGATGGTTACGTTTTTATGGCTTAACGACACAAGCAGTAGCAGATAAAACGCGTGAAGCTAATTCTATTAAATTGATTGAATGGTTTGGTGGAAAGGCAGATGGTAAATACACTTTCCAGAAAAATTTACTAAATGATTTAGGTAGTGGTTTTGGCGTAAATTCGCTATTTAAAGATCCTGAAGTAATAGCATCAGTTAATGCCTATACTGATATCAAGATCTATGAGTCAGCCCAAAAATTTGCCAAAAAGAAAGACACAATTGCTCCATGGTTTGGCGAGTGGGACGAGGCAAATGGATCACTTTATCAATCAGCTGTTTTAGGAAAATCTACTGTTGAAAATGCATTAACCAAATCTGCATCAGTTTGGACAGATTTAGCTAAGAAAGCATAATTTGAGTTTTTCTAAAGGGAATGTTGCTATCAAGAGGGAAGTAAAGATTAATCGCCATGATCAATGGAGTGCGATGTGGTTAATCTCACCTATGATGTTTGTTCTTATGTCAGTGGCAGTATTCCCAGTTGTATATTCATTATGGATTAGTTTTTTTGATTTAAAGCTTAGGCGACCCAAGTCTGCTCCATTAATTTGGTTCGATAATTACATACATGTCTTAGGTGATCCGGGTTTCTTAGATAGTGTTTTAAGAACGTCTAGTTTTACTTTAATGGCAGTATCTGCAATTATGCTATTGGCTCTATTGGTTGCGCTTTTATTAAATGAAAACTTTATTGGAAAAAAATTCCTATCTACGATTTTATTAATTCCTTGGGCAGTACCCTATGTTGCAAATGGATTGATGTGGAAATGGATATATGACTCTGGATATGGGGCTTTAAATGGTGCGCTTCTCCAATTGGGATTTATAAGTAATTATTTGATTTGGCTTGGGGATACAGATAAAACACTAGCCTTGATTGCCAATGCTTTCGTTTGGAAAGAAGTCCCATTAGCAACGATCTTACTGCTAGTTAATCTTAAGTCTATTCCGGAAGATTTATATTCTGCAGCCAAGGTTGATGGCGCAAATATATGGCAACGTTTTTGGAATATTACTTTACCTGCTCTTAAGCCAGGATTTACTTTAGTAATGATTTATGAAGTGATGATGGCAGTTCGCCATTTTGACTTATTTTTTATTCTTACTGAAGGGGGGCCTGCAGATGCTTCTCACGTTTTATCTTGGGAGATTTACGTCGAGACCTTTAGAAAATTATCATTTGGCTTAGGCGCTGCTTTATCTTATCTTTTAGCTGTAGTTACTTTTTTACTTGCATTTTTTATTATTAAAACTTTGGGCAAGAAAATTTAAGCTGTATATGTTAAAAAAACTGATAATTTTTGTTTCATCACTTTTACTTTCACTTTATGTGTTGGGTCCATTGGTATGGATGGTTTCGTCATCATTTCAGCCTGAAAATGAGATTACTTCAAAGCCACCTCACTGGATTCCTCATGCACCAACTTTAGAAAACTTTAGAGCAATATTTGTTTCTAATAATGAGGTTGTTACTTATGAAAATAGAAAGCAGGGGGATACTGCGTCTGGGGGGTTTATCCCATCTACTGCTAAAAATCTATTACCTTCTATGTTGAATAGTTTTATTGTTGCGATAACGGTTGTTATCTTGAATTTAATTATCTCAACGCCAGCAGCTTATGCAATGGCAAAGATTCGTTTTATTGGAAGATCGACCTCGATATATTTCATGTTAGCTACTCGCGTAATACCTGATATTGCATTAGTAATTCCGTTCTTTTTATTTATACAAAAATTAGGACTTATGGATAGTAAGCTTTCTTTGATGATTACTTATTTGGCTGTAACAATTCCATTCAGTGTTTTTATATTAGTAAGTTATTTCGAATCTTTGCCTGATGAGCTCGACAAGGCGGCTAGAATCGATGGGTGTTCTAGATGGCAAAGTTTGGTTTACATATATTTACCACTAGCGGTACCTTCTCTTGTTGCGGTATCTATGTTCGCTTTCTTAACTAGTTGGAATGAGTTTTTACTAGCCTTGATGTTTACTCAAACTGATAAATCTCAGACAATGCCTATCGTTGTTGCATCGTTCGCCTCTGATTTTAATATTAGTTTTTCTTTTATCAATGCAGCTGGCGTAATGGCTGTTATACCGCCAGTAGTATTGGCTATGATTTTTCAGAAATACATTGCGTCTGGTTTAACGGCTGGAGCGGTAAAAGGTTAAGGGATATAAATGGCTCATATTCAATTTCATCAAGTTAAGAAATATTATCCGAATGGCTTCGTTGCCATTGATAATCTCAATTTGGAAATTCATGACAATGAATTTCTTGTGCTATTGGGACCTTCAGGATGTGGGAAATCTACAACCTTAAATATGATTGCTGGGCTTGAGGATATTTCAGAGGGCACTCTAAGTTTCAATGGTCAAGTCATCAATGATGTATCACCTGATAAGCGCGATATTGCAATGGTTTTTCAAAGCTATGCTTTGTATCCTCATAAAACTGTATATGAGAATATTGCGTTTGGTTTGAAAATGCGTAAATTTCCTAAAGATGAAATCAATGCGCTAGTAATGGATGCCGCAAAACGCTTAGAAATATTGAATTTACTAGATCGTAGACCTGGACAATTATCAGGTGGACAACGGCAACGTGTTGCTCTAGGGAGAGCAATGGTAAGAAGGCCTTCCGCTTTTTTAATGGATGAGCCCCTATCTAATTTAGATGCTGCATTAAGAATTTCTATGAGAGCGGAAATTAAGCAGTTACATCAAAATATGAAAACAACATTCATATATGTAACTCATGATCAAGCTGAGGCGCTAACTTTGGCTGATCGTATTGTTGTTATGAAAGATGGTGAAATTTTACAAATTGGTACGCCTGATGAAATTTATGAGCATCCCAAGAATATATTTGTAGCCTCTTTTTTAGGGGTGCCACAGATCAATCTGATCGAAGGCAACATTATAGAAAATAATGGACAATTTTTATTTCAAGCAGAGGGTATAAGAGTTAATTTATCAACTTTAAATATTGAAACTTTAAACCTCACTTCATCTAAAAAAGTAACTTTGGGTATAAGGGCAGAAGACATAATCCCTGTTAGCGCGTCAGAAGCCCCAGATATTTTTTCTTGTCAAATTAAATCTGTTTTACCTATTGGTTCTGACCAGTTTTTGGAGGTTGAACTAGCCGGCGCAGCTAAAAACACCTGTTTTTTTAGAGTTGGTAAAGAGTATCGGAATTTATCACATGGTCAGTTTAGTTTTCAAATAAATATGAATCGTTTGCACCTATTTGACACTCAAACTACCCTTTCTTTATTTTAGTAGCAATGAAACCAGCACCATTTCAGTACCATCAACCTACCAATACGCAAGAACTTCTAGCGTTATTAGATTTGTATCGTTCCAATGCAAAAATAATTTCGGGTGGCCAGAGCTTGGCGCCTATGATGAATATGCGAATGGCGCACATAGAAGAACTGATAGATATTAATCAATTATCAGATTTATCATTTATTAATCAAAGTCAAAACCAAGTCAAAATTGGTTCTATGACTAGACATGAACAAGTCGCATCTTCAGAGCAAATTGATAAACATTGTCCTTTGCTTTCTTATGCGGCTGGTACGATAGGTCATTATGTGATTCGTCAAAGAGGAACAATTGGTGGGAGCTTATGCCATGCTGATCCTGTAGCTCAAATGCCTTTAATTGCGCTAACTTTAGATGCTAATTTTCACATTAAAAGTATTCATGAAGAAAGACAGATTCGAGCATCAGACTTTTTTCTAGGGGCGATGACTACATGTCTTCAGGAAAATGAGTTTTTACAAGCAATTTCTTATCCCTGTTTTTCGAATGAAACGGCATGGGCTTTCGAGTTATTTAATCGTCGGCATGGTGATTATGCAATTGTAAGTGTGGCTTTATGCCTTGATTATGATAACAATCAAGTGATTCGAAATATCCGTATTGGTTTGAACGGAGTATCTGATTTTGCTCAAGATTACTCATCTGCTTGCTCTTCATTTTTAAATCAAACTTTTACTGAAAAATGGTTAGATGAATTGACACATCATTTGCTAGCCAACTTCTCTCCATTTGATGATGAACGTATTTCTTCAAAATATCGATTAGAGCTTGCAAAAACGCTAATCAAAAAAGCATTTTTTCGAGCTAATCAGAATTATCTTAAAAGTAGGAACTAATTGATGAATGAAAAGAAAATTCATTTAGTAATTAATCAACAAGGCTATGATTTAGAGCTCGAGCCAAGGAAATTACTCTCAGATGTTATTCGTGATGATTGTTTTTTAACAGGTACTCATGTTGGTTGTGAACATGGGGTATGTGGGGCATGTACTATTTTAGTAGACGGAAAACTCTTAAGATCTTGTTTGGTTTATGGAGTACAAATGGATGGTAAACATATTGAAACCATTGAGTCAATTGGTACGCACACGAAACTAAGTCGATTTCAGCAAGCAATGCACGAAGAACACGGTCTGCAATGTGGCTATTGTACTGCTGGGATAGTTATGACAATTGAGGGCTTGCTAAGAGAAAATCCTAAGCCAACAGAAATGGAAATACAAGATGCTTTGACAGGTAATTTATGTCGCTGTACTGGTTATCAAAATATCTTGAAGGCTATTCAGAGAGTACTTCTTGCTGATCAGGAAAAATCATAGATGAATAAGCAATCAGAAATTCGTTCTCAAGTTGGTAAACCATATCATCGTAGGGAAGATATGCGTTTCTTAACGGGCAATGGAAAATATATTGACGACATAAAAGTTGCAAATTGTTGGCATGCAGCTTTTATTCGATCACCACATGCGCACGCCAAAATCTTATCAGTTAATACCTCATCCGCACTTCAAATTAATGGCGTCATTGGTATTTATACAGGTAAAGATTTGGCAGAATTAACCACATCGCTTCGAATAGCACCACCTATTGATGGTTTAAAGCCGATTGAAATGACGACTTTACCGATTGATAAAGTTTTATTTCAGGGGGATTTGGTAGCCTGTGTCATAGCAAAAAATCGCTATATTGCTGAAGATGCTATCGATTTGGTTGAAGTGGAGTACTCTGCATTAAATCCTGTAACTAATATTATGCATGCTCAGCAGCAAGACGCACCACTTATCATTGAGAGTATGGGTACTAACTTACTATCTCATCAATTCAAAGAAAAAGGAGATGTAAGTAAATCTGCTAAACAAGCTTATAAAATAATAGAAACAAGCTTTTCTCAACATCGTCAGACACACTTACCGATGGAGACAAGAGGTTGTATTGCAATTTGGGATGAGGGTAACCAACATTTAAATTTTTATGTTGGAACTCAAGCCCCGCATCCTTACAGAACTCAACTAGCTAATCGTATGAGGTTGATGGAGTCACAAGTTACCATCCATTCTTCAGATATTGGAGGTGCGTTTGGTCAAAAAATTGTTTTATACCGTGAAGAGTTGACAGTAGCTGCTTTAGCTAAACTATTGAACCATCCAATCAGGTGGCGGGAGGATCGTTTAGAAAATCTTGTTGGATCCTCACAGTCGAGAGAAGACATATGTAAAACAATTGTTAGTGTAGATTCTCAAGGAAAAATACTTGGACTAGACTTTGAAATATTGGAGGATTTTGGTGCTTATAGTTTCTACCCTGGTAATTATTTAGCCAGAGTAGTAGCCATGATATTGACAGGACCATATAAGGTTGACAATTATCGTTACGATGTGAAAGTTTTTTTAACGAATAAAGTAGGTAATGCTCCGATGAGAGCGCCGATGGCGATAACAAGCTGGGTTATGGAGGGAACTATAGATGCTATAGCTCGTGAGTTAGGTCTTGATCCAGTAGATGTTCGCAAATTAAACATGGTTACTCAAGATGATATGCCATACCTTATGCCGACAGGTGAGGTACTTTGTGACGTAACTCCATTAGAAACACTCAATCAGGCATTGCAAATAGTTAAATATGAAGATTTTGCAGATCGAAAAAAAGAATCTCTTAGCCGTGGGTTTTATAGAGGAATTGGAATTTGTAGTGTGATTGAATCGACTACTTATGGGTCAGAGTTTTATAAAGCGGCAGGAATTCCGGGTTCTGGTCATGAAGCTGTATGGATTCGTATAGAGCCGACAGGTGTTGTTAATGCTTCAGTAGGTTTAGGGCCTAGTGGTCAAGGTTATGAAACTGCTTTTTCACAGGTAATTGCAGAAGGCTTAGGAATTCACCCTAATCAAATACGAATATTGATGGGAAACTCTGATATTGCTCCCTATGGTATGGGTAGTCGTGGTGCTAGGGGTGGAACAGCTGGTGGCGGAGCATTTTTTCTTTGCGCACAACAAGCACATCAAAAATTAATGCGCATTGCCTCACATATTCTAAATATTCCACTTGATAATTTAAGAATGGTTGATGGATATGTCAATTATCTAGAGGGAGATAGATATATTCCAACGGATGTTGATTTACGGAAATTATCTCAAGTTGCATACTTTGAACCTACTAGATTACCCGAGGGTGAATTACCCGGCTTGGAGTTTCACTTAACCTATGACCCCCCTCCAATGACCTACTCTAATTCAACGCATATTTGTGAACTAGAAATTGACCCTGATACAGGAAGTATAAAAATTGAGCGTTATGTTGTTGCTGAAGATTGTGGGACTGTTTTAAATCCTTTAATTGTTGAGGGGCAACAACATGGAGCTATTGCCATGGGAATTTCAGGAGTCTTATTTGAAGAAATTATTTACGACTCAACAGGGCAAAATATTACGGGAACCCTAGCTGACTATATGATTGCAACTGCTGGCGACATACCCAAAATAGAAATCATTCATATGAACACTCCGAATAAAAAAACTCCTCTTGGTATCAAAGGAATGGCTGAAGGAGGGGTTATGGGTGCGATAGGAGCGGTTATGAATGCAGCTAATTCAGCTTTAAGTAGCTTAAATATTCAGGTTAATCAGCAACCATTAACACCAATGTATATACGGTCTCTGATTCGAGATGTTGCTTCTAAAAATAATGGTTTGTAGTTTAAATCTTGCTATTCTCAATACAAAGTTTTTATGGATAAAAATATAATTTCAAATAGTACTATTCAGTTAGTGGCGGGTATTGATGATCTTATACCTGAAATAATTTCTTTTCGACATAAGATTCATGAGCACCCCGAGACTGCGTTTGAAGAAATTATCACTTCTGAATTAATTGCTGAAAAACTTCGTTCTTATGGATTAGATGTTTATCAAAATATTGCAAAAACTGGAGTCATTGGTGTTTTAAAGAAAGGCATTGGTCCAAGTATTGCATTTAGAGCAGACATGGATGCTCTGCACATTTCAGAAGAAAATTCTTTTAATTATTCTTCTAAAGTTTCTGGAAAAATGCATGCCTGTGGACATGACGGGCACTCCGCTATGTTAATGGGTGCAGCAAAATTTCTCAGTACAGATTCATCTATATCTGGCACCTTAATTTTTATTTTTCAACCAGCTGAAGAAAATGAAGGTGGTGCAAGAGTCATGATTGAGGAGGGGCTTTTTGAAAATTTCCAAATTGATGCTGTTTATGGCTTACATAATTGGCCAGGATTAGATGTGGGTAAGCTTGCTGTAACTGAGGGGCCTTTAATGGCTGCTTTTGATACCTTTGAATTGAAAATTGAAGGTAAAGGCGCTCATGGAGCAATGCCCCACGATAGTGTTGATCCTATTTTTATTTCTGCTCAGGTTATTAATGGGTGGCAGTCTATAACAAGTAGAAACGTTAACCCATATGACGCTGCTGTTGTTAGTGTTACCCAAATTCATGCTGGTGATACTTGGAATGTTATTCCCGGGAGTTGCAATTTAAAAGGTACAACAAGAAGTTTTTCTTCATCAGTAAGGGATCTTATTGAAGAAAAAATGAGGTTAATTGCTGAGACTACATGCAAGTGCTTTGGAGCGAATGCAACTTTTACGTACCAACGTCGTTATCCAGCGTTAATTAATAGTTTTGCTGAGTCAGAAATTGCAAAAAAAGCCGCCAGTAAGGTTGTATCTTTTGAGAATGTTATTCAAGATCCAACGCCAAGTATGACTGCAGAGGATTTTGCATTTATGTTGGAAAAAAAGCCTGGTTGTTATATTTGGCTAGGAAATGGTAGTAGTGAAAATGGTAAAAATCTACATAGTCCAAAGTATGACTTTAATGACGATATTCTTGCGATTGGTATTAGTTATTGGATTGAGTTGGCAAGAAGCATTATGGGGCCCCAATAATGGATAGAATTTGCATTATTGGAGACAGTATTACTCATGGAACTGGAGATGAGTCCATGCTTGGTTGGCCTGGAATTGTTTTTAAAGATTATCCCAAGCTTACTATTTATAACTTAGGAGTGAGGGCTGATACATCCGAGTTAATTGCTACCAGATGGAAGAGTGAATCAAAAGCAAGACTTCCAGATAAACAGTGTTGTGGATTAATTTTTTCTTTTGGAACTAATGATTCTGCGGACAAGGTTGGTGAAGGTATTCGGGTTAAGCTAGAAGACTCCGTTGTTAATGCTAGAAAAATTCTTAAAGAAGCGAAAGCTTGGTTACCAACCATAATGATCGGTCCAATCCCTATTGTTAATTTTATGCAGCCATTCAATTCGGGCGCAGGCATTTATCACTTTGATAATGAACGAATTGCTTCTTACAATAATGCTTATAAAGCTTTAGCAATAGAAATCCAAATTCCATATTTAGATATTTATAGTTTTTTAAGCACTAATGAACGCTGGAGTGATTCCCAAAAGTCTAATGATGGCATACATCCAATGCATAAAGGTTATCAAGCTTTAGCTACTTACATAAATTCTTGGGATAGTTTTCGGAAGTTTATACATGATGTTTAAAGCTTAATAATGGAAATTTCATATTTATTCAAAACATAAGTTCTATACATTACAAAATAGGACTTAACTTATTAAAAGGGATATTAAATGAGTGTTTTACCGAAAATAGAATCAATTGGATTTATTGGTATTGGTATTATGGGTAACAGTATGGCGGGCCATCTTTTATCTGCTGGTTATAAGATCAATGTCTATAACCGAACAAAATCTAAAACTGAGGCAATAGTTGCTAATGGTGCTACTTGGTATGACACACCTGGTGAAGTTGCAGCGCATTCAGATTTGATTATTACTATGGTGGGATTTCCAAGTGATGTTGAGGAAGTTTATTTTGGGGTACAAGGAATTATTGATTCAGCCAAGAATGCAATACTTATTGATATGACAACTTCTAGCCCTTCACTTGCTAGGAAAATTTCTCAACAAGCCCTTAAAAAAGGATTGTTCTCGTTAGATGCCCCTGTTTCAGGCGGTGATATTGGTGCTCGTGATGCCAAGCTAACTATTATGGTAGGTGGTGATAAAGTGGTATTTGATCATTGCTTACCAGTCTTACAAAAACTAGGTACCAGCATTATTTTGCAAGGCCCGGCTGGAATGGGGCAACATACTAAGATGTGTAATCAGATTGTGATAGCCGGAACCATTATCGGTGTTGCAGAAGGTCTTTCGTATGCCCAAAAGGTTGGCTTAAATCCAAAAGATGTTTTGCAATCTATTGGTGGTGGCGCAGCTTCAGGTTTTCAATTAAATGTTCTAGGCGCTAAGATGATTGTGGGTGATTATGCTCCAGGCTTTTATGTAGAGCACTTTCTCAAAGATTTAACTATTGCGCTTGAAGAGGCAGATCAAGTAAAACTTGATCTGCCAGGATTGGCACTTGTTAAATCTTTGTTTGAGAAAATGGTAGCTAAAGGATTGCAACGAGACGGGACGCAGGGTATTTTTCAGATTTATTTAGACTAACACTGGGTGGTTTACAGCAAATTCTCTAAGATTTGATTAATTCTAAATATTCCCCAAAGATAGTATTTTTTCTTTTTAGCTTTATATGATCAGTTTGTATAAAGCTATTACTAGCTTAAGTAGTTAACTGCCGCTGTTTGATCAGTTCGGCAGCAGTAATGCGGACAATCTTGCCGTCGACTGTGGTCACAATTGCAGTATTAGTTTGGATTGCCAAGTCTATGGCTGCTTGTCCAGCACGTTGCATAGCATAATAAGATCCAGCAATGTCAGGATCAGAAGAGTTACGAATGTCATTGATAGGTATAGTCATCATTAACCTTGATTAATTCATACTCATTTAAGCGTGAACACTCATTTTTAAACCGAGTGCATTTATTACTTTTGATATGGTATCAAATCTTGGTTGAGAACCTTCTGATAAAGCTTTATAAAGACTTTCACGACCCAAACCAGATTCTCTAGCAATTGTCGCCATACCTTTGGCTTTTGCTATGTTACCAAGAGCGCGAATGAGCTCAGCATTGTCACCATCTTCTAATACTTGTGATAAGTACTCAGCCATAGCCTCTTCATTATCTAAATAGCGTGTGATATCGAATACTTTTAGTTTTTGTGTTTTGTTCATAATTTAAAACTCCTTAGCCAACTGTATTGCTTTTTTAATATCTGATTGTTGGGAACTTTTTATTCCTCCAACTAATAAAATGACAAGGACTCTTTCTCGCACAGTAAAGTAAATCCTATAACCAGCTCCAACATCAACTCTCATCTCTGAAATGCCACTACCTAAAGTCTTAGCATCGCCTAAATTGCCATGCTCTGCTCTTTCAATACGTCTTGCGATAGCAATTTTGGCTCTAAGATCTTTAACGGATTCATGCCACTTTTCAAAAAGCTCAGTTTGTTGAATAAAGTAGAACATATATCTATTGTATCTAATTGGATACAAAAATCAAGCATCTTTTTTAAATTATCCACTTGACGGAGGATACTACAGTAGATAAACACGTCGTCACAAAAGAAAAAGTGCTTCAAAAGCAATTAGCCTTTGAAGCACAGACATTTTTTGAAGATAAAAAAATAGCTTACATTTCAGTAAGCTATTGATATTAAAGCGCAATTTGGGGCTCTTCATCATAAACGGGGGACAAAGGTATTTATTAAACTAGTTTTTTCGAAGAACTTTTTTAATAGAGGTAATACCCATGTCCCAAATAGATTCTA
>Ga0208106_1000050_pt1 | contig 48640 bp, 42 predicted proteins | sample CryBogCBE25Jul08_FD_184577 | JGI IMG/M metagenome (GOLD analysis project Ga0208106, IMG submission 184577) | Freshwater microbial communities from Crystal Bog, Wisconsin, USA - CBE25Jul08 (SPAdes) | ecosystem: Environmental > Aquatic > Freshwater > Lake | place: Crystal Bog, Wisconsin, USA...
ACAGATCGATGGATTTGGAATAAACTGTTTATGGAATAATTTCTTCAAATCCTCCTGTCTGTTTATTCTTACGAACATTATCCCAGGTAAAATAACGTCCATTCATTGCAACATAAACCCCATTTGGTAATGCCTGCACAAATGCTAAAGCACTTCCTAAATTGAATAATCCATCTGAACTACCAAATTTATAAGGAATCATGGCACCAGTTAATACAATTGTCTTATTCGTTGTTTCTTTTGCTAATACTGCTGCCGTTTCTGACATCGTATCTGTACCGTGAGTAATGATGATCTTGTCTTCATCTGAATTCTGACACTGGCGTGCAATTAATTGTCTGTCATCGTCTGTCATTTCTAAACTATCCACCATCATGAGAGTTCGTATATCTACATCTACTCTACACCTCCCTAATTTCAAAAGCTCATTAATATGTGTGTCTTTGAAATACAACTGTCCATTCAATTCATTATATTCCTTATCAAATGTGCCTCCGGTGATGAAAATACGTATTGACATATCATACTATACTTAAAAATTCAGTTAATTATAATTTATCATAAAGCGCACGTAGCTTTTCACGTGTCATGATCTTTTCCCAATCTTTGCCTAATGCGTTTTCCCAAAGTGGTTTCATTCCCATGGATACATTGATCATTTTTTCAAAATCATCTTCCGACAAGCCCTTACAAATTCCAACAGGAATTTCAATATTATTCTTCTCTACCATCCATTTAAACTCCTTTACACCAGCTGGATAATATTCTTCCAGATGATTCATAACAATGCAATTTCCGATACCATGTTTAGTTCCTAATAAATAGCTCAAACCATAACTCACAGCATGTGCTACACCTACTTGTGAATATGCAATACTCATACCCCCTGCATAAGAAGCCATCATTAATTGATCATCACTTTCTTCATCCCAATGATTCTTTTCAACATATATCTTCTGACATAATTGTAATGCCTTCTCGCCATAACTCTTACTAAATTCATTTAGAAAAGTTCCTTCTAAACTTTCAATACAATGGATATAACAATCCATTCCAGTATAAAAACGTTGATTAATAGGCACATCTTTAGTTAATTCCGGATCCAATACTATCTGATCGAAAGGAGTATAATCAGAATTCATCCCAAGTTTTCTTACCGGACCAGTTAACACCGTTGTTCTACTTACTTCAGCACCGGTACCACTTAGTGTAGGAATACCTACTTTATATACACCTGCCTGTTTTACCAAATCCCATCCTTGGTAATCAGCTGATGATCCAGGATTATTCATCATTAAAGAAACTGCTTTTGCTAAATCCATAGCAGATCCGCCACCAATTCCTATAACCCCACTAATAGTTCCAAACTCGTCTTTCAAACCTTGCGCCAATTTATCTACCTGAGTTGTTTTTGGCTCATATGTAACATCCACAAAAATGATCTTATCCTTACCCCTTAATGGAACTCGGCTAGCTAAAGGTTTACCTTCAAAAAAATGGTCTACCAAAAATATCATGGGTGCTTCACCTTTACGATGAGGCACTAAAATTTCATCTAATTGGTTAAAACTGCCGCGGCCATATACCACATAGCTAACCATTTTAAAATTGCGGAAAGTTGACATAGATCACTATTTAAACTTAATTGATCATGTAAAGATACATCAATTCAAAAACAAGCTCACAATCCTAACATTTGTTTAAAACCAACTTGATTTCATTTTCCAGTAATGGATATTTTCGAACTGAATTGCTGAGCCGTTACTATAAAACTCCAATCCCGTTTCTGATTTACCAGGAAAAACCTGAGCAGTAAATACAACAGTTCCATCGGCAGTAAAAATTTCAACAATCGATTCATCAAAGAAAATATGCAATTTAATTTTACCTTCTTTTGTTTTGAGTGAAGCTTCTTTTCTATTGATAGAAGCATATTTAGCATTAAAAGATTGATTAGTTTTTGATCTGTCGATAAATATTATTTCCTTAGCAGCATCATAACCTATTTCAAAATAATGCCCATTCCCAACTGCTAGTTTAATTCCTCCTATTGCATTTTTTGATGGAATCATGTTTAATTCCATTTCAAATTTGTTGCCCTTTTGAGCTAAAATTAATTCTTTGGAAACAGTAGTATTCGAAATGCTTTCCTTTATTAAACGAAGATTTTCAAGAGCTGGAATCGGTTGTTGAACCAACACCCAATCTTCTCCTATTTTTTTTACAGACAGTTTTCTTGGTATCGACATAGCACTCTTCCAAGGTGCTGTTGGAATGGTATTCGCATATTCCCAATTATTTACCCAACCAATACTAATAGGTTGTTTATCTATAGTATTATGATAAGATACGGCAGCATAATAATCAGTACCGTAGTCTTGTTTGTGAATGGTAGAATTTGGTTTGTCAACCAAGAAATTCGTGCCATTAAATTCACCCACAAAATATTGCATGGTACTATTCTGAGAAGTGAATAAAACCCATTTAGTTTTTCCCCGCTCTCCTTCTATTGGCACTTGCATTAAATCGGGACATTCCCATACACCACTCAGATCTCCTGCCGGGCCAAAATTGCTTAACAGCTTCCATTCCTTTAAATTAGTAGAAGCATAGAAGGATATTTGATGTTCGATAGGTTGAGAAACGGCCATGATCCACTGTTTCTTGGCTTCATACCAAAAAACATTAGGATCTCTAAAATCTTTTTTATGTAAATCTAAAACGGGATTCCCCTGATATTTTTTCCATGTTACACCTTCATCAATACTATAAGCTAATGCTTGTGTTTGCAAAGTTTCTGTATGCGCAGTATAGATAGCTACTAAAGGTTTTTTGTTATTCGCATTTGAAAAACCAGCACTGTTATCTTTATCAAGAACAGCAGAACCAGAGAATATCATCACTCCATTTTCTTCAGCAATTGCAATTGGCATTTCTTTCCAATGTATTAAATCTTTACTCGTTGCATGTCCCCAAGTCATATGCCCCCATTCGTTAGCAAAAGGGTTATGCTGAAAAAATAAATGATACAAGCCATTGCTGTATACCAATCCATTAGGATCGTTCATCCAATTCTTGGTCGGACTAAAATGGTACTGGGGTCGGTAAGTTTCTTTATATAAATTTTGTTCTTGAGCAACAATTTTTCCTGCAAAAAACAAGCCTAAGATTAGTATACTCTTGCGCATTTTACTTATTTAGTTGATTAGTTTTTTTTCTAATTCCTCTAGAGAAATATTTTTTGTTTCGGGCATACTAGTAATTACCCAAATCAATTGCAAGACCATCATTCCTGCAAAAAATGCAAAAATCGGCCAAGGATTTTCTTTAAATATCCCATTGTCCTTATCTAAAAAATAAGGGGTAACCAATGTGATTAATGCCGCAAACACCCAGTGAATACTTGCCCCAAATGATTGTCCGGCTGAGCGTATTTTATTAGGAAATATTTCAGAAATAAATACCCAAATAACAGCACCCTGACCAACCGCGTGGGCTGCAATAAACATCAATAAGAACGTCATTAAAAATATGGGACCTGTATTTGCATAGAATGCATATGACACTAATGATAAACTAATGATATAACCAAAAGACCCAATTAATAAAAGTGTTTTTCTTCCAAGACGATCAATCAAATACAATCCCACAAAGGTGAAAATCAAATTGGTACCACCGATCGCAATGGAATTGAATAAAGATTCTTTAGCTGCAAGTCCAGCTTTCTCTAAAATTTCTGGTGCATAATATAAAATGAAATTGATACCAGATACCTGATTAAAAAAAGCAATTAAAAATGCCAAGAAAATAATCTTTTTGTGTTTGGCAGAGAAAAAATCAGAAACTTTTCCAGCAGAAGCTTCATGCTGATTGCTTTGGATAATACTCGCCACTTCGGCATCGATATCAACCACTCCAATTTGCAGCATCACTTTTTTAGCAGCTGCAAGATCATTTTTTTTAGTGATTAACCACCTCGGGCTTTCAGAAATCCCAAATACTAAAGCGGTATAAATAATGGAAGGAACAGCTAATACACCTAACATCCAGCGCCAGTCATTTGCTCCACCAAAACCTTGTAAAAAATAGTTTGATAAAAATGCAATCAAAATTCCGAATACAATATTAAATTGATAAAGAGCTCCAAGTTTTCCGCGCGTAGCGGGTGTTGAAATCTCAGATATATAAATAGGTGCCACAACTGAGGAAATACCAATGCCCAATCCTCCTATAAAACGAAAGAAAGAAAACATATAGGGATCGCTCGCTAAGGCAGATCCAAAAGCAGATATAGCAAATAGAATTCCTACCCAAAGCAATACTTTTTTTCTACCAAATTTTTCAGTTGGTATTCCTCCAAACAAAGCACCAATAACTGTTCCCCAGAGGGCCATCGACATGATAAAGAAACCGTGAAAAAGAGGGGAGGTATGCCAGAGTTCTTTTATAGGCTGGTTAGCGCCTGAAATAACTACCGTATCAAATCCAAAAATAAAACCTGCAAGGGCTACCACAATAGACCAGCGGAGAAGCTTGTTCTGATTCATAAGCAATCGTTATTTTGAAACAGAAAGATAGTAAAAGCCTTGCAAAATGTTTCAGTATAAAAATTACAAACGATTGCTGTTATTAATTGTCTATCTATTTACTTTAAAAGATTCGCAGCTTTGATCAAATCCTCTGGAGTATCAATTTCCACACCCATATAATTTGTTACAACCATTCGTAACGGGATACCATATTCTAAATACCGAAGACATTCAATTTTTTCTGCTGCTTCCAAAGCTGTAATTGGCCAATTGGTAAATTGCATGAGTGATTCTTTACGAAACGCATACACGCCAATATGTTCATAATATGTAATGGCTAACGATTTATCTCTTGGATAGGGAATTACACTTCTAGAAAAGTAAAGTGAATTCATATTACGATCAACAGCAACTTTTACATAGTTAGGATCTTCAATTAAAGTTTGGTCTTTCAATTCTTGCATTAAAGAAGCAACTTTCACAGTATCGCTATCCTTGCCCGAAAATGTAGCTAATAATTTTTCCAAAGGCTCCCTTTGAACAAATGGCTCGTCTCCTTGTACATTCACGATAATATCAACTTCCATATTTAATGCTGCTTCAGCAATTCTATCACTTCCGCTCTCATGTGTTTTAATGCTCATGATAGCCTTACCACCATGAGAATTGATCTCTTGAAAAATAATATCGCTATCAGTAACTACATACACTTCATCAAACAAACCAGTTGCTACTGTATTATCATAGGTATGTCTAATTACAGATTTATCACCTAACAACTGCATTAATTTTGCCGGGAATCGAGTGGCTGCATAACGTGCTGGAATAAATGCGGCGATCTTCATAAAAACGATTTATGCAAAGATGGGGTGAAACAACTAATAATCCGTTTTCACTTGGCTATCAAAAGGAATTTTCAGCTGGAAGGCTAAATTCTCATCCCTACAGTTGTCTAAAACATCAAGTCCATATTGAATTTGGTCAATAGGTGTATAATTATAAGTCTTGAATAATCTATCCCAAATAGAAAAAATATTACCATAGTTGCTATCAGTTTGAGGGCGCACAATATGATGATGCACCTTGTGCATATCAGGTGAAACTATCACCCATCCAATGGCGTTATCTAACCATAATGGCAATCGGATATTTGCGTGATTGAACTGTGATAGAACTGCACTTAAACTTTGGTACATCATCAATAACCACATTGGAGCGCCACAAATCAAAACAGCAATCATTGCAAAAACTGCACGAAAAACACTTTCTCCCGGATGATGTCTATTCGCTGTTGTGGTATCTACATGCGTGTCTGCATGGTGTACCATATGAAATTTCCACATCCACTTTACCTTGTGTTCAATCAAGTGAATGAGGTAAGCTCCTATCAAATCCATTAATAATAATCCAAGAATCATAAAAATCCAAAGAGGCATTGATACTAATTGCATCAACCCAAAATGATGACCGATTGCCCAATCACTTGCTTTTACAATCAATAAAGCAAAGGCAAAATTGATAATGATAGTGGTGAGCGTAAAGAAAATATTAAGAGAGGCATGCTTCCATTTATTATACTTAAAACCAAATAAAGGGAAAAAGCTTTCGATAATCCAGAAAAAACTAATACCACCAGCTAATATTAATGCACGATGCAGACTGGGTATATGTTCAAAATAATTCACAATTGATTCAATCATGTGGGCAAGCAATTTTCATTCAATATACAAACATAATTGTTTTCAAGAATTATCAAAACACAAAAAAACCGTCTCGGGAATTCGAGACGGTTACCTATATAGAATGGTTATTCTAATTATTTAACATCAATGGCATTACTAACATAAGCAAGTCTTCTCCTTCAGCCTGTTCAGTTGGTTTAATTAAACCTGCTTTAGTAGGAGTTGATAATTCCATTTTAACATCATTAGTATCCGCTGCATTCAACATCTCAATTAAAAATTTGGCATTGAAAGCAATTTGAAGATCTTCTCCATCATATTGACAATTCATACGCTCATTTCCCTCAAAGCTAAAGTCAACATCCTGAGCAGCCAATTGCAATTCGCTACCACTGATATTCAAAGCAACTTGATTAGTGCTTTTATTTGAGAATACATTTACACGACGTAATGCACCTTGAAAATCCGATTTGCTAACAATTAATTTATAAGGATTGTCTGTTGGAATCACCACTTTATAATCAGGGAAACGAGCATCTATCAAACGACAAATCATTTGGGTTGAGCCGTGCTGAACAAAAAGATGGTTATTATTATAACTGATGGTTAGTTCGTCATCATTATCAGGCAATGCATTTTTTAAAAGATTCAATGGCTTTTTAGGAACTATAAAAGAATCTACTTTAGTAGCTTTTGTATCGGTACGTTTATACCTTACTAACCGATGAGCATCTGTAGCTACAAACTGCACGTAGTCTTTTGTGAGTTCAAAGAAAACACCAGTCATTGCCGGGCGAAGATCATCACCACTTACTGCAAACAAGGTTTTATTAATTGCAGTTAGTAAAGCACTGCTAGACATATTAAATCCAGTAGTATCATCAGCAGAAGGTTCTTTTGGGAAATTATCCGGATTTTCACCCATCACTTTATATTTACCATTATCGCTGGTAATCTCCACAGAGAAGCTCTTATCGATATTGAAAGTCAAGGGTTGTTCCGCAATATTCTTCAAAGTATCCAAGAGTATTTTAGCCGGAATACAAACCTTTCCATTCACTTTACTCTCTACATCCATCTGAACTCGCATAACGGTTTCAAGGTCAGTAGCTACAACACTTAATTTTTTGTCCTCAATTTCAAAAAGGAAGTCTTCCAGTATTGGTAATACTGTATTTGCATTAATAACACCACTAATTTGTTGCAGGTGTTTTAACAAAGAGGAGGAAGAAACAATGAATTTCATTCTGCATATTTATGTTCCAACAAACCTAGTGCAAAATGTTAATATTCCCTCGATAGAAATAGGGGTTTCTGCCAATAATGCAATTAATGTGAATGAGTTGTGGATTGAATACGACAATCTTATCCCGGCACTGAAAGTAGTAAGCGGTATTTTTCCTTATTAATGGGTTTTATTACATAGTCCGTAACGCAGGCAAAGCTTTTAGATCTTTCCATATCACTATCATCCACGGAAGAACTTACTACGTAAATTAGAATCTTTTTAGGGAGGGAATAATATATTTTATCAAACAATTCTAAGAAATTCCAGCCATTCAAGATGGGCATATTGATGTCTAAAAATATTACATCCGGAAGGATATCAATATGTTGATTTTCAGGGGCTAAAAAAAAATCAATCGCCTCTTGTCCGTTAAAGAAAGTAATGATTTTGCTAGTAAGCTGGGTAGCTTCTAGAATCATTTTTGAAGTGAACTGATAGACCTTATCGTCATCAATTAAACAAACATTATACTTTACAGTACTCATAGAAAAAGGTTATAACTACCTTCGTAAAATTTAACTAGGGGTTATCTACAAATATAATATTCTTATTTTCCTTTTTCAAAGAATTTGTTTTGATAAAAAATTATACACCAGAACAGGCATTTCAAAAATTGAAGCAATACTGTGCATATCAGGAAAGGAGCCATTATGAAGCAAAAGAAAAACTCTATTCATTCGGATTACACAAAACAGAGGTAGAAACCCTTTTATCGAAACTTATAGAAGAAGACTATCTGAATGAAGAAAGATATGCTATACTTTTTTCTGGCGGACACTTTCGAAGTAAAAAATGGGGTAGAATTAAAATTAATGCTGCGCTTCAACAAAAGAAAGTAAGTTCATTTAATATCAAAAAAGGATTGAAAGTAATTGATGAAGAAGATTATCGCAAATGCTTGCTACAGCTAGCTTCCACTAAATGGAGTTCCATAAAATCTGAACAATGGATTAGCAGAATGGCCAAAACAACCAACTACCTTTTGCAAAAAGGTTATGAGTCGAACTTAATTCAAGATGCCATTGCACAAATCCGATCAAAAGAAAAATAGTAATATTATAGTCAACTTTCACATCAATTTATGCATGCACTATCTGTAACCCTGATTCAAACTGCTCTTTATTGGGAGGATAAGAATCGTAACCTCGCCATGCTGGAAGATAAAATAATGGGGATAGACGAAAAGACAAACCTGGTTATTTTACCTGAAATGTTCTCTACAGGTTTTAGTATGAGGCCTACTGTATTGGCAGAAACTATGGACGGCCAAACGATTGAGTGGATGAAAAAGATATCGAATGCTAAAAAAATAATTGTAACCGGAAGTATCATTATTGAAGATAATGGCCACTATTTCAACCGTTTAATTTGGATGTTACCCAATGGGAATTATGGATTTTACGATAAGCGTCATTTGTTTGCTTATGCTGGAGAAGACCAACATTATACCGCAGGGAATAAGCGACTCATTACCAGTGTTAATGGATGGAAAATTAATTTACAAATCTGTTACGATCTACGCTTCCCCGTTTGGGCACGCCAACAATCCAATGAATCTCCTGAATATGATTTAATAATTTATGTGGCTAACTGGCCTGAAAGAAGAAACCATGCCTGGAAAACTCTGCTTACTGCACGTGCTATCGAAAATCAATCTTATGTCATTGGCGTTAATCGAGTTGGGGAAGATGGTAATCAAATCAATCATAGTGGCGATAGTATGTTAATTGATCCTCTTGGAAATATTCTATTCTCAAAAGAACAGGAAGAAGTGATTCATAGTTTTGTATTAACCAAAGATTCGCTCAACCAAACAAGAAATGAATTTCCATTCTGGAAAGACGCAGACCAATTTAATATTTTACAAGACAATCCAGATGCATAAAAAAACCATTCTTGCAAAGCAATTATTTACAGGCAATAATTGCTTACACAATCAAACATTAGTTATTGAAGATAATAGAATCACTGAAATATTTCCCTCCGATGAATTCATTACTAATCATACAAATAGTTATGATATAGTTGCACCTGCTTTTTTAGACATTCAGATTTATGGCGCTCATGATAAATTATTAGCTGTATATCCAACAGCAGATTCGATTTTCCCTTTGTACGATTATTGTAGCAAAGGGGGCGCATCTCATTTTGTAGTAACCGTTGCTACCAATAGTAACGCTGTTTTTCGCGCATGCATTGATGCAGTAAAAGATTATTGGCATCAGGGTGGAAAAGGTTGTCTTGGTTTACATGTAGAAGGACCTTGGATTAACGCTTCCAAAAAAGGTGCTCATTTAGAACAGTTCATTCATGAACCCTCAATTAATGAAGTAATAGATTTGTTAGAATATGGAAAGGGTATTATAAAGATTATCACACTTGCACCAGAAGTTTGTAGCCAAGAAATTATTCAATACATCCAATCATCAGGTATCATAGTATCTGCTGGGCATAGTAATGCTACATATCATGAAGCCACAGAAGCGTTCGATAATGGTATTGAAACAGCCACGCATTTATTCAATGCGATGAGCCCACTTCAACATCGTGCACCTGGTTTTGTTGGGGCAATATTTAATCATCCAACAGTGATGTGTAGCATCGTACCAGATGGATACCACGTTGATTTTGAAGCCATAAAAATTGCAAAAAAACAAATGGGTGATCGATTGTTTGTGATAACAGATGCAGTTGCAGAAACAACTGTTGGACCTTATCCGCATCATCTGGTTGGCGATAGATACGAATCAAATGGCATTCTCAGTGGCTCTGCACTTACGATGTTATCCTCTGTAAAAAACCTGGTAGATAAAGTTGGCATCCCATTGGAAGAAGCATTAAGAATGGTAAGTACCTATCCTGCAAAAGCTATTCATAGAAGTAAAAGCCTAGGAAGTATTGCAATTGGCTATCCCGCTAATCTGGTTTGCTTAAATGAAAAATTAGAAATAGAAAATCTTATAACCAGTGAGATTTAAATTATATGGTTAACCCCAGCTTCTAGGGTGGGATGACCTTTCTCTATTTTGATGGGTCTACCGTAAAAGCTAAAGCCCAATTTCATCAGGTATTCTCAGCCCCAGCCTGAAGCCTATATTAAATTATTTTCCACTCTTATCTCTTATCTTCTCCTTCACCACCTGCATTTTAAGATCCAACCCTTGCTTAATTGCAAAAGAATTTGGCTTCACTAATATATCCGGCATAACTCCTCTTCCCTTCGGTCGATCTTTATCAAGTACCACTCTAAACAATGGAAGTGTAACTTGAATTTTAGTATTCGGTAATTCTACATTCAACAAATGAATAGCCGAATTACCATAATATCCACCCCCAGTTTCTTCCCCTATTAATTGCACATTAACCTGCCCCTTTAAACTTGCGGTAAAAACTGAAGCAGCACTGAAAGTAGATGGACCTTGCAACAAATATACATTCCCATCAAAATGATGGTTAACAATCGGTTGGTATTTTTTTGTTTCAAAACGATGGTAATGATACTTTCCATCTTCCATTTTGGTAGTGTTGAAATTTAATGGAAACCAATACCAAAATGATTGATGAATATATTTACTGTATTCAAAATTTCTATTAACCGCAGCCATAGTATCTGCAACCTTAAACGGATGCTTGGATAAATATTGGGTAAGGCGAATACTGTTATTCAAATGCCCTCCACCATTATCTCTCAAATCTATGACCAAGTTCTGAGTTTTATTTTCTGCTATTTGCCGGAACGACTTTCGCATAAATTTTTGTAACCCGGTCATGGAGAATCCCCCTAAATGCATAAAAGCAGTGCTGGTTGTATCAAATTTTAGAGACAATTCTGCATTCTTTCTAGCTTTTCTAATTTCTTTTTTAGAAGGTATTTTGAAAGCATACAATAGTTTTTGCACAGAGTCCATATTGGATCTTTCTAAAATGGATGGCCGAAAACTTCTAATTGTTTCTTTTCTTTCAATTCCCAAACTATCAATATATCCAATCAAATAACTACTGTCATTTACAAAAACATTTCTATACCAAGCACCAAAATTATTACTAACAATCTGACTCTTATAAGAGTTGCCGTTACCATCTATGCTGATGAACTTAAAAAAGCTTTCCAATAACTCTTTATTCGATCTTCCATTTATTGAAGTGATTATTGTTCCTCTTTTGATATTCGATTCAGGATAAATATTAGCTAATACCACAAGGCTATCTTCCCATGTCTTGATAGATAAAGGAAATTGTGGAGCCCTGTTTTTTGTAAGAGATTTAATAAATCGATTGGAATATCGAACAATTGTATGACCACATTTAATCCGACTTACCAATACAGCAATTCTATTTCTAAATTCTATTTCGGTTAATGAATCCTTAATACCTTGAATAGTTTCTGCAAAATAAATATCCATTTGTTCTTTTGGGGTATACCAATAAAGACTAGGATGATTAGACTCGAGAATTTTTTCAAGAATTTGCGCGTCTTCTTCTAGAGCAGGTACAGGATATTTTTGATGGATCGAGTATTGTCCATTTCTTACATTGCTACAAGAACAACAATAAAATAGGCAGAAAAGACCTATTAATAAACGACCTCTCTGCATGCTTATGATTTATTTATTAAAAGCATTCCATCCCTGTGCGGTTATAGGATATTCATTTCCGCCCTTGGTAAATAGTTTACTTCCTGCTTCAATATCGGTCATGTATCCAATTACACTAATCTCTTCATTCAGTGTAATTTTATCATGGTCTTCCTGCTTCAAAGTGAAAATTAATTCATAATCTTCTCCACCATTCAAAGCACAAACTGTAGGATCTAATCCAAATTTGTAAGCAGCTTTTCTACTTTCGTCTGATATAGGTAATTTTTCTTCGTATATGATACAACCTAGATTACTCTGTTTACACAAATGCAATACTTCACTACTCAAACCATCACTTACATCCATCATAGCCGTAGGAACTATTTCATTTTTTTCAAAAAATTCAATGACTTCCTTTCTTGCTTCTGGTTTTAATAAGCGACCTACTATATAGCTTTCATCTTCTAAGTCGGGCTGTATTTTTGGATTCTCGAGATAAATCTTTTTCTCTCTTTCCATCAATGTTAAACCCAGAAAAGCACCACCCAAATCTCCACTTACACAAATAAGATCGCCTTTTTGAGCCGTGCTTCTTTTCACAAATTTATCAGGAGTAACTTCCCCAATAGCAGTGATAGAAATAATAAATCCTTTTTGAGAAGTAGAGGTATCGCCACCAATCAGGTCAACACCATGTTTTTCACAAGCTATATAAATCCCTTCATAAAATTCATTCAAAGCTTCAATGCTAATTCTATTACTAATACCAATACTTACAGTGATTTGAGTAGGCGTTGCATTCATTGCATAGATATCACTCAAATTCACCATCACCGATTTATAGCCAAGATGTTTCAAGGGGGTATACATTAAATCAAAATGTATTCCTTCTAACAATAAATCAGTGGTAATCACTGTCTGTTTTCCGAAATGATCAATCACTGCAGCATCGTCTCCAACGCCTAAAACAGTTGATACGTTTTGAATTTCAAAATTTTTGGTAAGGTGATCTATTAATCCAAACTCACCCAAGTCGGCTATCTCTGTTCTTTCTTCCATAATTTATTTTGATTATTTTCAAATGATACTGATACTATCCACGAACTTCTCCGCCATTTACAATATTTAATAATTCATCGTGTATCAATCCATTGGTTGCTAAAATATGCGGTTGATAGGGAGAATAATAATCTCCTTTAAAATCAGTTACTTTTCCACCGGCTTCTTCTACCATTAAAAATCCAGCAGCACTATCCCAAGCTTGTAATTGATGTTCATAAAATCCATCAAATCTACCAGCTGCAACCCAACATAGATCAATTGCAGCACTACCTAATCTTCTAACAGGAACCCCTTTGCGAATCAATTTTTCAAAAATTTGTAAGGGTCCATTGGGGGCATCTAAATAAGTATATGGGAAACCAGTTACCATCGAACTTTTTGCAACTTCTGTTCTGGTACTAACCTGAATTTTTTTATTATTCAATGTAGCACCGAAACCTTTTTGTGCAAAAAAGAATTCTTTAATAAAAGGATTATATACCGCACCCAAAATCATTTTACCTTCCTGCTCCACCCCAATACTTACACAACAAATTGGAATACCATTGGCAAAATTTACAGTACCATCAATGGGATCAATGATCCACTTATAAGTTGAATCTTGAATGATCTCACCAGCTTCCTCACTTAATATATAATGATCCGGAAAATCATTTTTAATTACTTCAAATATGGCTTTCTCAGATGCATGATCTGCTTCTGTAACCAGATTATTAATTCCTTCTTTATTACTAATTTCAAATTTACCATTGAAATAGCTTTGCATCACAGCGGCACCGGCTTCGGCTGCTTTGATAAGTGTATGCTTTAACATCATATCGCAAAAGTACCGCCGAATATCAGGATTATGAAAGATTTCGTATCTAAATAAGCATCTTTGTGTTCGAGCTGATTTTTTTCTTAATTCGATATAGATTTATTTCTTGGAATTATCAATCATCATAGTCAATTACAATGTCAAATTCTTTTTAGAGCAGTGCTTATATGCTGTTTTAAAAGCGGTTGAACAAATAGACGCCGAAATTTGGGTAGTTGATAATCGCTCTACTGATGGTTCAGTTGAATACCTGCGGCCCCTATTTCCCGGGGTATCTTTCCTGGAAAACCAAAAAAATGCTGGTTTTAGTGCTGCCAATAATCAAGCATTACAGCTTTGTTCAGGAAGTTATATCCTTTTTTTAAACCCAGATACCCTGATTCCAGAGGATTGTTTAACCAATTGTATACAATTTATGAAAGCCCATTCCATGGCCGGTGCTTTGGGTATTCGGATGTTGGATGGATCTGGTAAATTCCTACCTGAAAGCAAAAGAGCTTTTCCTTCCCCTATTCGCGCCTTCTATAAATTAATAGGTTTTTCAGCGCTTTTTCCAAAATCCTCCAGGTTCAATCGTTATTCATTAGGTCATCTTAACTCCTTCGAAAATCATGAAGTAGATGTTTTGGCTGGTGCATTTATGATGATTCCTAAATCAGTATTAGAACTAACCGGTGGGTTTGATGAAAGATTTTTTATGTATGGTGAAGATATTGACTTAAGTTACCGAATTCAAAAAGCAGGTTTTACAAATTACTATTTTTCCGGGTCCTCCATCATCCATTTCAAAGGGGAAAGTACTAGAAAAGGAAGTTTGAATTATGTGATACTATTTTATAATGCGATGCTTTTATTCGTTCAAAAAAACTATCGTGGGTCGAAAGCTGGTTTTTTTGGATTTTTTATTCAAGCAGCAATTATACTAAGGGGCTTATTTTCAGCGTTTTATAAAATTGGTGCTTATCCTTTTAAAAAATGGGCAAAAAAGCTTGAATTTGATAAAAATCGGGCTGAATCCATGGTTTTTTTAACAAAAATGACGGAAAATCAGCCTATTTTAGACAAAAATAGCACTTTGATTTTTTGCGAATCAAAGCAATTTAGTTGGAAAGAGATCATTCAAAAAGTAGAAGAGCTTAGCCATTCGGGCGCTCAATTTCGCTTTCGGGCTAGTAATAGCCAAAGTATAGTAGGAAGCGACTCTAAAGAATCCGAAGGTGAGACCCTTTCTGCAAATATCATTTCATAAGCGTTTTTTAAAGCATTTGCTTTAGCTTCGTAATTAGTAAACAATAACGTTCATTCTACGATGGCAATTCTTGATATCAAGCTTCCAAACTCTATTCTTAAAGCCTTGCGCCTTCCTCAGAATAATCCGAGAAGACAACAATTAAGGGTTTTAAAAAAAATGCTACGGAAGGCAAGGTTTACTGAATTCGGACAAACTTATCATTTCGACGATATTCTAGTTAGCAAACACCCTGGGAAGAAATTTCAGGAATTGGTTCCCACCTATAATTATAATAAGATCTATCAAGAATGGTGGCATAAAACCCTGGAAGGCAAGTCTGATATCTGCTGGCCTGGCAAAATCAAATATTATGCACTTAGTAGTGGAACTAGTGAATCGGCTAGTAAATTCATACCTGTTACCAACGACCTACTCAGAGGCAATAAGATAGTGATGATTAAACAATTGCTAACCCTTCGCAACTACGAAGATATTCCTTTCGGAGCTTTGGGTAGAGGATGGTTAACACTTGGTGGTAGCACAGATTTGGAAAAAGGACCCGGTTATTATTCTGGCGACTTGAGCGGAATTACCCAAAAAAAGTCTCCTTTTTGGTTTCAACCCTTTTATAAGCCAGGTAAACAAATAGCTAAACAAAAAGATTGGAACAAGAAACTGGAAGAAATCGTAGATAAAGCGCCAGAATGGGATATCAGTTTTTTAGTGGGGGTTCCTGCCTGGATTCAGATGTGCATGGAAATGGTCATAGAAAGATACAAATTGAATACCATTCATGATATGTGGCCAAATCTTGCCTTCTTTGTGCACGGCGGTGTAAGTTTTGAACCTTATAAAAAAGGGTTTGAAAAATTGCTAGGAAAACCTATCACATATATAGAAACCTATTTGGCAAGTGAAGGTTTTATAGCATATCAGGATCGACAGTATGCACAAGGAATGAAACTGGTTACTAACGAACATATTTTCTTGGAATTCGTTCCCTTTGATGAAAATAATTTCGATGCGAATGGCGATATGATAGATAATCCCGAAGCACTCATGATACATGAAGTGGAAGAGGCAAAAGATTATGCGCTACTGATTAGCACTACTGCTGGAACTTGGCGTTATCTAATTGGTGATACCGTTCGTTTTGTTGACAAAGAAAGATGCGAAGTAATTATTACCGGCAGAACTAAACACTTTTTAAGTTTAGTTGGAGAACATTTGAGTGTAGACAATATGAATAAAGCTATTCAGTTGGCTAGCGAAGAACTGAATATCTGTATCCCGGAATTCACAGTTGCAGGTGTACCTTATGGAAATTTTTTTGCGCATCATTGGTTTGTAGCTTGTAACGATAGTTTTGATAAAGATCGATTGGCGAAAAGAATTGATAAACATCTTTGTGAACTTAACGATGACTATGCTGTAGAAAGAAGAACCGCATTAAAAGATGTAATGCTTGACGTGCTAAGTGAACAGGATTTTATGAATTTCATGACCGCTAAGGGTAAAATTGGTGGCCAGCATAAATTTCCTCGAGTATTGAAAGGTGCTATGTTAGCCGATTGGCAAAAGTTTATTAAGGGCGAACCCATTTAAGCAAAAATTTTATACCAATTTATTTTTCAGCAATGGTAGCAGCCCTCTTTAAAGGTTTAGCATTGGGATTTCTTCTCGCAATTTCTGTGGGACCTGTCATTTTTGCCATCATTAAACAAAGTATTAATCATGGACACAAAGCTGGCTATGTTTTTGTAGCTGGGGTTTCTAGTAGCGATATTACACTCTTACTTATTTGTAATTTTTTTACTTCTCTTTTTCATACTGCTTTAAAACATCAAACATTAATAGCTGTAACTGGTAGTCTCTTCTTGATTGGTGTAGGTATTTATACTTTCTTTTTTAAGAAAGTGGTGGTGGATGAAGAAAATAATTTAAAAGAAAAAGTTTTTAGAAAACGCGATTGGGTAGCCATATTTCTCTCAGGTTATTTTATGAATATGCTCAATCCAGGTGTTTTCATTTTTTGGTTTGCTTGGTCAGCCGCAATTTTAGCCGACTCTGTTACACATGCAGATCCTTTTCAATACAGAGCTGTTGTATTTGGCACTTGCTTAATTTTTGTTCTAGCAACAGATCTCTTGAAAGTTTCCCTAGCTGGTAAATTAAGGCCTAAGCTAACCGTCAAAAATTTACATTTTATCAATCGCCTTTCTGGATTAATTTTAATAGGATTCGGTATAGCTCTTTGTTGGGGGATTCTCAGTTTTGGCGATAAGTTAAAATAGAAAAAATTACATGAAAATAATAACTCTGCTTATCTGCTGCATTTTTTCTCTTTCTGTTTTAGCTCAGAGAGATTTGCTGATGCTGAAGCATCATGGTCAAACAATGCAATCATGGACTAACGGCTCTTATATACTTTTTCAATTCAGCAGCAAACAATGGATCGAAGGAGTTATTAAAAAAATTCAAAACGATAGTTTAATAATTGATCAGATACAAGTTCGACAAGTTGGTAATCAATTCGGTCTTCCTACCATTGATACAGTTCATTTTGGGATCTTGAAACTGCATATCAACGAAATTTATGGGATGCCAAAAAAAGGAAGCTCAAGTAATCTAATTACTGATGGAAGCTTATTTCAATTAGGAAGTGCTGCTTTTATTTTATTAAATGTTGCCAATAGTTTGATCAAGGCAGATCCTGTTTTTGGTTCAGATAATCTTCCAAAACTGGGTATTGCAGCTGGCTTTTTTGTAATAGGAAAAATCTTACAAAACACCCATAAATCCTATCTTCAATTAGGAACAAAATATAAGTTGGTCACCATACAATTATAAAATTGTTGCAAGATGTTTAGAAAGATTTGGAAATGGACTAAGAAAATAATGTTATGGATGTTTCTTTCTTCTCTCTTGTATGTGATTATCTGTAAGTGGATCACTCCTCCAATAACCATTACACAAATCAGTAATAGTTTTGAATACGGTTTAAAAAGAGATTATGTAAGTGGTAAAGAAATTTCTTCCAACTCAAAATTAGCTGCCATTGCAAGTGAAGACCAGGCATTCCCTGATCATAGTGGATTCGATTGGGATGCCATCGAGAAAAGTCTCAAACCTAAAAAAGGACACAAACAAAAATTACCCCTTGGCTCAGCAGCAAGTACTATTACACAGCAAGTAGCTAAAAATGTATTCCTTTGGCAGGGTGGAGGTATCACAAAATACATTCGAAAAATACCAGAAGCATATTTCACTATATTAATAGAACTCATTTGGGGTAAACATCGCATTTTGGAAGTTTATATGAATACTATTGAAATGGGACCAGGCGTCTTCGGTATAGAAGCAGCATCGCAACAATACTTCGGCAAACATGCAAAACAACTTAGCAGATCAGAAGCCGCTATGATCATCGCTTGTTTACCAAATCCGAAAAAGTTTACAGTAAAACCAATGAGTCATCGTGTAAGTTGGCGCTATCCACAAATACTGCAACAAATGCGTAATATTGAAGATGATGAAGACATTCAATTATTGATTCAATAAATCATTCACTGCTTTAATAGCCGATAATTCTCGCGCTTCATAAGTTCCACTAATAGTTACCCATGGAACATTCTGGTTAATTAAAAGGTCTTTATAAATTTGAAACAACTCTTTACGAGGTCCGTCTTCAGGATATTCTCTCAATTCATCTTGCACCCAGGGTAGATCCACATCACATAAAAGATAGAGGTCGTATTTCCTCTCGCAAATTTGCTCAAGTATATATTGGTGACATTGTTGAAAAACATATTCGCACCAAACCTTCATAACATACATATCCGTATCAACAAATAGTATTTGACTTTTTTGTTTTTCAATTAATTCATTCGCAATACAGTCTTCCATTTTTAATTGCTCCTGCGCAATCTTTAATAAATCAGTATACTGATAAGATTTACCGTTTACAGTTAGATATTCACGTGCATATTCCGGACACCAACTACTATTAAAATGTGCTGCAAGCATTGCACATAAACTACTCTTGCCTGTAGATTCTGGGCCTATTATTACTACTTTTTTTATAATCATACTTTCTCAACTTTTTTCTGCCAGCTTACTAGTCCCGCTATTGCTAAAATTAATAACGCCAAAAACTGTACACTGGTAAAAACATATCCCTTTATAAAGTACAACGGTATAGAGGCCAGATTTGTTGCAATCCACCAAATCCAGCTCTCTACTTTTTTTCTTGCCATCAGCCACATTCCTGTGTAAGCTGTGGCGCTGGCAAAAGCATCCGCCCATGGAATAGCTTCGGGTGCAAACGCTTGTTTTGCCCAAGTCAGAGAAAAAAATATCGCAAAATAAAATGCTGCAAAAAATAACAATTGTATCATCCACTCTTTGGCATTACTTTTTGTAATATGTAAAATGGCTTCATTTTTAATATGATCTTTTTTGCTCCATAATAACCAGCCATAAAAACTCATAATGGTATAATATAAGTTTACACTTGCTTCTCCCAATAAATGACCTTTTACACTTATATAGATATAGATAATAGTATTTATTAAACCTACAGGATACACCAAAATGTTTTCCTTTCTGCTAAACCATACACTAGCTATACCTGCAAATACACCAATAAATTCCCAGAAACCTGTATGTTTAATTCCGTTGATGAGTTGTTCCGAAACCTGTTCTATCGTCATAAATAGTTATTAGAAATTATTTCTTTGCAGAAACCGTATCACTATAAAAGTAAATAGCGCCGTCTTCAAATTGCTTAGTAAGTTGTAGTTTTTTGTGTGTATTTATAAACTCTAAATCTATCAGGTCTGTATTTACACCATCATTAAACCAAACTACAATTAGAGAAGTATTGTTTAAAAATTTATTTTTTTCAGATTCAATTTCTTTATGCGGTAGAGGCAAAGATTTTACACCTGTTAAATAATACAAGCCATCATAGGCATCAGAATAAATTGCTCCGTTTATACTATCCTTATGGGTATTAATATATTTAATAGTGGGGGATTCTTTCCATTGTTTTTCAGAATATCCTGGAATACCTGCATAAGCAATGCCCTCCCAATTACCTGCATTTTGTTGGTAATAATTTTTAAAAAAAGCTATAAAAACAAAAGCAGTTCCGATCAATAATACAATTCGAAAGGGTCTGGTTTTTTTCTGAATAAAATTCGGAATCCAACAGGTACTTACCCAAATGATTGGAATATACATTGGGGATAATAATCGGCTACTTAATTCTTCGAAGCGAGAAATACTGGAAATTAATATGATAAAAATGCAGTACACTAAAAAGAAACCATAAACAACAGTTTCAAATTTAGAATAAAATTGTTGCTGAATTATTCGATAAATTATTTGTAAAGCTGCAAATGCAACTAACAAACAAAAAATAATAGCACCAGCCAATACGTGTTCACCTATAAAAGGAAACCATCCGCTTAATACCGAACCAATATCTAATAAATTATCCCCTGCTGTTCTCAAAGCTTTCTCTCTCACACCAGAAAGGGTTCCGCTGGCATAATGATTTCTAATAAGATTGATAATAACAAAAAAAACACTACCTACAAAAAACAAAGCCAAATGTTTAATTTTTTTAAGAATCGAAATAGATTCATCAAAAAATATCAAAGCAATTCCGGTTGCAACTAATGTAATCCCTGCAAATCTTGTAACAAAAGCACAAGCAGTTACTAATGCAAAAAGAAAAAGTGAAAAGATTGTTTTTTTATTGGAATAATTTTTCCATCCTAACATAAAAAGCAACACCAGAAATAAAAACAAAGTCTCCGACCAGATCATTCCATACACTTCCCAAAGGCAAGGACTTGATGCCAACAAAATTAAAATAGCAATTCGATACCATCTGGTAACTCCTTGAAAAGATTGCATGATGGTACTACTTATCAAAATAACACCTACATATAATAAACTATTTATGAATGGAGAAAATAGGATAGGAGATACCCCAGTTAAAAAATAAAAGAACGCTAAAAATAGCGGATAGCCAGCTGGAAAATCAACAAGCGCCAATCCATTAAAGTCTATCAATGCTCCTTTATTTTTTAGGTTGATGGCCGCTTCACTATATCCAACTGAATCTGGTGTAATGCCAATACCTCCATATCTTGTAAAATAATAAATAGCAATACATCCTACACAAGATGCAAGAATTGCATCACAATGATAAAATAAAAAAGTTTGAAGGTTTTTTTTCATTTTAAAACTTCGATCTACCAACTAAATTACAACAAAAACGCCCCCTCGAGTATCGGGGAGGCGCTAATTACACTCAAAAAACTATTTTAATTATTCTGCTTCAGCTACCACTTCTTTCACTTCGGGAATCATTCTTTTCATCATTCCTTCAATACCCGCTTTCAATGTGATCATTGAAGAAGGGCATCCACTACAACTTCCTTGTAACATCAGGTTTACAACTCCATCATTATAGCTCTTGAATTGAATAGCTCCGCCATCCATTTCAACTGCTGGCTTCACATAATTCTCTAATAACTCTTTTACACGCTTCACAATATCATCATCATCTTCACTTACGGTATTAGAAGATTCTTGTTTTACTTTAGCTACTTCATCATCATTAACAACCACCCCACCATTTTCAAGATACTCTTTCATGAAGGCTTTGATAGCTGGAATTACATCTTGCCAATCATCTGTTTCCGGAGTTTTGGTTAGTGTAATAAAATTGCTGGCAATAAATACACTCTTAATAAAAGGAAAGCTAAACAGCTCTTTTGCCAAGGGCGAAGGTGCTGCTAATGATTCTTCTGCAAAATCAATACTTTTTCCGGGATATAAAAGTTTATTAGCAACAAACTTCATTGTTTCCGGATTGGGTGTCATTTCGGTATAAATGCTAATTACCGGATTGCCTGTTTGGATCATAATTATCTATTTTCTATTCGGGCATTGCCTAAATAATACAGGTGCAAATTTAATCAAAAGGAAACAGGGTTTGCCTATTTAGGGACTTTGCAAACTGCGATTAGGCCATATTTTTCGGATATCGAAAACCTCATTAGGATTAAAAAACTGTTTTATTAACAGATTCAATCAATATTTCAAGGGTATTTTACGTTGATACCTGGAAGTTATACCTATGCGATTATTAATTTTTTTCGGTCTTTTAATTATACTTAGTTTAACAGGGATAGCCCAAACTAAAGGAATTCCATTTGGAATTAATATATGTGGAGCTGAATTTGAAGAAAAGATAATTCCCGGAGTTTTGAATAAAGACTATGCCTATCCTTCTGAAAGCGACATTGAATATTTTTATCAGCAAGGTTTTCAATTAATGACCATCCCTTTCAAGTGGGAACGTGTTCAAACAGTTCCAGGTGGAGATTTGAATCTAGAAAATATTGAAGAGATCAGAAGGGTCCTCTTGTATTGTGCTCCCAGAAATATCAAAGTGATTTTAACCATGCACAACTTTGGTCGTTTTAGAATTGCTGAAACAGAACATATAGTGGGCGGCAATACTATAACCAGAAATCATTTCACCGATTTCTGGATCAAGATGGCAAGAGCACTTAAAAACGAAAAAAATATTTATGGATTTGAAATAATGAGTGAGCCGCATGATATGGGCGAATTTGATTGGTTTACCACTGCACAAGAAGCCATCAATGGGATTAGAACTGTTGACAAAAAAACAGCCATTATTATTTCGGGAGATAATTATGCCAATGCAGATAAATGGTATCAATATAGTGATGTGCTGAAAAATTTAACTGATCCCAGCAATAGTATTATCTATGATGCCCATTGTTATTTCGATAAAAATTTTTCCGGCAGATATTCCGAAAACTATGACAACAGTGAGGTTGATGAATTCACCGGTGTGATGCGAACTATGCCATTTGTTAGGTGGTTGAAAGATAATAATAAACAGGGGACCATTGGAGAATATGGCGTACCTGATAACGACTTGCGTTGGTTGAAACTACTCGATAATTTTCTAAAATACCTGAGTGAAAATAATATCAACGGATGTTATTGGGCTGCTGGTTCAAGATGGGATAAATATCCTTTATCTGTCCAACCAAATTTTCAGGAAGAGCGACCTCAAATGGAAGTGCTTTTGAGATATAAAAAAACTAATCCTAATAAAAATTCTTCTTTCTCATTTTTGCTGCCAGAAACATTTTTATTCTTACCAAATTCTACTTTATTACCAAATCCAAAAGGAGGGGTTTATGCACCAGCATCAGTAGAAAAAAAATTAAAAACTAATAAGAATAATAACTAATCAACAATCCGAAGCTTCGCATAATTCAACATAATTTTTTTCTCTCCGTTCAATTCAAATTGAATGGTTGCAATGGGATTATGAGCAGACCCTTCTATTTTACCAACAATTCCAAATCCGAATTTTTGATGCTCCACTTTTTGACCTGCTGCTAATTGACTTGTATCACTTGCTACAAAATTTCCAGATGGTTGATGCTCTACTACTTTAGAAGAAGGGGGAACTATTGGTAAATATTCTGGCTTCGATTTTCCTGCATCTGGTTTTTTACTTGGGGGAGGGCCGTATCTTTTTTCAGCTGATGCAGCATTTCCATATCCTGCACCTCTTTGCATACGCTCAAAGCCAGAACCAAACTGCGTTCCAGCATTATTACGTGCTCCACCACCGGCATAACTTTTATCTACATATTCTTCCGGCATCTCTTCAATAAACCGGCTTGGTTCGTTCTGAACTAATTGCCCGAATCGGTATCTCGAGTTTGCATAAGTTAACCATAAATGTTGCTTCGCTCTTGTAATGGCTACATAAAATAATCTTCGCTCTTCCTCCAATTCTTCTCTGGTATTTATGGCCATTGCATTGGGAAATAAAGTCTCTTCAATTCCGCCTACAAACACGCAACTAAATTCCAATCCCTTCGCAGCATGAATCGTCATCAGCTTCACAACATCTGTTTCTTGCTTATTATCATCTGCATCCGTTACTAAACTAATTTGTTGCAGATAAGAACCTAAGCTTTTATCACCTAACTCACCATCATCATTACTCGGACTTTCCGTCCATTCTTTGATTGAATTTAAAATCTCTTGTATGTTTTCATATCGTGCTAAACCTTCAGTAGTTTTATCGCTAAATAATTCCTTTACAATATTGGTATGCTTACCTACCTGAATGGCTAAATCATAGGCATTTTTTTCTCCCATCAAACTTTGAAAATAACGGATCATCGTTACAAAGTTTTGCATGGTTTCTAGTGTGCCTCCTTTAAAACCAAACTCACCCGCCCGAGCCAATACATCAAACATCGAAATATTTAAATCATTTGCTGCTATCACCAATTTCTCAATGCTGGTCTTACCAATACCCCTTACCGGATAATTGATAATTCTCTTTAATCCTTCCTCATCTTTTGTATTTACTATCACACGCAAATAAGCCAAAAAATCTTTGATCTCTTTCCGTTGATAGAAACTTACACCACCATAAATCCGATATGCAATACCCATTCTTCTCAAACTTTCTTCATACGCACGGCTCTGAGCATTGGTTCTATATAAAATAGCAAAATCTTGATTATAAAAATGATTGCGTAATTTTTGTTCCTGAATGGTATCTGCCACAAATTTTCCTTCGTCATTATCTGTCATTGTACGCACCAACCGAATCTTCTCTCCTTCATTATTATCGGTCCACAGATTTTTCGGGATCTGCCCCTGATTAACTTTGATAATTTCATTTGCCACGTGAATAATGTTCTTACTACTACGATAGTTCTGCTCCAGCTTCACAATTTTTACATCATCATAATCTTTCTGAAACTGTAATATATTTTCAATAGTGGCACCTCTGAAACTATAAATACTCTGTGCGTCATCTCCTACCACACAAATGTTTTCGTGCACTGCAGCTAGCAATTTCGTGATCTCGTACTGAACCGGATTGGTATCCTGATACTCATCAATTAATAGGTACTTGAACTTGTGCTGATACTTATAAAGTGCCTCGGGAAAGTTTTTCAAAAGTTCATGCATCTTCAACAAGAGATCATCAAAATCCATCGCGCCATTCTTAAAACAACGATTCGCATATGCCTGATAAATTTGAGAAATTGCCTGACGGTTAGCACGCATATCTTCTTGCTGTATATAATAATCCACTGCATATTCTGCCGGACCCACTAATGCATTTTTAGCTTGTGAAATACGACTGCCAACTACATTGGCCTTATAGTGTTTATCATCCAGATTCAATTCGTTAACAACTGTTTTGATGACCGACCTACTATCATCCGTATCATATATCGTAAAATTGCTGGGATAACCCATGCGATGCGCTTCGGCTCTTAAAATTCTGGCAAAAACCGAGTGAAAAGTTCCAATATATAAATTACGAGCTTCTGAATTACCGAGGATCTTTTCAATCCTTTCCTTCATTTCGGCAGCTGCCTTATTGGTAAATGTTAGCGCAAGAATATTAAATGCATCCACCCCATTCGCCATCAAATGTGCTATTCGGGTAGTCAAAACCTTCGTTTTGCCACTTCCCGCCCCAGCCACAATCATTATGGGTCCATTTATATATGTTACTGCCTCACGTTGAGGTTCATTCAATCCATTCAGATACTCCTGCATGTATGCAAGATAAAGAGATGAATTGTTGAAAAACAGAACGTGGAAAACAATTCTAAAATTTATCAGACAAGTCTAAAATGTAAAAAATGAAAAACTTCATTTTTAGCGTTTTTTGTAGCTTTTTTCACTGATTTTTGTCAAAAACTGCCTAATTATTGCTAAATATGACCCGAAATACGTTAAACCTAGGCTAAGATTTTTATTAAAAATAGCTCGGTAAAATTGGATAGTGTAAATTTGCACCTCACTAAATACATCAGACTTGCAATCGCATCGTTTTAAAAAAATGAGATTATACCTGATTCCTGTGGCTATGCTGATGGGCACTTTTGTATTTGGTACCGGTAAGTCAAAATCAATCAATAGAAAAACAACACTTGCTGCTGCACCTACTGCTAAAATTTTAGATAAAAACGCATCCCTTTACGATTCACTTCAACTATCAGACTTAGGTTTATCAAAAGCTGCATTTGAATATGCATTAACCGGATACAACACTTTAATAGAAGCAGGGAAAATTCAAAAAGATAATATTCTAACCATCATTGATTTTAGTTTACCCTCCAATAAAAAACGTTTGTTTGTAATTGACCTGGTAAGTGGTCAGTTATTATTTAATACTTTTGTTTCTCACGGCAAAAATTCCGGAACAGTAATAGCCACTCACTTTTCAAATGCTTTCAATAGCCTTAAAAGTAGTTTAGGTTTTTATACCACTGCAGGTACTTATAAAGGTAAACATGGATACTCTTTACGTTTAGATGGACAAGAAGCAGGTATTAACGACAACGCTTATAAGCGCGGCATAGTAATACATAGTGCCAATTATGTGAGCGAAAAAACAGCAAAAATAAAAGGTTTTATAGGACGAAGTCAAGGTTGCCCAGCTATCCCTGAATCACTAAAAAAACCCATCATCGAAACAATTCGGGATGGTAGCTGCCTTTTTGTATATAGTCCGGATTTGTTTTATACTTCTCATAGCAAATTGCTGAATCCAAAAATTTCTTAGTACATACATTTTTTCTGATAGTTAGATATTTTTATTAATTTGATTTAAAATCATTTTAAGTGTCAAATAAAATATACCCATGTCTTTGGTTTGATGGACAAGCAAAAGCTGCTGCAGAATTTTATAGCCATATATTCCCTAATTCAAAACTGCTTTCTGATTCAGGAATGGTAGTCATGTTTGAAGTACTTGGCAAAAAGATCATGGGATTAAATGGCGGACCACAATTCAAACTCAATGCGTCTATTTCTTTTTTGGTTCATTTAGATAGTAAAGCCGCAATAGACAGAGCTTGGGAGCAACTTAGTGAAGAGGGTACAACCCTAATGGCAATTGATAAATACCCATGGGCAGAACGCTATGGCTGGATTAAAGATAAGTTTGGAATGACCTGGCAATTAATGCTGGCGGACATGGTAGACCTATCTCCTTCCATGCTTTTTTCCAATACACAGTACGGAAAAGGAACTGAAGCAATGAATTTATATCAATCGATATTTCCACAAGCAAGTATTGATATTAATGAAATATACGGACCTGGAGCACCCCAGGCCGAAGGCATGCTAATGTTCGGAAGATTTAGAATCATGGATTATTCTATTGTTGCCATGGACGGACCCGGAGACCATCAGTTTCAATTTAATGAAGCGCTTTCTTATGTAGTTCAATGTGATTCACAAGAAGAAATTGACCATTATTGGAATTCATTGATAGCCAATGGAGGTAAAGAGTCTAGATGCGGCTGGTTGGCAGACAAATTTGGAGTTTCCTGGCAAATAATACCCTCCTCACTTTCTAAACTCATGAGCAATCCATCAACTGCTAGCAAAGTAATGCAAGCACTTTTAAAAATGAATAAACTAGATATTGCCACTTTAGAAAAAGCAGCTCAATAAAGAAAAAGTGTTAGCTTATTATTAAATCTTTTTAACACCGATTCTTTCTAATATAATATTATTTTTCATAAATAACCATGACAGGTGTCATGGTTATTTTTTTGGTCTGTTTTTAAATTTATTAAGTCAAATATTCAGGATTTAACATCACTAAATTCTTCATTCTAAAAACGATTGCAATGATCTCAGAAGCACAGCATCTGGCACTCATTGAAGAGTGCAAAAAATGGAAACAAGCACTAACTATTTATCGAGAAAAGATCAACAAATTAAAAAACGAATTGTATTTATTTGCTCCCGGAAAAACGGATAAAGAAACGGTTGAAGGCATTGAACATTTTCATAATCAATTTCACATTCAACTCATCAATCTCCACGATCTGAAACACGAAATCAAGCATCATATTTTGGAAGCTGAGAAGCATCCAAATTTCGGACACCGCATACCACATCATTATTTAAAAGACAAACTTGACATGCTGTTTCATTTTTTAGAAAATCTTGAAAAGGACTTTCATCAATTCATGAATAAATAAAACCATCATGGCAACTTACGATTCAAATCACGTTAAAAATATTGCGCTGCTGGGACACCCCGGCAGCGGTAAAACTACTTTGGCTGAAAGTATGTTATTCGAATCTGGACTCATCAAAAGACGCGGTTCAGTTATTGCAAAAAATACAGTGAGCGATTATCACGAATTAGAAACAGAACGCCAGAGTTCTGTTTTTTCTTCTTTAATGCATACTGTATGGCGCGATTATAAAATAAATATTATCGATACCCCAGGCTATGACGATTTTTCGGGCGAATTAATCAGTGCCTTGCGGGTAGCCGATACTGGCTTGCTGATTCTAAATGCTGCAGTAGGAGTAGAAGTTGGAACCGATGTAATTTGGGAATACACCGATAATTTTAAAACTCCCACAGTTTTTGTGGTAAATCAAATCGACAAAGAAGCAGCTGATTTTGATAAAACTTTACAAGAAGCAAAAAATCATTTTGGTACTAATGTAGTAGCTGTTCAGTTTCCGGTACAAACAGGATCTAAATTTAATGCCATAGTGGATGTTTTAAATATGGTCATGTATCAATACGGACCTGAGGGAGGTAAGCCTTCAAAAGAACCCATTCCCAATCATTTAAAAGAAAGAGCAGATCTATTACACAAAGAATTAGTTGAAACAATTGCTGCTAACGATGAAGGACTCATGGAAAAATATTTTGAGTTGGGCGAATTAGACGAGAATGATATGAAAGAAGGCTTGCATAAATCCATGATTCGTCACGATATATTTCCCCTCTTCTGTGCTTCTGCAGAAAAAAATATAGGAAGCGGAAGGATCATGGGATTTATAGATAATGTTTGTCCTTCCGCTAATGAAATGCCACCTCAAAAAACTGTATCAGGAAAATTATTGCCCTGTGATCCGAAGGGTCCTGCTTGTATTTTTATTTTTAAAACTATTACTGAACCTCATATCGGTGAGCTGAGTTTATTTAAAGTATTCAGCGGTACTATAAAAGCTGGCTGCGAACTAGTAAACGAAAACACAGGTGTTATAGAACAGTTGAATCAACTACTATTGTTAGAAGGACATAGTCGTATTCCGGTAAACGAATTAGTTGCTGGAGATATCGGCGCTACTTTAAAACTTCGATCAACACATGTAAATAACACATTGCATGATAAGGGTGCGAATATTGAATTGCAACCCATTCAATTTCCTAAACCAAATGTTACCGTTGCTATTGCTGCAGTTAATAAAGGAGAGGATGAAAAACTCTCTCAGGTATTACATACATTAATTAGTGAAGACGCAACTGTCCGATTTGAAGTATCTCCTGAATTGAAGCAAATCTTATTGCATTGCCAAGGTGAATTACACTTACAAGTAATTCAATGGAAAATAGCACATATTCATAAGCTAGAAATTACCATCGACAAACCAAAAATTCCATACAGAGAAACCATCCGAAAAAAAGCGGAATCTACTTATCGCCATAAAAAACAAAGTGGTGGAGCTGGACAATTTGGAGAAGTTTTCATGTTAGTGGAACCTTGGTACGAAGGAATTCCTGATCCTCCTGGTTTACACGTGAGAGGAAGAGATGAAATTAATCTCGATTGGGGAGGTAAGCTGGTATATCTTAATTGTATTGTTGGCGGAGCCATTGATACGCGTTTCTTACCTGCTATCTTAAAAGGCATCATGGAAAAAATGCATAACGGACCCATCACGGGTTCTTATGTGAGAGATGTACGCGTTAGTGTGTATGATGGAAAAATGCACCCTGTTGATAGCAATGATATTTCATTTAAAATTGCCGGGCTACATGCCTTTCGCGCCGCTTTTAAAGATGCCGATCCACAATTGCTCGAACCCATTTATCAAGTAGAAATTTCATGTCCTGATGACCAGGTAGGTGCTGTGATGGGCGATCTGCAAACCCGTATGGCGTTGGTAGAAGGGATGGAAGCAGAAGGACATTTCCAGAAAATAACAGCAAAAGTGCCTCTTGCTCAAATGCACCAATACTCTTCATCGCTCAGAAGTTTAACACAAGGGCGTGCAAGATTTAATATGCAATTTGCTTCTTATGCACCTGTTGCTTTTGAGGTTCAAAAAAAATTAATGGACGCTTATAGTAAACATGATATAGATAAAGAATAATTTTTTGAGGAAGAGCCTACCACTCTTCCTCTTTCTTTTGTTTTACTTTTTACTTATTCCTTCTATTTGTATCTTGAGTTATCTATCATTTGATAAATCGATCAAGATGCTATTCAAAAAAATTCTCCCCGCTTTATTTTTCTCTTTACTTCTTTTAAGCAACACAAACATTCAAGCACAACCTTTTTCAAATGGATATTTTAATGCGATGAAGTATCGCATGATTGGTCCACATAGAGGCGGCAGAACAGTAGGTGCTGTTGGCGTTCCATCTCAACCTAATGTATTTTATATTGGTGTGAATAATGGAGGTGTATGGAAAAGTAACGACTACGGTCGTGTATGGAAACCCATCTTTGATCAGATGCCCACAGGCTCTGTTGGAGATATCGCGGTTTCAGAATCTAATCCTAATGTTGTTTATGTAGGATGTGGCGAAGGTATTCAACGCCCAGATCTCTCCGTGGGTGATGGCGTTTATAAATCATCGGATGCAGGTAAAACCTGGACTAACATGGGTTTGAGAGATGGTCAGCAGATTGGCGACATTATTATTGATCCCAAAGATGAAAACAGAATTTTTGTAGCTGTATTAGGTCATCCCTATGGACCCAATACCGAACGAGGTGTGTATAGAAGCTTAGATGGAGGAAAAAACTGGGAACGCGTGTTGTATAAAGATGAAAATACTGGTGCCATCCAAGTAAACTTTGATCCTAATAATTCCAATATTATATACGCTGATCTTTGGGCTGGTCGTCAGGGTCCATGGGAAAACGGTGCTTGGAATGGGAAAGAGAGTGGCTTGTTTAAATCTACCGATGGTGGAACCACCTGGAAAAAACTAACAAAAGGTTTACCAACACCCGAGCAAGGATTAGGAAGAATTGGATTTACCATTGCACCAACAAATAGCAATCGTTTATATGCGACAGTAGATGCTGGACATTATGGAGGCATTTATAGAAGTGATGATGCTGGTGAAAACTGGACACTTGCAAATCCCGATGGAAGATTCTGGGGCAGAGGAAGCGACTTTGCTGAAATTAAAGTAGATCCTACTAATGCTGATATTGTATTTAGTGCCAATGTGGTGGTTTGGAAATCTACTGATGGTGCTAAAACATGGACTGGTTTTCGTGGTGCACCGGGTGGGGATGATTATCATCGTATTTGGATAAATCCAAACTATCCTCAAATCATGTTAATTGCATTAGATCAAGGGGGCATTGTAACAGTTAATGGCGGAGAAACTTTCTCTTCCTGGTATAATCAACCTACAGCTCAGTTTTATCACGTGAGTACTGATAATGATTTCCCTTATAATGTATATGGCGGACAACAGGAAAGTGGCTCAGTCGGAATTTCTTCGAGAGGTAACGATGGACAAATTGGTTTACGCGAATGGCATCCTGTAGGAGTAGAAGAATATGGATATGTAGCAGCAGATCCGCTTGATCCAAATATTATTTACGGTGGAAAGATTACTAAGTATGATAAAAGAACTGGACAAGTTCAAAATATTGCACCTGAAGCAGTTCGAAGTGGTAAATATCGTTTTGTTAGAACAGCGCCTGTTTTATTTTCACCCATCGATCCAAAAACACTATACTTCGCAGGTAATGTAATTTTCAAAACAAATAATGGTGGAAATAGTTGGGAAGTAATTAGTCCTGATTTAACTAGAGAAGCATGGGATATCCCAACAAGCGTTGGGATTTATACTAATGAAGAAATGAAAAAAATGCCACGCCGCGGTGTCGTTTATACCGTAGCTCCTTCTTATAAAGATATCAATACAATTTGGGCAGGAACTGATGATGGATATATTCAAGTAACTAGAGATGCTGGTAAAACATGGAAGAACGTAACGCCCGATGTGATCACTTCTTGGAGTAAGATTTCACTAATGGACGCTAGTCACTTCGATGTAAATACAGCGTATGCTGCAGTTAACAGAATTCGTTGCGACGATATGCATCCTTATGCTTATAAAACTACTGATGGTGGAAAAACATGGAAACTAATTACAAAGGGATTGCCTTATAATGAACCGATCAATGTGGTAAGAGAAGATCCGAATCGCAAAGGATTATTATTTGCAGGATCAGAAAATGCAGTTTACGTCTCTTTTGATGATGGAGAAAATTGGCAGTCTCTAAAATTAAATATGCCACCTACTTCTATTAGAGATTTAGTAATTAAAGATGATGACCTTGTTATTGGAACTCACGGAAGAGGCTTTTGGATATTAGATGATATTACTTCATTAAGACAAATGAGCTCTAGTTTGGCTGCTGAAAAAACAATTCTCTTTAAACCACAACAAGCCATGCGCATTCGTTGGAATATGAATACAGACACTCCAATGCCGCAAGAAGAACCGGGTGGAGAAAATCCGCCAGATGGTGCCATATTTAATTATTATCTATCAGAAAAATCAACAAGTGAAGTAACACTTGAGGTATTTGATGCAGCAGGAAAATCTGTTCGAAAATATAGTAGTAGGGATACACTTTATAAAATACCAGAGGTAAATATTCCTTTGTATTGGATCCGTCCACAACAAATACTTTCATCTGAAGCTGGCTCACATCGTTTCCTTTGGGATATGCATTTTACTCCATTAAATGAGCCTGCATCTTATCCAATGACAGCCATCTATCAGAACACAGCACCTGCGGCAACATCTCCATGGGTATTGCCAGGAAATTATATCGTGAAGCTTACTGTAAATGGAAAAACAGTTAGTCAGCCTTTTACAATTAAAATGGATCCTCGTGTAAAAACCAGTCTGGCAGATTTACAAAAACAATTTACGCTTTCAATGATATGTTATGAGGGCCGCATCAAAGCAAAAGCTATTGGCGCCAAATCATTAGATTCTAAATTTGCAAGTCTCTTAGATCAAATACAAGAAACAGAAATGATACCCACAACCCAGTTAACATTGGCAGTAAAACAAGTGAGTGAACAATTGGAGCAATTGATAAAAAAATAAGGAACCTCCCCGCACATCGCTAACCAGCTCGGGCTACCCCTCTTATTCGCAAGCGAACAGGAGGGGTACTTTACATTTCTAATATGCATAAAACCGTTTTAACCGCGTCACCTGTGTTCTATTCATTTCCAATAAATGAATATATCAACTCTTCGATTTAAATCCTTTTTCTCAAAGCGTCTAGAAATTCCCTCCCCTCGAACTGAAATAATTTTTGGATCGATTCCTATTTCTTCTACTAATAGTTTAATGGCAGAAGCTGCTCTATTTTTCGATAATTCAAAATTATGTTCTTCGGTTCCAAGGTCGTCCGTATAACCAATCACTTCCAATTTTTCTATATCCTCTTTTTTATCTGTAAGCACACTTAGCATTTTTCTAACCGATTTATCAGTGATTCTAGAATCATCCAATGCAAATTGGATACTATTTATACTAATCGTATCAACAAGATGAAAAGTTTTACTTATTAATGTATCATTAGAATTGATGGCAGGTAAATTTATTATCGCAGTTTTTAATGGTTCTATTTTTGAGTGTCTTCTCTTAAGTGCGTATAATGAATCCTTAATAAACAAATTAATGCTACAAGGCGAATTCTTATCGCAATTGATCTCAATATCATCAACTAAAATAGAAATGGGTTGTATATCATGATGTCTTTTTAAAAAGATATCGCTATTCTTTTCTTTCGAAAAATTTCCAATAACTAAAATAGAAGCTGTATCAGAAACAGTGATTTCTTTATTGATTAAAAACCATCCATTTTTTATAGATTTTATTTTGGCATCAAGAAAACCTATAAAGTTTAATGGTTGCAACAAAGTGTCTTTACTGGCATTGATAAAATGATTTGTAAACCAAAAACCTATATCACTTAAATTAGGATTACCCCAAGGAGCAGAAACCTTAAATGAAATATTGTATTTATTTCCGGGTACGATGTTGCACATTAATTTGGTTTCCCAATAATCCCTGGTACTATCTTGTTCTCCTGCGGCTAATAAATTAAAATGATGTATGCCACTCGCAGAAATCGTTTTTTCATTGCTTCCTGGATTTAGATAACCAACTGGGTCTGCTTTAAAATAAAACCATCCGGCCGGACTACACTTTGCATTATGTTCATCGCAAATGTTTACATCTTCCAGATTGCTATTTATTACAATATTCTGCCCATAAATAGCAGAACCGGCAATGAGCCCAAAAAGAAAAAGGGAAATGTATTTCATGGGTATAATAGCAATATTACTTAACACTAAGTTCAGCTAATTTGCGAAATCGGGATGCAGAAATAGAATTCAGAACCAGAACCCTTTACACTGTTAAAACCAACTTTCCCATGGTGTAGCTCCACAATTTTTTTAACGATGGCTAATCCAAGACCGCTTTTACTTTCATTGTTTGTTGGTCGGTTAGGTGTGGTAGAAAATGCATGGTATAAAATGTCATGATACTCCTCATCAATTCCCATACCCTCATCTTTCACCAAGGTTTTTACATATTTTCCATTAGTCTCATCTTCTTTATAGTCTACATATATTACAATATGACTATCCTCTGGTGAATATTTAATTGCATTGTTGATCAAATTGTTCATTACTTGTACCAATCTACTCTTATCAAATTCAACTTCCAAAGTCGGAACATTACTTTGGAAAAGAATGGTTTGTTTTTTGGTTGTGGCCAAATGATTATTGATCAGAAGATTATCTTTTACAAATTGAATATAATCTTCTTTTAAAAAGTTCATCTCTACTTTTCCAGATCTGATCTGGCTGATATTTAAAGTATTATTCAAGATCAATAATGAGTTACTAGCAGTCACTTGAATAATTTCAACCCATTCTTTCGATTCTTTTGTCAGATACTCATCTTCCACTAAAAAATCAGAGATCATTTTAATGGATGCCACCGGATTTCTAATATCATGCGCAGCCATAGCTATAAACTTATTCAATTCAAGATTCGTTTTCTCTAATTCCGCTTTCTGCTTTAGGATTGTTTCCTTTTGAATTTTTTCTAAATAAAAAGTATGAGTACCTATTGAAGTTAATATAGAAATGATAATTCTAAAACTACTGGTAATTAACGCAGCAATATCATTGGTAAACTTATGATTTGCCAAGTCGCCATATTCCCAAAATATATTGGTTAAAGCGCAAAAAAGGATGGCACCAGAAAATTTTACATCATCCTGGTAAGAAAAGAAGATGATGACGGCAATAAATAGTAAGCCATTAATATCCCCGAACTGTACATAGTAATTGATAATGCTTAATATAATCAGCATTAAAATACTTAAGATAATTCGGTTTTTGCTTGTTATCAGCATATGAATAATTCTATGAGGGGGATATCATTATTCTTTAAAGGAGTACAAATTTCGACTCAATTTATTATATAACTCGAGAAAAATAAGCAATTTATAGCAGAAAATAGGAGTTTACGTCTTGATTTTCAGATTAATCTATTTCATTTCGGTTAATTCCTTTTGAAGCCTAAACATATCGTCCCTTAATCTTGCAGCTTCAATAAAGTCTAAGTCTCTCGCAGCCTTCTCCATTTCTTTTTTTGTTTTACTAATTGCTCTTTCAATTTGTGGAATGGTCTTATATACTTCTTGTTCTTCTGCTGCCTTTGTCGCCACCAATTGTGCATCCTGCTGCAAAGCATATGGATTAGAAGGATCATAGCCTTTTATGTCCAATACCGATCCTTGTGCAAATACCTGTTCCCTGCTTTTTATAATAGTTGTTGGAGTAATATTATGTTCTATATTGTAAGCAATCTGTTTTTCTCTTCTTCTACTAGTTTCATCAATGGTTCTTTGCATACTTTCCGTCATCTTATCCGCATAAAATATTACAAAGCCATCTACATTTCTAGCTGCTCTACCTGCAGTTTGGGTTAATGATTTTTCATTACGCAAAAATCCTTCCTTGTCTGCATCCAGAATAGCCACCAATGATACTTCGGGTAAATCCAGGCCCTCCCTCAAAAGATTAACACCCACTAACACATCAATTTCTCCTAAACGCAATTGCCTTAATATCTCTACTCTTTCCAAAGTATCTACATCACTATGTATGTATTTTGATTTGATATTAATCCGTCCAAGATATTTATCCATTTCCTCAGCCATTCGTTTAGTTAGTGTAGTAACTAAAACACGATCACCTTTTTTTACAGTTTTATCTATTTCGTCCAATAAATCATCAATCTGATTCACACTCGGTCTGATCTGAATTGGCGGATCTAACAAACCAGTAGGTCTTACAACTTGCTCCACTACCACACCACCTGTTTTTTCCAGTTCATAATCCCCTGGTGTGGCACTTACAAAAATAGTTTGTCCTGTTAATGCTTCAAATTCATTAAAATTTAATGGTCGATTATCCATGGCGCTTGGTAATCTAAATCCATATTCTACCAATACTAATTTTCTACTTCTATCACCACCATACATTCCAGCAACTTGAGGAATGGTTTGATGACTTTCATCCACCACCAATAAAAAATCTTTAGGGAAATAATCCAACAAACAGAATGGTCTTGTACCGGGTTTTCTACGATCGAAGAAACGTGAATAGTTTTCAATCCCATTGCAATAACCCAATTCACGAATCATTTCAATATCGTATTCCACACGTTCTTTTAATCGTTGTGCTTCAATGAATTTTCCACTGCTTTTAAAATATTCAACCTGTGCCATCATTTCATCCTGTATCTCGTGCATCACTTGTAAAATCATTTCTTTTGGCGCTAAATACAATGTGGCAGGAAATATAGCAGCAGTATCCATCAATCCAATACGCTTACTGGTAGCGGTTTCTATACTTTCTATTTCTTCAATTTCGTCACCAAAAAAAGTAACCCGATATCCAAAATCAACATAAGGAAGATTGATATCTACTGTATCACCTTTTACTCGAAACGTTCCTCTTCCAAATTCTCCTTGCGATCGATTGTATAACGAATTTACAAGAGCATGCAAAAATCCTTGTCTTGAAATTACTTGTCCTTTCTGGATCCTAATAATACCATTTTCATATTCAGTAGGATTTCCCATTCCATAAATACAACTCACGCTCGCTACCACAATGATATCTCTTCTCCCACTTAATAATTGTGAAGTTGCCTGTAAACGTAATTTGTCAAGCTCTTCATTAATACTCAAATCCTTTTCGATATAAGTGCCCGTAACTGGCATATAAGCTTCGGGCTGATAGTAATCGTAATAACTTACAAAATATCCAACTGCATTTTCTGGAAAAAACTGTTTGAACTCACCATACAACTGTGCCACTAATGTTTTATTATGCGTAAGAACCAGTGTAGGTCTTTGTGTATTTTGTATTAAATTAGCGATCGTAAAGGTTTTACCGCTCCCTGTAACACCTAATAGAGTTTGATACTGTTCACCATCATTTACATTATCGGTCAACTGCTTAATTGCAGAAGGCTGATCGCCTGCCGGTGAATAAGGAGCATGTAATTGAAAGGGCATAATCTAGAATTGGACACCTAAGTTAAATCGGTAATAATTCTAATCAAAGAAAATCATAAGGGCTACCCCGATCTCTCAAAATAGCCCTGTATAATCATCGTGCCGGGGTCACGACATTACCTGTCTAGCCTCTTTACATATACTAGACTATTTATGTCTTTTATTGAACCATCGTTGTTGAACAAAAACAACAGCCATTTACACGCTAGTGGTTAGAAAACACCTTTTCAATAGTATTTGTTTAATTAGTAATAAAGTTTACTAATTAGGTAAATCAATGCGCGTGCCAAGAATTCTTAAAACATAAAGGAAGGAAATAGTACACTCTTAAATCTGTTGATTATTAGAGTCTTATGATATTGAAAATATCAACTTGTGGAGAAATATATTGGCCATTTAATCGCTGGCCCGAAATTTTAAATACAATATTCAGACCTTTTACAACCCTTCCAAATGCCGCGTAACCCTGACGATCTTCGCAGTTTTCGCCACCATAATCTAATCCTGGCTGATTACCAATTACAATAAAAAATTCAGTGCCTGCAGTTCCTGGTTTTGCTCTTGCTAAAGAGATCACTCCTTCAGTATGTTTAATCTTAGTTTGTTCGGTGTTTTCGTGCTCAATTCCTATTATATTTGAAGCCTTTTTATAGTTTGTTTTCCAAATACCCCCTTGAATCAATTCTGTTTTTGGCGCATTGGAGGGTTGGTTCTCCATATTCAAAGCCCTATAAAAACTACTATTGAAATAAAATCCAGAATCAATATAATTTAAAAATGCGGCTACCGTCTTTGGGGCTTGTTTTGGTAAAAGTTCTATTTCTATATCCCCGTATTTTGTTTGTATCGCAATATGCGGATTCTCATAATGAGTTTTTGGTTTGCAACTCATTAAAAAAACTAAACTCATTAGAAAAAATTTAGCACGCATATTTCTATGGGAGAATTTCAAATAATAGTAATTGGGTTTTTTGGAAGGATGCAAAATTATTGTCAGATACAAAAATAAGTGATCGATGTCCATTCGAAAGTATTGGACCAAATGTAACTCCTTCAATATTATCAGTATATATTTTCAGATCATCCATATTCAACAACAATTTCTTTTTAACTGCTTTCTTAACTGGATTTATTTGCAATGAGCTATTATCTTTAATGTCTTCAGCTCCATTTAAGTCTGCTAAAAAAACTTTTATGGTACAAGGCAGGCGGCCCGAAGAAAAAGATCTTTCTAAAACCAGGAGTTGATTATTACCTATTGCATAAATATCTGGAATCCCATTAATTTTAAAAGCGTCAATTGGTGTTGCAGGATAGGCAATAGGTTCCAAATGATACGCAAATTGTGCCATATTACTTCTGCTTGCTACATCGTATTGATAAATTCTTATCCACGCATTATTTGGAAGCACATCTGCTCTTGGACCGTCTTCATATAATGGCTCTTCTACATTTACATAAAGTGTTTGGAAGTTTTTATCGAAAGTTAATCCTTCCAGAACCCCATTTTGTCTTGGCCCCTTTTCCGTTGCATGCATGAATAAATTAGCGGGTAGTGGAAATGTGTCTATATATTTCCCTTCCATTGTAATGCGCGTAATAGCGGGATTCTCTAATACTAATTCTTTTCCACGAACAATTCTTTCTCCTTCACTTGTCCATATTAACTCTTTTGTTTTTGAATTATATCTAATTGCTTCTGGATCTGGCGTATTCGCGGGGTCTATTTTTGAATTTGGATAAGGCATACCGATGGATTGCAACATTGGGTATGTTGCAATCCATTGTACGGTATCAATTCCTTTAGCGCTCACTAATATTTTTGCTGTATAAAATCTCGCAGGATTAATCGCAGAGCGATCATCACTAATCAGATAGTATATTTCTTTTTCAGAATCATAATCAATACCCGATAATCCTCCAATTGTTGTGCCTTTGAATTCTTGATTGTATGGAATTTCATACTCACTTAAAAATTTCAAGGATCCTATTTCAATGTTACTTGATCTCACTTTATGTGATACAGCACAACTATATAAAAAAACAATCACTATTATTGGAATAATTCTTTTCAAGACTTAATTTTTATTGAGTGATTGCTTGTAAATATTTTGCTAATGATGCAATATTTTCAGCGTCAATATTCATTTGCTCTTGTGCTTCCAACCAGTTTTTTTGTTCAATTGCTTCACGGATACCAGGCATTGTTTTTACACCATAGCCTGTATAAAATCCAGGAGCATAAATCGTGTGTTTAAACCATCCTCTTCTAGGTAAGCCTTGGGCAGATAATAATTGTTGTTCTGCACGATATAATGATTGATTTGTTTGAGCACTTACTTTATTATCTTGTTTACTCAACCAATCATTCAAATTTTTTCCTGCCCTATCCAAATCATCCAATGCATTTTGAATGCCATGAAAATCTAAATAAGGTATTGCAGATTTTGCAACTGGTAATTTTTCTGGTTTGGTTGGATCTTGCGCTAATTGATAAGCATTAGATTTGATCAATTCGTTTTCTACTTTGGTTGTCTCACGTAATTGGTCAACTGTTCCAGATAATTCTTTCACATATCCAGCAATTGTTTTTTGTAAACGCGTAAAATCAAAAGGTAACACTTCAGCATCAGCCATTCTCAACGCAGCACGACCAGCAGTTTTTGCCAACGCTACGCCATATACAAAACCTGGATCTTTGAATCTGCTATAGTGATCATAGCTATCATAAATAGAATGATATTCTCCTCCAGCATCTTCGCCACCAAAACCTAAATTCAACGCCGGTAAACCCAAATGTTGAATAAAAGAAGAATAATCAGATCCCGAGCCCATGGCTTCAATATGATATTCTTTTTCGTTCAAGATTTCTTGTTTTGCTTTTGTGCTTGAAGCACCTATTAAATCAGCGGCTTTTCTTCTTTCATATACAGTTACACCAGTTTGTGGGTCAGTCACGTCTTTTGCAACTTCAAAAACCATTTGCTCTAATGCATGTGAACCTTCTGCACCCAAAAATCCACGAGCGTTTCCATCAGAGTTAATATATACGACTGCTTTTTGTTGTAGTTCTGATGCATGGTCTTCTACCCATTCTGTAGAACCAATTAATCCTGGTTCTTCTCCATCCCAAGCACAATACACCAAGGTTCTTTTTGGTTTCCATCCCGATTTAGTTAACTCGCCAATGGATCTTGCTTCTTCTAATAAAGCTGCCATTCCGCTGATTGGATCATTTGCTCCGTTAACCCAAGCATCATGGTGATTACCGCGAATCACCCACTGATCAGGAAACTCTGCACCTTTCATTTTTGCAATCACATCATATGCAGGACGTATCTTCCAATCGAAATCAACCTTCAAATGAATCTTTGTTTTTCCTGGTCCGATATGATAGGTAAAAGGTAAACCACCTCTCCACGATTCTGGTGCAACAACACCATCTAATGATTCTAATAAAGGTTTTGCATCATGATAACTGATCGGTAAAACTGGTATTTTCAACAAATTTGTTGCTTCAGCTCTTTCTAATCTTTTCGCGTTTTCAGTAGCACCAATACCAGGTGTTAATGGATCTCCGGGATAAATAACCATATCCATTATTGAACCACGTTGAACTCCATATTCATTTTTAAAAGGTCCTTTCGGATATACTTCTCCTGCACCATAACCATCATCTTGGGGATCAGAATAAATAATACAACCAATAGCTCCATGTTCTTGTGCCACTTTTGGTTTAATGCCTCTCCAACTATGGCCATATTTGGCAATTACAATTTTTCCTTTTACATCAACTCCTAATTTCTCTAACATTTCATAATCAGCAGGTACACCATAATTTACAAATACTGCTTCAGCTGTTACATCACCATCAGCGCTCCAGCAATTATAAGTAGGTAGTTGGTCTTCCTGATTCGAAGTTGCATCTTCTTTCAAAGCTGGCTCTTTTAATAAAGCCTTATAACTTGTGGGAAATATCATTTCTAAAGACCTTGTTTTGGGCGTTGGAAATAATACTTGATATGTTTCTATTGAAGCGTCCCAACCATAAGATTTAAAGCGAGCTAATATATTTTCAGCAACCGCTTTACCTCCTACCGAACCTAAGTGGTGTGGTTTTGCTGAAAGATCTTTGATGGTAGCACCAATTTTTTCTGCACTTAATACCGCATCGAATTTTTGTTCTGTCTGTTTTTGTTTTGCTGAACTACTTTCTGTAAAACCAGTAATTGATTTCTGGCTCATTGCCGTAATACTAATAAGACCGGTTCCAATGATGCAAAGAATTGTTTGAAATTTTTTCTTCATGATTGCCTGATAATTAAAATTTGAATTTAGAGTTCTTTTTCTTCTACTTGGTCGTGCAACCAAACTAGAAAAAGTTTATAACCAATTGATAAAACTATTGCTCCAGTAAATAATCCTATAAACCCCGACAAAAAGAAACCACCAAGTACTCCAATAAAGATTACCAGCATGGGCACCTCGGCGCCTTTTCCTAATAGCCATGGTTTTAAAACATTATCTGAAAAAATGACAATTACAAAATAGACCGACCATAATCCTGCAAACAAAGGATTGCCAGTAGTAAATAAATAGATGATTACGGGAACAATTACCAAGCTTGTTCCAACCTGAATAACCGCTAAAACTAGTGCAAATAAACACCATATTCCAGCATGAGGTACTGATGCTAAAAAAAATCCTGCACCCGCTAAAAAAGCCTGAATCGCAGCAACACCCAACACTCCCTTAACTACACTTCTAATTGTATTAGCAGTTAATGATAAAAATTCTGCGCCTCTTTTATCAGCAATTCGATTAAATATTTTTTCGCTTGCTTCAATAGTTCCTTTGGTTGATAATAATACGCCTGAAATAATGATAGAAAATATTACCTGAAAAAAAGTTACGCCCGATCCCACAATTCCCAACATCACCGTTTTTGCTATTGACAAAACTTCATCTTGGTGTTTTTGAAAAATTGTAGTGATACTTCCAGATGCATTTTCTAGAAAGTTATAAAGCGGTTTGCCAATAATAGGCCAAGTTTCTATAATTTGATTGGGTTGATTTAAATGTATGGCGCCGCTTTCTGCTTGATTTTTAATATCTATGATAGTATCCGAAATAGAGCTGATAAAAAATCCTACTGGAACAAAAATGAAAGAAAGAATTGCAAAGGTTATAATGGTTGCAGAAAGTTTTTCTCGACCGCCCATTTTTTTTGATAATACTTTATTAATTGGATATACCGATACTGCAATAATTACTGCCCACAATACTGGCATCACAAAAGGCGCTAGAATTTCAAAACAATAAAACAACAAGAGAACCAATATAAATATGCGAATGATAAGTTCTACTGTTTTTTTTGTTGAATTGGTTATTTTATCCATTATAAAAATTATTTCTGTTTTATACGAATCTTACCCACACATAATCATCCACTATCACATTATTTTTAATAGCAGCCTTTCTTCTGATCGACTCAAGAAAGAATCCATTTTTCTGTAATACTTTCATGCTTGCTTTGTTGTGTTCAAAAACTTCAGCGTATATACGAATCGGTTGAAAATTTTTAATGAGGTATTCCACATATAAACTTATCGCGATAGTTGCTATACCCTTACCCCAAAATTCTTCTCCAACAAAATAGCCAATCTCTATTGATTTTCGATAAATGTCTTCTTGAATTTTGCAACCTATATTACCTGCAATCACACCATTATATACAATGGCGAAATTTTGTTCAGGCCGATGGTCTTTGATATGATTCATCCATTGCAAAGCATCTATAACAGAATAGGGGTTCGGCATCTGGTCACGTACATTGTTCCAAATTTTTCTATTATTAGCAATAGATGCCAAAATTTGTGCGTCTTGCTTTTGCCAGGATTTTAATTGAATATTATTTTTCATCATCCTTTACTTCCCTGTTTAAATACCCTGTATAATCAGGTTGAGCAGCTTCATATTCATTATGCATAAACGGTGAAGTCATGATAAAATCTGCAGTTGCGCGATCGCATGCCATCGGAATATTCCAAGCTACACATAAACGAAGTAACGCTTTTACATCGCTATCATGTGGTTGTGCTTCCATTGGATCCCAGAAAAAAAGCATCACATCAATTTCACCCTGAGCTATCATTGCACCAATTTGTTGATCACCACCTAATGGACCACTTAATAATTTTTTTACCGGACGATCAAGCGCTTCTTCAACTAATTTACCCGTAGTTCCGGTTGCAAATAATTCGTGTTTAGCCAATTCTGTTTTATTATAGATAGCCCATTCAATTAGATCCGCTTTTTTATGGTCGTGTGCCACCAATGCAATTCGCTTTCTTTTGCCTAGGATTTTTGTATTAGCCATAAGATTTTTATTGCTTTTAAAACAACATGAAGTTAAACAGATAATTAACTCCTTGTATGGATTTTGGATCTGCTTGCAAAATAAGCTAGAATAGGATGTGCTGCAATTATCAATAATACAATATAAGCAGGAACCTGTAGCGTCTTGAGTATTAGACTTAGTATCATCAGATAGATTGGGTAACAAAAAAATAATAATCCGAATAGCACGGAATCATAATAAACCGTGTTTTGGGTTTTCTTTCTAACCAAACCACTCAAAACCTCATATATAGGAAAGTGTATTATATAACCAAGTTTACCTGCAATTTTTAATAGCGCCGAAACCTGTTTGTTAAAACTCGGAATAATAATCAGCTCTTGAATTTTTTTATATAATAGTTGATTAAACAGCACATAGTTTTTTGCCTCCTCCTCATGAAACATTAGATCGTTTTGATTTAGCATTGTTCCGGTATTCATTGTAACTGCTTTCCCAAATTTATCAAATGAGTTATAACCTAATCCAAGAGGAAGAACTTTTAAAGGAATTCCTTCTTTCCAACAAACACTTGCAATTCTTGCGGCTCCTTTTTTAAATGGCTGAAGCTCGTGTTTATTAACACAGACACCCTCAATAAAAATGAGTAGAATTCCATTCTGACTCAACACCTTTCTACTATTTTCAAATGCAGCTGCATTTAATCCCAGATACTCTTTTCCTTCTTTTAACCTATATACCGGAAACATATTTAGTTGCCTTAAAAATATATTATGCCATTTTTTTTGAAAGGCGTCGCCCCTGGCTAAAAAATGTATGGGTTCATTAAATACCGACGCAATAATAATTGCATCCAGAAATGAATTGGGGTGATTCGCAGTAATTAATATAGGGCCCTTTAAATCAAGGATAGTGCTTTCAATCACTCTCAAATCCGGACAAAAAATTGCTAAAGCAAAACGAATAAGGGGTTTAAGTAAATAATAAATCAAACTTTTATTCTTGTTTTAGCTGTTGAAGGATTGTTAGTCTATGGTATTTTTAAAGCTACAAATAAAGAGCCTCCAAAACCCTGACCTGCATTTCTTCCGTACAAGGTATAAAAGGTTTGAATATAAGGGGTAATTGTTCTGCTTACTTTTTTACCAAAAGCACAAGAAACCTTTCCAACCATAAAATCCTTATTGATATTCAAATTGGTACTAAATGATTTATTATCACTCACAGATGATAAATGATTATATGAGAAGGATAGCAAAAATCCGTTGGATAATTCCTTTCCATAGGTAAGGTCCAATGAATATTGATTTGGACCATCTTTATCATCAAAATATCTAACATAGGCACCTTCTATTACTGCAAAACTTCTTTTCTTCGGACTAAAAGAATAATTCGCCGCAACTCTTGCGCCTTTTGATCCGTAGCCCATATATGGTGCACTAACATTACTATATACAGGAAGAATTACTAAAGCTTTCATCGTAAAAAAGCTTTTCAAATTATTAGAGGGCGTATGATAGGCAAACCCAAACATAGCATCTCCAATACCCGTTTTGGTTTCTTTTACATAAATATTTTTAGCCGTGATATTACTAATTGGAACATTAAAGACAAGATCTAATCTTCTTGACATTCCAGCTATTCCATAAATTCCCAAAGTCTTTGCTATAAATTGGTCTCCGTTAGCAGAGCCTCTGATTTTACCTGTAGAGTCGAATACTCTAGATGTATAAAAATACGAAAACGATGGTGTGATCATTAACCTCTTTTTACCAACTGGCCAATCTGCTTTTGCCATACTTGATAAACAAATAAGTATTAAAAAAAATATTGATTTTTTCATAGCCATTTTATCACTTTTTGCCTTTTGTTAATTTTTCAAAAAACCAAGTGCTTTTAAACGTATTGTGTCTTTCGGGTACTTCGTGTGCTAATTCTGGAAATATATATATTTCACTTGCTTTTATAACCTCTTTATTCATTTTATTATATGCAGCAATGGTAGTAACTGCTGGTGCAAGAGGATCTAATAACCCTATTCCAAATAATACAGGACATTTTACTTTTGGCATAAAATTCTGGATTTCAAAATAGCTGAGTGTTTGTAACATTTCATCTTTTGTAAAAAAGGAAGCATTTGTACGAAGATATTTTCCTAAATATTCTAAAACAAATGATGCCTCTCTAATTTGGGGTTCCATTAATAAATTTATATGATAGTCACAAAATGTTGGGTTGTCTGCAACACAGGTTCTTATTTTTTTATTTAATAGGGCGGCAGTTATTAATGCGAATGATCCACCCTGACTACCACCAAAAACGGCTATTCTATTTACATCGAATCCCATGTTTTCATTCGCAAATAAAAAGTCTACTGCCCTGATACAATCCATATAAATTCCCCGATAGATATATTTTAAGGGATCATTAATGTTTAATGTTAAAATATCTTGATTATTGGGATTTACATCCGACATATTGTTTCTATCAGCCCCTCGCACATTCACTGTAAACGAAATAAATTCATCAAAAAATAAGGGCCTGGCTAAAACCTGGTATCCACCAAAACCTACTAAAACAGGGAACTTTCCACCCATTGCTGTTTTTGGTATGGTAAGCCATCCATTAATTCTAATATTATCGATAGACGACATTTCCACTCTATAAACATTAAAGAGTTTATTACTTTGTTCAAAGTCTTCTTCTATTTTATAAGATGGACTAATCGTTGCTAATTCGTCCATAGCGGTTTTCCAGAAATCATCAAAATCATCTGGGCGGTGATAGGGTGATTTTATTTGTGCGATCTCATAACCAAAAGCATAGTGCGTAGTATCGTCATATGTGGTCGTATTAATGGAAAATTCTAAATTATAAATACCGGGTTGTGGGGGCGTAGCAACTTTAAGTTTGAAATTTTTGCTGCTTTTTTTGCTAAGCTTTACATCATATTTTTTCTCTGAAATTACAGCCCCGGTGATTGCCTCTTTCACAATATATTTAAATGTTCCCTCTTGTGTTATCGGATAATTATTGTGTAATTCTAAGTTATATGTGATGGGTTCTTTTCCATCAAAAGTGCCATCAAAATTACTGGGTTTTAAAACTGTTTTTATATCTCCCTCAGATTCTGGCGCTTCAACTGCGGCTGTAATGTTTTCTTTTATAGGTTTTTCTTTAGCATCTTTTTCATTATATTTAAAATTGAAATTGAAATTAGATTTTTGATTATTTAACTCTATTTGAAAAACAATTTTAAATGAACCATCAATAGTATGCGGAATTAAAATATTTGTTTCCAACTTTTTATTAGCGGGAATATTTAAGTCGAAAGTTTTTTCTAAAATGGTAGCATCATTTTCATTTTCAATTTTATAATAGATAATGCCTTTCTGATCTTCAGACTGTCCATTTTTAATAAATAGTTTATAACCAACATTTGTCTTTTTTGTGAACACCCCATTTTTTTCTAAGGGAGTAATTGATATATTTACCTGCCCGTAATTGTGTGAAACAGAAAAATTTTTTTCAGGATTATAGTATGCTTTTGTTTTATTAAAACCTACCAGTGAAAGGATTATAAATAATGTTACCAGCCTCATCATAACTAATCTTTTATTAAAGAAACACCTACCACTATATTTGTAATAAGCTTTCAGAATAGTTCTAAGATTATGCATTTTTAACCAACAGTTTTGATCTTCGTATATATAAATTCACGGGCTCTTCAATCGTCTTATATAAAAGAATCGAAACCAGGTTTAATAAAATAAAAACGATGCCAATAAATAATATGCTATCGTTTAAATGTTCTGAAAACCAATCAAAGCCTTTAATATCTAGCCAATTATAAAATGCATCAACGCTAGATCTTGTCCAAATTTTTGTATAGTTGGCAATTACTCCAATATGTATCAGATAAAATATATAAGAACTTTTTCCCAACAATTGCATTGTGGCAGAGGAAAGAAAATTTCTAATGAATGATTTTTCTTTAATCAGGCCAAAATAAAAGAAAGCAATTCCAATGGGTAAAATTAAATTGTTGGTAATTATTCCAATGGGGTGATATAAACCATATTCAATTCCATTCAAAGGAATTGATGCCATAATTCCAATACTGAAAGCAATTCCTAAAATACCCAGAAAAGTAAATATCGAATATTTTCTATCTTTTTCGTTTTGTTTTAAAACAATTAAAGCCAACCCCATTCCAATAAAAAATTCTACACAACGTCCAAGAAAAGTATATAAGAACATGAAAGTAAAATTTCCAAAGAATCCGTAAAACGAAAAATTTCTACATATTAAAACCAACAAACAACCAGAAGACAAT